>Ga0193951_1001201_pt1 | contig 11590 bp, 11 predicted proteins | sample BB_2_MG_FD_140370 | JGI IMG/M metagenome (GOLD analysis project Ga0193951, IMG submission 140370) | Microbial mat bacterial communities from the Broadkill River, Lewes, Delaware, United States - BB_2_MG | ecosystem: Environmental > Aquatic > Freshwater > River > Microbial mats | place: USA... | reverse complement strand
CATCATCTTACAATTAGTGCGTTGCCTTTGAACTCAAAAGAGGAAGTACTATTAACCTTGCAAGATATCACTGATATAAAAAATAAAGACAAATTATTATTCGAACAATCAAAACTTGCTTCGATGGGAGAGATGATCGGAAATATCGCCCATCAGTGGAGACAACCTTTAAGTATCATCTCTTCAGGGGCTACAGGTATGAAACTACAAAAGCAGTTTGATAGTCTTACAGATGAGAACTTTTATGAGACTTGCGATCTTATAGATGCAAATGCTCAGTATCTTTCTCGAACTATTAATGACTTTAGAGATTTTATTAAAGGAAATAGAGAAAAAACAAATTTCTTACTAAAAGATGAAGTAGAAAAGTTTTTGAGCTTGGTTGAACCATCTTTGAAAAGTCATCAAATAGAACTAGTAACGCGAATAGATGATGATATAGAGTTATTTGGTTATCCAAATGAACTTAGTCAATGTTTTATGAATCTATTCAACAATGCAAAAGATGCAGTGAAGTTGCAACTAGAAGGTGAGAGGATACTCAAAATACTAGCAAGAAGAGTAGATGGAGCTGTTCAGATAATCTTTGAAGATAGTGGTGGAGGTGTTGAAGAGTCTATTATGGATAAGATCTTTGAGCCATATTTTACGACAAAACATCAAAGCATTGGAACAGGTTTAGGACTTCATATGACATACAATATGCTTGTAAATGGGATGGATGGTTCTATAGATGTTGTAAATAAAGCATTTACTCACGAAAATAAAAAGTACTATGGAGCATCTTTTACGATAACCCTTCCAATAGTTTAATACTATACATATAAAAAAAGGTGCCAAGAATTATCTTGGCACCTTTTTGATGATAAAAGCGATAAGTTTATTCAACTTCTGCATCAATTATATCATCATCTTCTTTCTTTTTCTTTTGATCTGCTTGTCCATCTTGACCTTCAGCTCCACCTTGCTCTTTTTTATACATAGCTTCTGCTAATTTATGAGAAACTTCTGTAAGCTTTTTCACTTTTTCTTCAAGTGCTTCTTTTGAGATGTTTTCATCTTTTAAAGCCTCTTCAAGTTCAGCAGCCGCATCAACGATAGCTTTTTCTTCATCTTCACTTACCACACCTTTATTTTCTTCTAAAGATTTTTTAGTTGAGTGAAGTAATGCTTCAGCTTGGTTTTTCGCTTCGATCAATTCTTTCTTCTTCGCATCTGCTTCTTTATTTGCTTCAGCTTCATTTACCATTTTTTCGATCTCTTCATCAGATAATCCAGATGAACCACTAATCGTGATCTTATTCTCTTTTCCAGTTCCTTTATCTTTTGCAGATACATTTAATACACCATTTGCATCGATATCAAATGTTACTTCGATTTGTGGTACTCCTCTTGGAGCTGGTGGAATATCAGAAAGCTCAAATGTTCCAAGAACTTTATTGTCTTTTGCAAATTCTCGCTCCCCTTGACCAACCATGATAGATACTGCTGGTTGATTATCTTGAGCAGTTGAGAAAACTTGAGATTTTTTAACTGGGATTGTTGTCCCTTTCTCAATAAGTTTAGTCATAACTCCACCAAGAGTCTCAATTCCAAGTGATAAAGGAGTAACATCTAGTAAAAGTACATCTTTAACATCACCTGTTAAAACTCCACCTTGAATTGCAGCTCCCGCAGCAACCACTTCATCAGGGTTAACAGAGTTGTTAAGACCTTTACCAAAGTACTCTTTAACTACCTCTTGAGCTTTAGGAATTCTTGTACTTCCTCCAACCATGATGATTTCGTTGATCTCACCAATATCAAGTCCTGCATCGCTCATAGCAGTTTTGATATGAGATAGAGTCTCAGCTACTAGATCTTCAGTCATAGACTCGAATTTTGCTCTACTTAATGTTTTAACTAAGTGTTTTGGTCCAGTTGCATCAGCTGTGATAAACGGTAAGTTGATCTCAGTTTCAGATGTAGAAGAAAGCTCTTTTTTTGCTTTTTCAGCTTCATCTTTAAGTCTTTGATGAGCCATTTTATCTTGTGTTAGATCAATTCCATTTTCATTTTTAAACTCTTCAGCTAACCATTTGATGATTCTATTATCAAAGTCATCTCCACCTAAGAATGCATTACCATCAGTTGAAAGAACCTCAAATGTACCATCACCAATTTCAAGTACGGTAACGTCAAATGTACCACCACCAAGGTCATAAACTACAACTTTTTCTTCACCTTTCTTATCAAGTCCGTATGCAAGTGAAGCTGCTGTTGGCTCATTGATGATTCTAAGAACATTAAGACCAGCGATCGTACCTGCTTCTTGTGTTGCTTTTCTTTGAGCATCATTGAAGTATGCTGGAACTGTAATTACTGCATCTGTTACATCTTGTCCTAAGTAAGCTTCAGCATCTGATTTTAGTTTTCCTAAAATTTTAGCAGAGATCTCTTGTGGAGTATATACTTTTCCATCGATCTCAACTGCTGCTGCACCGTTTCTATTTACGATCTTGTACCCAACTTTATCCATAGCATCTTTTGCATGCTCTTCATCCATCATAAGACCCATAATTCTCTTAATAGAGTAAATAGTTTTTTCAGGGTTTGTGATAGCTTGTCTTTTTGCAGGATCACCTACTAAAACTTCACCTTTATCTGTAAAAGCAACGATTGAAGGAGTTGTATTCTTTCCCTCTTTGTTTGCGATGATCTTTGCTTCACCACCTTCGTATACTGCTACACAACTGTTTGTTGTACCTAAGTCAATTCCTATTGTTGCACCCATTTTATCATTCCTTTTTTATTAAATTTTATTATTGTAAAACATTTTATACTTTCTATAAAACACTAAATTTTCTATTTATTAGTTTAATGAGATTTCGCTCATGTTCTTTAGTTTGCTATACTTACCATTGCTGGTCTAAGAAGTCTATCTTTGTACATATACCCTTTTTGCATCACTTGAACAATTTGTCCACCCATATGATCTTCACTTTCAACTTGCATTATTGCATTGTGAACTTGTGGGTCGAACTCTTCAGTTTCAACTACTGTGATATCATGTTTTTCAAAAGTGCTCATCATACTTTTAATGGTAAGTTCGATCCCCTCTTTCATTTTTTCAATCAGTTCACTTGGGTTTGCTTCACCATTTGCACTTTGTAATGCCATCTCTAAAGTATCCATAGTTGCTAAAAGATCTTTTGCAAATTTTTCACTTGCATAATCTATTGCTTGATATTTTTCTTTTTCTAATCTTTTTTTAATATTGTCAAAATCTGCGTGAGTTCTTAAATATTTGTCTTCTGCTTCTTGTGCTTTCGCTTCTGCCTCAGCTACTTTAGCTTCCATTTTTGTTTTGAACTCTTCTTCTAAAGATTCAAATTTCTCTTCATTTGTCTCTTCTGTAGCAGATTGCTCTTCTGTTTGAACCTCTTGTTCTTCTACAAGTTCTTCATCTTTTTTTACTTCTTTAGTACTCATCGTATAATCCCTTTGTAAAAATATTCATAATCTTTTGATAATTCTCCAAGAACTACCATTTTAAAGTTTTGCGTTCCTATTTGAACTTCATGTGCTATCGCCATATATTGGTTTGGCAATATCTCTCCAAGGTAAGGACTTCCATTAAAGTAAAGTCCATTTGGAAGTTTCTCCATGATATTTCCATGAAGAAATTGATTGATAGAAAACTCATCAAGGTCATAACTTACACATAGTTTTAAAAACTCTTTTATGTTAATGACCTGATAATCTCTTTCATAAAGATATGAATCCAATTCTATGTAAAGTTCATTTGCCCCTACTTGTTTTGAAACTTCTAGGATAGAGGTCGCATCAAGTCCTACCATATCACTTAAGAACTTGAATAGGGCACTATTGTATTTAATAGTGATAGAGAATGAACTGAACTCTAATAGTAGATAAAGATCTTCTATTTGTAATACTCTATTTAACACTTGTTTGTGTTGTTTCTTTAGAAATATCGTCAAGCCAATATCTTTGGATAACATATTTAATCTATCATAATTAACAAGTCCAAGATCAAGTTTGATTCTACTAGACCAGTACTCTTTGAGTGCCTCAGTAGTTGGAGTTCTTCCACTACTTGCGTGCTCTTGAGCAAGGTACCCTTCATCTCCTAACTTTTTAAAGTAACCCCTAATAGTAGCAGGAGAATAAGAAAGGTCATACATAGTTTTAAGCTGTCCTGAACCTATTGGTTCAAGATGCTCAATATATGCACGAATGATAGAATCAAGTAAAAACTCTTTTTTATTAATCATATACAACCATTTTTATGTAATTTTGTTATTAGTTTTCTCTAGTTTTGGCACTTGTATATTTAAAGTGCTAAGATAATTATATCATATGAGTGATTTAATGTCAAGTATAGCTAAGCAAAAGTTTGAAACTTTGGCATATAAATAAAATGAGTGCTAAAAGGAATCTTTTATGATCCTTATTCTATAATCCTTTTTATGCAGTTTCTCAATCCAAATGTATTTTATATGATGCTTATTCCTTTGCTTTTATTGATTGTTCTTATCTTAACTTCAAAAGATACCTTGCAAGAATATTTTTCAAAAGAGATGTTAGAAAAACTACAGGTCAATAATAGTGCTTTTTCGAAAAAAGGGAGAAGTTTTTTACTTTTTATAACACTTATTTTATTTATTTTAGCACTCTCTCGTCCAGTGATCAATGAAAAAAATCATGATGTGACACAAAAACTGATACCAATAGTTCTAGCTTTGGATGTTTCTAAATCTATGCAAGCTCAAGATATCTATCCTACACGATTGGAGTTTGCCAAGAAGAAGCTAAAAGGGTTTATTAAAAATGTTCAAAATAGTACCATAGGGATAATCTTATTTGCAAAGGATTCTTTTATCCTTTCTCCTGTGACAGAAGATTTTTTATCTTTGAATTATATTGTTGATAATCTTGATACAAAAGTGAACTTTCCAAATGGTTCGAATATCTTTGCAACTTTGGAAGCTACGAAATTTATGCTAGAGGATTTTAGTGTCAAGAATCTACTTATTTTAAGTGATGGTGGAAATAAACAAGAATATACAAAAGAACTAGAGTATGCAAAAGCAAATAAAATAGAAGTATATGTTTTAGGAATAGGTTCTAAAAAAGGCGCTGCTATTCCTGATGGAAAAGGTGGATATATGACAGATAAAAGTGGAAATATCGTAACCGTGAAGCTCAATGATTCTTTAAAAGAACTAGCAAAAAAGAGTGGGGGTGGATATATTGAATATAGTTTAAATGAGAGTGATCTTCAAGCTATTATTCAAAGAATAAATGCACAATCAAAAAAAGAGAAGCTTACAAAACAAAACATCAAGACCTATACGGAGCTTTTTTACTTCCCACTTGCTTTAGGAATATTTTTCTTATTTTTAGCCTTTAGTTCTATGCCTACATTTAAAAGAGGAAAAAATACAATGGTAGTAGTAATGCTTCTGCTTTTAAGTACAACACAAAGCTCTATGTATGCTTATGAGTTTGATTTTCAAAGGATAGAAAAAGCAAAAGAACTCTATAAAGAGAAAAAGTTCGATGAAGCAGCAGATAAATATAGAGCAATACGAACTACACCAGAATCACTTTATAATCTTGGAAATTCTTTATATAAAGAGAAAAAATACGACCAAGCAATAGATACATTTTCTAAAGTGGTTACAAATGAGAAGAACCTAGAGCTTAAGAAACTTCACAATATAGGTAATGCTTATGTTCAAAAGCAAAACCTAGAAAAAGCGAAGGAGTTTTATGAAAAAGCTTTAAAAGTGAAGTTTGACAAGGAAACAAAAGAGAATCTTGATATGGTCAATGAAGCTTTGGACAAAAAGAAAAAAGAACAAAAAGAGAAAAACGAAGATAATCAGAGTAAGGAAAATAACAAGCAAAAAGAGAAACAAAAGAACAAAGACCAAGAGAAACAAAATAAACAGAACAGTGATAAAAAAGACTCTCAAGAGAAACAAAATAAAAAACAAGAACAGCAAAGTGATAAAAAAGACCAAGCTCAAAATAGTATGGAACAAAAGCAATCATCACAAGAGATATCAAAAATGGAAGAGGAGAAGTGGATGAAACGATTAGAAGATAATAATAAAGCTCCGATCTTGATACAAAAAGCCCCTAGCGAAAATAAAGAGGAAGCAAATGATACACAACCTTGGTAAGATACTTCTGATAATTTTGTCACTCCATTTTTCCCTTTTGGGAAAAGTGATATTAAAAGCACCTCTTAGTTTTACTCAAGGGGACTTTGTAGAGTTTCAAATAGTTGCAAGTGGAGAAAATATAGAACTTCCAAAGATAGAGAAGATCGAAGAGTATAGCGTTCAAGCTTTAGGAAGATCAGTTCAAACACAGATCATAAATGGAGATAGGTCTCAAAGTATTGTGCAAACCTATGCTTTTAAGCCACTAAAAGATGTCACCATACCTGCATTTGAAGTGAAGGTAAATGGAAAAATAGAATCAACTCAAGAGAAAAAGCTTATTATGGCTAAGGCTGAAAAAACAGTCTCTTCCTTGTATGACTTTGAGATAAAAGTAGATAATACAAAGCCATATGTTGGTGAAAAAGTCCTTTTAAATGTTCTTTTTAAATATAGAAAAGATATTAATATAGTTGATCTGGAATTTCAAAAGCCAACTTTTGGAGGATTTTGGGTCAAACAGTTAAAAGAGCCAGTGGAGGTGAAAGATCAAGACCCAAGATATCATTACCAAAGTTTACAGTTCTTACTTTTTCCCCAAAAGAGTGGAAAACTAGAACTTGGTCCTTTTAAGATAGGAGTGGTGACTTTGGATGGAAGCTCTTCTAATCGCTTTTTTCTTTCAGGAGCTACAAATAAACAAGTAGTATACTCAAATAGTCTCACTTTAGATGTTGAGAAAACTCCTTCAAATGTAAGATTGATAGGTGAGTTTGAACTAGAAACAACAGTGGATAAGACAAAAGTACAAGCAGGTGAAGCGATATCTTATAAGATAAAGATAAAAGGGCATGGAAATATGGACGATCTGCCTGAATTTAATCTCGATGTTCCAACTACTACTATTTATGAGAATCCTCCTAAAAAAGAGTATCTATATAAAGATGGAAAATATCAAGGAGAGTATACAAAAGTATTCTCTATCGTTCCTTCGCAAAGCTTTACTTTACCTTCTATCTCTTTAAAGTATTTAGATAAGGAAGAGCAAAAAGTTAAGACCCTTCAAAGTAAAAAATATGATATTGTTGTAGAAGGTGTAAAGAAAGAAAATACAAAGCTGGAAACTCTTTCTGAAAAAGAGACAATATCAAAAGAGACCAAAGTACAACAATCACAAAATCAAACACCTTTATCTTTGTTTGAAAAAATAAGCTATTTTCTTTTTGGAGCAGGTTTTATCATTGTTTTATTGGTTCTATGGAAGTTTTTTCAAACCTATAAAAGAACAAAACAAAAAGAAGAGGTAATTCCTCTTTATAAAAGAATAAAAAAAGCAAAAACTACAAAGGATCTCTTAGGAATGATAGCTATTTATATCAATATTGATAAAGATTTGGATAAAATAATCTATCAAATAGAACAAAGTGATGATGTTCAAAACTTCACAGAACTGAAAAAACAGCTTATAAAAGTGATGAAGAATAAAAATATTAAGGGGAACTCATAAAAACGGTTTTTGTATTTTGCTTTTTCATTGTTCAAGTAGCATTTTCTCAAGAGGTATATTCATGGGGAGAAGCAAGTAGGCTTGATATCGATCAATCAAAGATAGATCAGCTTATAAAAGAGTATGTAGATACCAATATGCAAGATGAGGTTGAAAAATACCATAAGCTACAAAAAGATAAAAAAGAAAAGCTGTTAGAAAAGTATGCAGATAAAACTTTTGTACATGATGGTTTGATGTGGCAAGATATGAAGATAAATGAAGAGATAAAAATGAATATGATAGAGCAAAAGATCTATTGTAGAGATCTTGTCCTTGCTGATAGAAAAGATTGGAGACTCCCTACTTTTTATGAGCTTTTGAGCTTGGTAAAATATGACAAGTCAAATCCTAGTAGTTTAGAAAAGATAAGATATATTAAGCCAGCTTCGTATCTTAGTAGTTCGAAGGATATTCAAAAAAAAGCTTATTATTGGGTTGTGGATTTTCGTGAAGGCTTGACAACAACACAAAGTGAACTAGAAAGATACTATGGAAGATGTGTTCGTACACTTTCAACGAAAAAGGGTGAGTATTGAAAAAAATAGTTCTAGGGATAGTTTTGTTTTTTAGCTCTTTTTTATATGGAGAAGTGCTTCATAGTGCAAAAGCAGTGATAGATACACAAGCAAAACTTATGTGGCAAGATGACGAAGAGGTAAAAGTCCAAGAGGATATTACTTTGGCAAAAGTGTATTGCGAAACTTTGATACTCAATGGTTATGATGATTGGTATCTTCCAAGTATAAAACAACTCCAAGGGATAGTTGATATAGAAAATAAAAAGGTGGCTTTAGATAAGGTATTTAGGTTTTATCAAAAGAAAAAGTACTGGTCAGACACCCCTTATATAGAAGATGATCTCTTGCATTGGTATGTTGATTTTTCTACTGGAAAAAGTAACTATATGGATCAAAATGAGAAGAACAATATTCGGTGTGTAAGGGATATGAATGATTAGAATTTTTCTATTTTTCGTTTTTCTTACTTCTATCGTTTTTGGAAATCCATATAAGTCTATAGATCCACAGACCCAACTCTCTATTATGATAAATCATTTTTTTAATGAACAGATAAAAGAGACCTTTCCTCAAAAGCCAGTAAAAGATATCTATGTAGAAGAGGAAGCTGACCTTAATCCTGGAAAATATGAGCGTTATTATAATTATGTACAAAGGCTCAAAGCGATAGAACAGACAAGAAAAGATGAACTTCAAAAGATAGAGGAGAAGTTTAAAGGGCAAGCGGCGTATTATAATAGTAAGCTAGATGCAATTAAAAATCAATACGAAAAGAAACAAAACATTAGCTCTTTTTTACAAAGATCGATAAACAATGGATTTAAAGTAGTGTACGGAAAGCCAGTTGTGAGTGAGTTTCAAAATAAAGAGAAGCTAGTAGAAGCAAAGCTTAGTGCTATAAGTATATATAAAAATCCAAAGAACACTTTAGATATACCTATAATATTTGAAAATAATATTTCTTTGAAACATAAGTATGAGAAGTATCCTGTTTTGGTTTCTTTTAAGTATGATGGAGAGTATCTAATTATAGATGAGGTGAAACTTTCCATAAATGATAAGCAATATAGAGCAAAACTAAAAAATGAAAATAATGGAAAAATCAAACTAAAAGTAAAGATAAATGATGATATATTTCAAAAAATAAAAATCGAGGAAAACAGATGAATAAAATATTAGTGTTTTTTTTAATAACTACAAGCTTAGTATTTGCAAATGAATACTATGCAAAAGTTGAGCCTATCCACACATATAAAGTAAAAGCAAGTGTAAGTGGAAAAGTTGATTATGTCAATAAAGATCTAGAGTCAAAGCACTTGAAAGAATCAAAGCTCATAGTAAAGATAGATGATAATGTCAATAAAATCGACCTAAAACAATCAGAAGTAAAGCTCAAAGCTCTTTTAGAAGTTCAAAAACTTGAAGAGGAAAACCTTGAAAGATTTAAGCAGGTATCTTCAAAATCAAAATATGATAGAGACAACCAAAAGATAAAAATACTCAATGCAGTTTCAACAGTAAGTGATCTAAGAACAAAAATAGCAACGCTTAAAGATACAATAGACAATAAAAATCTGTATGAAAAAAATAGTTACATCTACGAGATAGCAGTAGAAGAAGGTGATTATGTAAGTCCAGGTACTCATCTTTATACTGCTATGGACCTTTCTCTTGGAAAGCTTGAGATATTTATCCCTATAGATAAAGCAGTTGATATTCAAACAAAATCTATCTATGTAGATGGAGAAGAAACAGATCTTAAAATATCAAAGCTTTATAATGTAGCGGATTCTCAACATATCTCTTCATATAAATGTGAGATAATCATCCCTGCACCTCAATCTTTTTCTAGTTTGAAAAAGATCGAATTTAGATAATTTTAAAGTATACCTTTGAGTTTTCGAGAACTTTTACGGGACCATAAGATAGTCCGTTATATGTCGATGGTTCAGGTCATCGCATATTTTGGTTCGTGGTTTTCAAACGTAGCCATCTATACTTTGATGGTACAACTAGGTGCAAGTCCTATTCTTATAGCTACAGTTACAGCTATGCACCTTATCCCTGGGATCATCCTTGCACCTTTTAGTGGAACTATTGTAGATAGAATGTCTGCAAAACCATTGATGATAACGCTTTTACTATTAGAGATGACAATGACCCTTAGCTTTTTAATTATCAATGACCTTGGGGACGTTTGGCTTTTATTGTTATTTTTGTTTATTCGAATGGGAAGTGCTTCGATGTTTTTCACGGCACAAATGAGCTACTTCCCAAAACTCTTAAGTGGTAGAATACTGGTTAAAACAAATGAACTACACTCTATCATCTGGTCTTTTACTTTTACTGCTGGTATGGCTGTAGGTGGACTAGTAGTAAGTAGTGTAGGAGTTAAAACAGCATTTATCATTGATGCGATACTTTTTATAATAGCTATCTCTATTCTTGCAAAAATAGAATTTACTCTTAAAACAGAGAAGTCGGTAGAAAAAGTATGGCACTCTATCAAAAAAGGTTTACAGTATATAAAAGACAACAAATACATCATCCATTATATGCTTTTACATGCAAGTGTTGGTCTTACTATGTTCGATACGATCGTAACCTTACTTGCTGATTATCATTATAAGTATATTATTTCTGTAGCTTTGGCTATTGGGTTTACAAATGCTATGAGAGCTTTTGCTTTGATGATAGGACCTTTTTTAATAAGTAATTGGGTCACAAAAGAAAGAATGCTTTATATCTTTATCTTTCAAGGTGTGAGCATCGTATTTTGGGCATTGGTGCAAAAAGACTTTTATATGGGATTGATAGGGATGTTCTTAGTAGGGTTGGTAACAACTACCATTTGGTCTTTTACTTATGCGATGTTGCAAGAAAAGATAGAGCCTGCTTATTTGGGAAGAATCTTAGCATATAATGAGATGGTCTTCATGTGTGTGAATGTTGCGACAACTTTTTTTATTGGGATTATGGTATCTTTTATACCACTTTCAGTAGTGACACTTACTTTAGGAATGGCATTTTTTGTCATTGCATATTATTATAAAAGGGTATTTTTATGAGCTTAGAGAATGAATTTAGTGAAAATATGGAGATGAGAGTATTGCTCCTTGGTCTTTATAAGAAAAAAGAAGAGGAGTCTTTTAAAGATGTTGTGTTGATGCTAGAAGACTCTGCTTTATTTACAAGAAAAGAGGGAAAGAAACTTTTTAAAAAGTTAAAAGAACTTTCATATATTACGGATGAAGGACTTACTTTACTTGGGATTCAAAAAGCAAAAGAGGTAGAAATGGAGTTTAAAATTTAATAAAGTTAAAGCAAACTTTTTATATAATTTCGTTCTT
>Ga0193951_1001199_pt1 | contig 11595 bp, 11 predicted proteins | sample BB_2_MG_FD_140370 | JGI IMG/M metagenome (GOLD analysis project Ga0193951, IMG submission 140370) | Microbial mat bacterial communities from the Broadkill River, Lewes, Delaware, United States - BB_2_MG | ecosystem: Environmental > Aquatic > Freshwater > River > Microbial mats | place: USA... | reverse complement strand
GGATGATGTTGAAATTGGAGCTTGCACCTGTATTGACCGGGCAGCATTAGGTGAGACAATTATTCGCCGTGGGACAAAATTGGATAATCTCGTCCAAATTGGCCACAATGTTCAGGTTGGAGAAGATTGCATTATCGTTTCACAAGGTGGAATCGCTGGTAGCTCAAAGGTTGGGAATCACTGCACTTTTGGTGGACAGGCTGCTATTGCTGGTCATTTGAAAATAGGTGACAATGTCATGATCGGTGGTCGTGGAGGAGCGACTGGAAATGTTGAGTCTAATCAAATTTTGTCTGGTTTGCCACTGATGCCGCACAAACAATGGCTCAGAGCAACGATGACATTGCCTAAGTTACCTGAAATGCGGAAAGAAATGAAAGATTTGAAAAAACGTCTGGAAGAGATAGAGACGTTATTGAAGGAGAGCTAAAAAATGTTAGTAATGAATATTCAAGAAATTATGGCAACACTGCCACACAGGTATCCTTTTCTGTTGGTCGATCGTATAGAAGAGCTCGAAGAAGGTAAACGCGTCGCAGGTTTCAAAAATGTAACAGTCAACGAGCCGTTTTTCCAAGGCCACTTCCCAGGCCATCCCATCATGCCTGGAGTTTTGATCGTTGAGGCTATGGCACAAGTTGGTGGCGCTTATGTGTCTGTTATTGATGAGATTGGTGATGATCGCGTTACTTATTTTGTTGGTATTGATAAAGCTCGCTTCCGTAAGCCTGTTATGCCGGGTGACGTTCTCCGCATGGAATTAGAGCTCCTGTCAAAACGCCGTGGTATCTATCAGTTTAAAGGGAAGGCCTATGTCGGTGACACTTTAGTTGCCGAAGCCGAGCTGAAAGCAACATTTGCTGACAAGTAACCTTGATAGAGGAGATTTTATGATCCATCCAACAGCAATTATATCACCAGGTGCGACATTGGCTGAGTCAGTCAGTGTTGGTCCATACGCTGTCATTGGTGAGCATGTAAAAATTGGAGCTGGCACAACGGTAGGGCCACACGCAGTCATTGAAGGCCGTACTGAAATTGGTTGTGACAACCATATTTTTCAATTTGCCTCGGTGGGTGCCGTTCCTCAAGATCTTAAGTTTCACGGTGAAGAGACCCGCTTAGTCATAGGCGACAGGAATACTGTCCGTGAATTTTGTACTCTGCATCTGGGTACAGAAGATGGTGGTGGTATTACAACCATTGGGAACGATAATCTTTTTATGGCTTATTCGCATGTTGCGCATGATTGTGTGGTTAAAGATCATGTGATATTAGCAAACGCTGCGACCTTAGCAGGGCATGTTGAAGTTGACGATTTTGCTATTCTCGGTGGCCTGAGTGCCGTTCATCAGTTCGCACGCGTTGGTTGCCACGTGATGGCAAGTGGTGGCTCAATGATCGCACAGGATGTTGCGCCTTATTCAATCGTTCAGGGTGACCGAGCAACAACCGTAGGCCTTAACCTGACAGGTCTGAAGAGGCGTGGCTTCACACGTGAAGCGATGGCTAATATTAAAAATATGTACAAACTGGTTTTCCGGTCAAATCTTAAGCTTGAAGAAGCTGTCGCGAAAATCTCTGAGGAATTTGATACTCATGCCGATGAGGTTTTGACGTATCTTGACTTCTTACAGAAGAGTGAGCGTGGTCTAGCCCGTTAATCAATTTTGTCGTTATTAACAGCAGAAGTCGCGAGCTCAGTATGGGCTCGCCTTTTGTTTTTCTAGGACTTTTCAAATGCCAATGAGTAGGCCGCAAAAAGATTCCCGGCGTGTGATGATTGTGGCTGGTGAAGCCTCTGGTGATTTGCACGGAAGCCATCTTCTCCGTGCTGCGGCTGACGCATATCCTCAACTTGATTTTTTCGGGGTTGGAGGAGAAAAAATGAGGAAAGTTGGATGCCAGATCCTTTTTCCTTCTGATGATCTCTCTGTTATGGGGATACAGGAAGTTGCTATTGCTCTTCCACGAATTCTCAAACGTTTCAAAGTGTTAAAGAAGCATCTTCAGGCGGATGATAAACCTGACCTATTGGTTCTCATCGATTTTCCTGATTTTAATCTTAGATTGGCGAAAGTTGCCAAGGCGAATGGAATCCCTGTCCTCTATTATATCAGCCCTAAAGTTTGGGCTTGGCGCAGTGGAAGAGCTAAGATCATCGCTGAACGTGTTGATCGGTTGGCGTTGATTTTCCCCTTTGAACCAGATATTTACCAGCCTCTCGGTGTTCAGGCCGACTATGTTGGCAATCCTCTCCTTGACGAGTTCAGCCAATGTCAGCCCAATGGTGATTTACGCAATTATTTAGGAATTGCTGGTGATGATCAGGTTGTGGGGATTTTTCCTGGTAGTCGTAAGAGTGAGCTACAGTATATATTAGAAAGTCTTGTAGAAACTGCGAGCTTGATTCACGCTGAAAAGCCAGAAACAAAGTTTATCGTACCTATCGCACCATCTTTGTCACGCGATGAGATTTCACAGAAATTTTCTGAACATCAATTGCCTGTTAGTTTCGTTGATGAGAACATTTATGAAGTCGCTGCTGCCTGTGATGCTGTCTTGACTGTTTCTGGAACTGTAACACTGCAAATTACATTAACCCAGACACCTATGGCAATTGTCTACAAGGTCGCTCCGCTCAGTTACGCCGTTGGCCGTAGGTTGATCAAGATTAAGTTTGCTGGATTGACGAACATCGTTGCTGAGCGTGGTATCGTGCGTGAATTTATCCAAGATGATGCTGAGCCTGTGGCCATGTGTAATGAAATTATCAAATTGCTTGATGATGAAAAATATAAAGAACAGATGCGTTCTGATCTCGAAGAGGTTTGCCTACGTTTGGGAGAACCGGGCTGTTCACAACGTGTTGCAGATATCGTTGCTGAGATGACTGGATTGAAAGAATAGAATTCCTATGCAGGAAAATAGTAAAAAAAATATATATATGCGATTGATCCAATATGCAGCTCCTTACAGGAAGCTTATTGCTCTATCGATGTTTGCTTCACTTGGTGTTGCCGGGACTGATGCGGCGACTGCATATCTCGTCAGACCTTTTGTGGATCAGTTACTCATTGAGGGTGATCTGACTTTGGCAAAGTTGGTCCCTTTTTTGGTTGTTGGCTTAGCCTCCTTCAAGGGAATCTCTCGCTATGTGCAGGAATTCAATATACGAACTGCTGGGCAAGGGGCATTGCAGGATATTCGCAATAAAGTGTTTGGTCATTCAATCCGCTTATCGATGCGTTTTCATAATGACAATTCAACCGGCGGCTTAATGTCCAGAATCTTAAATGACATCAACGTCCTGCAATCTGCTGTATCTGATGTTTTAGTGACTTTGTTACGCGAATCGATAACAATGATTGCGCTGACTGGATATGCGTTTTACACCGATTGGAAACTTGCTCTTATGGCATTTGTCGCTATCCCTGCTGCGGCATGGCCTGCTGCAGCCATCGGCAAGAAAATTAAGAAGTTTTCTCGGCGTGGTCAGAGCGCTATGGGAGATGTCACTGCCGTTCTTGAGCAAAGTGTTTCTGGTATCAAGGTTATTAAGGCTTTTGCGACTGAAGAATTGGAGCAGGAACGGTTCGTTCGCGAAAATGCAGGTTTCTTTGCATTAATCAAGAAAACCTTTCGGTACTCAGCAGCAACTGCACCTGTGATGGAAATATTGACCTCATTTGGTGTCGCAGCTGTCCTTTGGTATGGCCTTGATCGGGTTATTGCTAACGAGCTGACGAAAGGTGAGTTGTTTTCGATTTTGGCTGCGATTCTATTAATGTATTCGCCGCTTAAAAGGTTGACTAAAGTTAATAACAGTATCCAGAAAGCGATGGGGGCCGCCGTTCGTGTTTTTGAAATTCTCGATAAGCCAATTGAAATCGTGGATGCCGAAGATGCTGTTGATTTACCTCAGTGTCAAGGACAGGTGACATTTGATAATGTTACGTTTTCATATAACGATGAGCCGGTGTTACGTAATTTTAACCTTAGTGTTAAGCGAGGTGAAATCGTTGCTTTTGTTGGTGCCAGTGGTGCAGGAAAGTCAACCATTGTTGCATTACTCAATCGTTTCTATGATCCGCAAGAGGGACGTGTCCTCATCGATGATTTTGATCTACGTGCTTTAACTCAAAAAAGCCTGCATCAATCAATGGCGCTTGTTGACCAGGATTCCTTTTTGTTTAATGACACAGTTATCAATAATATTCGTTATGGTTGTTGTGGTGCGGATATTGATGAGATACGGTCTGCTGCAAAAAAGGCGTTTGCTGATGACTTTATTAACCAGATGGAAGATGGTTATGACACTCTGATTGGTGATCGTGGAGCCCGACTCTCTGGTGGTCAAAGACAGAGAATTTGCATTGCCCGGGCCATCTTGAAGAATGCTCCGATTTTATTGTTGGATGAAGCGACCAGTGCTTTGGACACCGAAAGTGAGGCGATTGTCCAAAAAGCCCTGAGCAATCTGATGAATGATCGAACGACTTTTGTTGTTGCGCACAGACTGTCGACCATTATGCACGCTAACTCTATTGTCGTATTAGATGGCGGTCGCACTGTTGAGCAGGGAACGCATGAACAATTGCTTTCACACAATGGTGCTTATAAACGACTTTATGATGCGCAGTTCAGGGAGCAGGTCTGATGAAGTTGGGAGATCGATTGTTGTTATGGACTGTTCCTCTTATTGCATCAACTGTACTTCGATTACTTAAAATTAGTGTTCGGACAGAAATTATTGGAGCGAATTATCTCACCTCGCTCTGGGGTAATAATGAACGATCGATCATTTCCTTTTGGCATGATCAATTACTGCTGATGGTCTTTGGATATCCAGGGAAAAACGCTAAGCTATTGATTAGTTCTTCTAAAGATGGTGAGCTGTTGACCCGCACCATGCGCTTTTTTAAGCATGAGACTGTTCGAGGCTCCTCCTCTAAAGGAGGGCGCGCGGCTTTTAAGGAAATGTTATCTCTCGGAAAATCTGATGCCGATATCGTGTTGACTCCTGACGGCCCACGCGGTCCTCGGCACGAACTGAAAGATGGCGTATTACAATTAGCCAAATTAAGTGGTCGTCCCATTGTCCCGATGGCCTTTGCCTGCAGTCGTGGTCATCGGTTTGGATCATGGGATCGTTGTTTGTTGCCTTATCCTTTTTCCAGAGGGGTGTACTCTTTTGGGAAACCGCTATATTTTGACAAAGAGGACGATATCCACCAGTTCCGTGAGAAGTTAAATACTGCAATGCAATTGAATCAGAAGCAGGCTGAGGAGAAGTTGAGGACATATGGTTTATCAGCTGTATAATCTACTCTTATTATTGGCAGCACTTTTTCTGTTACCATATTACCTGATCAGGGGGGTCAAATACGGGAAGAGCCGTCGTGGAGTTAGAGAGCGTCTCGGGTATTACGATCCGCACTTACTTGAATCTTTGAAAGAGAAGCCTGTTGTTTGGATTCACGCAGTTTCAGTGGGTGAGTCAAGAGCTGCGGTTCCATTAATCAAGCAGATACGTAAGGCTTACCCTGACCATCAGGTTTTACTCAGTAATGTGACCGAGACAGGTCATGCCATTGCTATGAATAATCAGGATATCGATCATTGTATTTTTTTCCCATTCGATTTTTCCTGGGCAGTCAAACGGTCGCTGACTCTGATCAGACCCGCTGTGATTGTTATTGTTGAGACTGAAATCTGGCCTAACTTTACTCGTCAGGCAAATCAGCTTGAAATCCCTTTGTTGATGGTCAATGGTCGGATCTCAGATCGATCCTATCCTCGCTATCGTTATGTACGGTTTTTGTTACGTCCAATTCTTGAAAGCTTTTCAGCCTTTTGCATGCAGTCACAAGCAGACAGTGAACGTATTATTGCCCTCGGAGCTCTCAGCTCCAGGGTTGAGAATACCGGTAATATGAAGTTCGATCACGACTTAAAGACTGTCCGCGTCGGCGAAGTAGAGGAGAATAAAAAGCGTTTTAGATTGCCAGAGAGCGCAGCCATCTTTGTGGCTGGAAGTACCCATGATGGAGAAGAAAAACTTCTGATTGATGCGTACAAAAATATATCATGCAAATTAGAGCGTGAACTGATCCTCGTTTTGATTCCACGTCACCCAGAGCGCAAACGTGATGTCCAATCTTTGTTAAAAGATGCGGATATTAATTGTCGCATGCGAACTCAATTGGATAAAGATGATTCCCTGCTGACTTCTCAGGATATTTTGTTAGTTGATTCTTTAGGTGAAGTGCTCGATTTCTATAGTGTCGCTGATCTTGTTTTTGTCGGTGGAAGTCTTGTGCCAGTAGGAGGGCATAACATTCTAGAGGCGTCTTTACTTGGAAAACCGGTCTTGTTTGGACCTTATGTGCATAATTTTAAAGAAATATCTGGAAAACTAATCCGATCAGGAGCTGGTGTCAAAGTTCAAAACCAACAAGAATTGGAGACACAAAGTCTTCTGATGTTGCAAGACCCTGCCCGCTGCCGGGCAATGGGGGAGGCAGGTCTTTCTTTGATTGCTGAAAACGCTGGTGCTACAGACAGGACGATGCGTCATCTCTCTAAAGTTATATGATGATTAGTCGACTTTCTCGTTTTCACTATAATCTTGTTCGTTTTGGCGCGAAAACTCCTCTTGAATCACTTCTTCTGTTTACTTTGATTCCACTTTCGATTTTATATGGAATCATCTTATGGTGTCGTAATCTTTTTTATGATTTAGGGCTGTCCCAGTCATACGTGTCAAAGCTTCCGGTTATCTCAATCGGAAACATAACTGCCGGAGGAACAGGGAAAACTCCTGCTGTTGATTTTCTCGTAAAGGAATTCATTCGCCAAGGGAAAAAAACTGCAGTCGTTAGTCGTGGTTACGGTGGTACCTTTTCAGGGCGTGTCGGTGTTGTCTCTGATTCTTCAGGGATAACGATGGATGCCGTCTCGTCCGGGGATGAACCATTTTTACTGGCGAACAGAAATCCTGAATGTTCAGTTGTGATTGCTAAAAAAAGAGTTGATGCTGTACGGAAGCTAGAGAATGAAAACCAGGTCGATGTCATTATATTGGATGATGGCTTTCAACATCGGGCTCTACGAAGAGATGTTGATATTGTCCTCCTTGATGCTGTTCAGCCATTTGGGAATGGGTGGCCCTTACCTGCAGGTAATTTACGCGAATTTAAAAGAGGAATAAAACGTTCAGATCTTTTACTTCGGACGAAATGTTCCGGAGATGTAACACCCATTTTTGAAGATCGTCCTATTTTCAATTGTCATCATCGATTATCTGATAATGTTTCTGATTTAAATGGCAATTCTCTTCCGATCTCGGCATTACAGGGAAAACAGATTTTAGCTTTTTCTGGTATTGCTAATCCAGAGAGTTTTTTCGATGATCTGGAAGGGATTGGTCTTAGGTTACATGAGACCATTTCATTTGCTGATCATGTTGACTATAGTGACTCTTCCGTCATGCAGAAGCTTCTTTCGAAATCAGCAGATATTGATGCCATGGTTACAACTGAAAAAGACGCTGTTAAACTTGTATCTGATATGTTTGAATTACCTTGTTACTATGTACCGATAGATATGGTGATCAGTAACGTTGATGAATTTATCGAAACACTATCGAAACATATATGGAGAAAGTAGATGGGTGTATCTTCAGAGTTGATGGACATTCTTGCGTGTCCTAAATGTAAAAGTTCAGTAGAGGCTGCACCTGATGGCGGGACAATTCTCTGTCATCAATGCAAACTCAGTTATCCTGTTCGTGACAATATTCCGGTAATGCTGATCGATGAAGCTGAATCGTTCTGATCATAGAGTTGAAACTGATCAACGGTTATTGATTCTGAGTGATACTAAGCCTGGGCATGTGAATCAGTCGATCGCCTATGCGCGTCATCTTGGAATGGCTTATGATCTGGTTGAAGTGACTTTTAAGTATAGGTTCTTTAAGGGACTGTCTTACCTGGCAGATCGCCTGGGGATCTATACCGATTGGCTGTTTGATGCACAGTTGCCAACGTTTGAATATGCTGCAGTTGTATCTGCTGGATCAGGGACTTATTATGCCAACCGAGCGGTGTCTGCTCAGTTAGGCTGTAAAAAAATCGCGATTATGTTACCTAAAGGGTATCGATACGATTTCGATCTGATAGTGGCTCAGCAGCATGATGCCCCTCCTGATCTGGATAATTTGGTTGCACTACCGATTAATTTAACCTATGTCGAAGCAAAAGGACTGGTTCAGGCGGATGCCGCTCACCGTTATATTTCAATTGTCATTGGCGGCGATAGTAAACGTGCTGTTCTTGATGAAAATATGCTTCGCAAGCAAGTAGAACAAATCAGAGCACAGTTTCCAGCTCATGATTTCTGGCTGACAACGTCTCGCCGGACATCTGAGGTGGTGGAAAATATGTTGCGCACATTTGAATGGTCAAGGGCTGTCTATTATTCTCAAGAGCCGATTAATCCTATCCCTGATTTTCTCAAGCATAGTGATTACGTGTTTATTACTGCGGACTCCAGTTCAATGATAAGTGAGGCTGTGAGCACTGGAGCTGCGTGTATTGAGGTTCTTCCTTTGAGTGGAGAATTGCATACGCAAGATAAATTTAGCCGATTATTAATGGAATTGACTGAGGAGCAATGCGTGCATGTTTTTGATGGCCTTTGTGGTGCGGCTCGTCATAAAATTCCTGTTTCAGAAAAACTATTAGCAGCCTCAAAACAGGTATTTGGAACTATTGAATGAAGATATTACAGGTAACAGCAGCTCTTGATCAGGGTGGCGTTGAACGTGGCACAGTTGAGATGGCTGCATTTATTGTTTCAAAAGGAGCAAAAAGCTTTGTTGCTTCTCAGGGGGGACGACTCGTCGCAGATCTTATGGATCAGGGCTCTGAACATGTTTCACTTCCGCTTGCGCGCCGAGATCCTCTTTCCATTTTGTACTCCGCATTCAAACTGCGCTCATTGATCGATGAAAATGAAATCTCGCTTGTCCATGCACGTTCGCGTGCTCCGGCCTGGGCCGCATATCTGGCCAGCCGCATGGCTGGTGTGCCATTTGTGACGACATTCCATGGAACGCACCGTATCCAAAATTGTGTGAAAAAATACTATAACAGTATTATGACACGTGGACGTCGTGTGATTGCTATTAGTCAATTCATCAAAGACCACATCCAGAAAAACTATGGGGTTGATGAAAGCTTAATCGATATTGCACCACGTGGTTTTGACCCGCTTCGAATCAGTCCAGATAAAGTAGAAAATCAGCAACTTGCCGAACTCAAAAGCCGTTGGGACCTTGTTGATGGGATCCCTGTTTTGACTCTTCCCGGACGCTTAACCCGGTGGAAAGGTCAAACTCTTTTTCTCGATGCCTTGGCACAGATTAAGGATTTGGACTGGCAGGTGCTGATCGTTGGAGGCTGTGGGAAAAAAGATTCTTACCTTCATGAGCTAAAGAACATGGCAGAGGCTTCAGGTATTTCTGATAGAGTCAAATTTACCGGCGATCAATCCAATATTGTTCCTTTTTATGCTGTGTCCGACGTTGTTGTTTCAGCATCGACCGAACCAGAAGCGTTTGGACGGGTTGCTGTTGAGGCTCAGGCAATGGCAAAACCGATTATTGCATCTGCTCATGGCGGGGCTTTGGAAACTGTCCGTGATGGCGAAACTGGTTGGCTATTTACAAATAATAATGTCGAGGATTTAGTGCAAAAGCTCCGGCTGGCATTATCTCCGCAAACGGATTTAATAAAAATTGGTAAAGCCGCTCGTGAGTTTGTCGCAGTTGAATATACCACTGAGCAAATGTGCTCAGCGGAATGGGATAGCTACCATCTAGTACTAGATGATGCTTAAGCTAATAAATTAAAAAATTATATACAGGTGAATTTATGCGCGTACTGCATATTGCATATCAGCAGTTAAGACGATACGGGAAAACACGAGTGAGTTGGGCTCAGAAGTTAACTCACGGGCTTATTAAAAATGATCACTTTGTTCAGGGCTTTAGTGATCGTGATGTTGCCGCATTTGAAGCTCCATTCGGATGGCGAGATCTTGGCAAAGGAAAAGCAAATAAACGATTGTTGGAAACAGTCGAGTCTTTCGATCCTGATCTGGTGATTGCTGGTCACTGTGATATTGTCACTAATGACACTCTCGAAACAATCAGGAATATATGTCCTGATGTCGCTATTGCTCATTGCAATAATGATCCGTTGTTTGTGCCGGAAAACGTCGAAAAAATCAAACATCGCGCAAAAGTTGTCGACGCTGTGTTTGTTTCAACTGGTCGTCGAGAATTGTCGGTTTTTGAGGGGAGCCGGGCACGTGTCTACCACATGCCCAATCCTGTCGATCCTGCAGTTGAAAATCTGGATAACTCAGTTAACGAAAATCTCGACATCGACCTTCTTTTTTGTAGCAACAGTGATGATTTTACGAAGCGACTTGAAATGGTGAAATCTCTGAAGGATTCCTTGAACGATGAAATGAATTTCAAAACTTATGGAAGTTTTGGAGATGCGCCGGTTTGGGGGAGAGACTATGATCGTGCCCTCAGTGAAACCAAAATGGGCTTGAATCTGAATCGTCAAGAGGGGCATTACTGGTATTCCTCTGCACGGATGGCTCAGCTTGCCGGCAATGGTATTTTACAATTTACCCACAGTTCTCCACGTTTTGACACCTTACTACCTGATGAATCTGTTGTCTATTTTGATGATACGGATGATTTACGCAATAAGATCAGAGACTTTCATAACGACGACAGCAAGCGGCGTGAGTGGGCCTCCCGAGCTCGAGATTTTTTCCATCTGCACATGAACAACAAGCTTTATGCTCAATATATCCTTGAGTCGACAATGTTGCTTCCGCATAGCAATGAATACGTATGGGCCCAAGACATCAATTTGGATGGAAGTCAAAAGTAATGTTGTTGTTGAAAGATCTTAAACCCTTTGCACAAGGTGGAAACCGCCTTTGTTTTGTTCATCCAGAAAATCCAGAGCTCTGCATTAAAGTGCGGCGACCTGATTTTACACTTGCTGATCGAAGAAGAAAAAAAGGTTTCCCTAAAAACCTTAGACCATTGAAGTCTTTTGATGATAACAGGGAAGAATTTTTGGTGATGAACAAGCTGGAGCGTTTCTCTGGTTTGGAGGTTTTTGATCATATCAGCCGTTGTTTCGGATTTGTTGATACTGATATGGGCAAGGGACTGGTCTCTGAACTTATTCGTGATGAAAATAGGTCAATTTCTGAGACACTGAAAAAATGTATTTGGGATGATGGTTTGACTCAAGACTTAGAAAATGCGATTGAAATATTGTGTCAATTCTGGCTGCAAAAAAAAGTGCCCTCACGTGATCTTCTTTTGCATAATGTTGTTGTTCAAAAAAATAGAGATGGCATCGTACGTCTCGTCGTCATCGATGGCCTTGGAACGGCGGGAGTCATTCCTTTTAGATTGATGCCCAACCGGGTCAAGATTTGTAAAATACAGAAGAAAGTTGATAATATACATCAAAGGGTTCAACTTTTATTGTC
>Ga0193951_1001198_pt1 | contig 11597 bp, 5 predicted proteins | sample BB_2_MG_FD_140370 | JGI IMG/M metagenome (GOLD analysis project Ga0193951, IMG submission 140370) | Microbial mat bacterial communities from the Broadkill River, Lewes, Delaware, United States - BB_2_MG | ecosystem: Environmental > Aquatic > Freshwater > River > Microbial mats | place: USA... | reverse complement strand
TATCTGGAATAACTCCGCCTTCGAATCCCTCGTATAAAATCTGCGCAGAGGCAAATAGAGAGTAAAGAACGAATAAACACGATAGAGTAAATTTCCTCATCATTTAATTTTGTATTTAGGTTAAAAGCCCAAAACAAACATTTAAATACGGAAACCTAACATTTATCAAGTGACAAAGAGTCTACATCAAAAAAACGCACTCTTAACAGGATATCTACACCACACATATTAATCATTAATAATAAGATAATTAATAAATCAACATATACTACAAATTAAATTTCAGAAAAGAATTCAAATAGACCAGTATCTCCTTGTATATCCAATTTTTTTCGTAATCTATATCGTTTCATATTTACACTTTTAGCCGATATATTAAACTGAGTAGCGATCTCTTTTGATGACAAATTCAATCGTAAATAGACACATAAACGTTGTTCATCCTCTGTTAAATCTGGATAGGTCTCCTTAAGTTTTTTAAGAAAGGCATTATCTATTTGTGAAAAATACTTTTGAAAATCTTCTCTATCTTTTTCAATATTTAAATTTATTGAGACTAAATTTCCTAATTCAACAACTAAACTTTTAGCTTCAGGATTAACAGCCTTATCATATATCTCACGAATCTTCTTTCTTAAAACTTCTAAAAAATCATTTTTCTGAGAAATACGCATAGCGAAATTGCTTAACTCCTTATCGTGCTCCTCTAGCTCTTGATTTAACCTTTCCTGCTCACTATAAATTAACAGTAACTTTTTTTGAACCCTTGTCCTGTACAATAAAAGAATAAATGCAGTTGACAATAAAACAAGAATAACTATCACTATTTGAATTACAAAATTCATTTTCTTCTTTTGTTTTAGCAAAAGAAGTTGTTCTTCCTTATATTCTAATTCACTCTCTTTCTTCTCGACTTCATATTTTATCCTAACATCCTCTGCTACTCTGTCACTCTTCTCGTTAAACAAAGAATCCTTTAAATCGGAATATAATAACAAGTATTTGTTAGACTCTTTATACTTATTAATTTTAGCATATTGTTCGTATAGAAGCTGCGAAGCCATAGCCTTAACTTCCTTATACTTAATTTCCGAAGCCCTATTAAAGGCTTGTGTAGCTATCTTAAAACCATCATTAACTTTTCCATCTCTGAAATATGCTTCAGCTAAATTTACGCTACAATGGGTCATTCCTTTAATATCACCAACTAACTCCTTTATCTGCATTGAACGAGTAAGAAGTTCGATCGCTTTTTTCTGGTCTCCCTGATTAGAATAGAATGATCCCATATTATTCAAACAACCCGAAATACCTTTATTATCTTTTAACTCTGTATAAATATCTAATGACTGACGATAAAACTTTAATGAAGAATCAATATCTTTCATATGTTGATACAAATTACCAATATTCATAAGCACATTAGCATGAAATCTTCTATCATAACTCTTTTCATTAAGTAAATCAGCAGCCTTCAAATAATACTCTAATGCCTCCTTAAACTTTTCGTGTTTACTATAAATATTTGCTAAATTAATGACAGTCAATATTTGGTTCCTATAATCACCTAGCTTTTCGTGCTGTTCAAGCGACATAAAAAGCATCTCTATTGCCTTATCGAGATTACCATAATGCTCGTAGATAAGACCAATATTCATTGCAGACGATGCAATAACATCAAGAAATTTATGTTCCTGAGCTATTATATTTGCAGTAGTATACAGCGAAAAAGCTCCTGCATAATCACATTGCGAATAAATTATCCCTCCTTTATTTAATATTGCTTTTGCATGTCTATAAATATCATCTTTACTATATTCCAAAACCTTATTTATGTAAAAAACAGCACTATCTGGGCGTCCAGAATAATAGTGATAAAGAGAAATATTAACATAACAATCGGAAACACCATTGTTATAATTGCTTTCAAAAGCTTTTGTTAGAGCCAAACAAGAAAGATCTTTACCTTTCAGAGGATTCTGACTTAACATAGTAAAAGCCACTCTATTTAATGAATCGACAGTATTCTTAGCATTATCTTTTGAATTTCCGTGTAGGGAATTTGTGATAAGAATAGATAAGAGAAATACAAAACAATACCTCATATGAAACTATTTTAGAAACTGCATAATTTTTTCAACAGAACCTTGCTTATTCTGTACGTAATCTTTTGATATACTTGAGGTGTGGTTTAATAATTCTTCATCAGAGAGCAACAAAGATAATATTTCTGAGAAAGAATCAAAATCGAAAATTGAAAAAGCTCCTTTTAAAGCAATTAAGTCCACAGCTTCGTTAAACTTAGCATAATTAGGGCCAAAAACAACAGGTAATCCAAAAGTTGCTGCTTCAAGTATATTATGTAATCCTGCCCCAAAAGCTCCTCCAATATATGCAAAATTGCCATATCGATATAAAGAAGACAAGACACCAATACAATCAATAATTAATACTTTTGGATAAGAATCCTTAGTACCTTCTGAATAGCAACAGCTATTGTTATTAAATAAGTTTATTATTCTATCAATATTCTTCTTATGAACCTCGTGAGGAGCAATAATTATTTTCACTCCTGAAAATAATGGAGTGTTAATAATCTTTGCAAATAGTTCTTCATCGGGCTGCCATGAGCTTCCAACTACAATAACCTTCTTTGCACCTTTTACAAAATCTTTAACTATAATATTTTCGGGAGCGCTTTTAGCAATCTGTGCAACTCTGTCAAACCTAGTATCACCTGTGATAGTTACATTATCCAACCCAATTTTATTAAGTAGAATTTTAGTTTTTTCGTCTTGGACAAAGAAATGATTAACAAAATTTAATATTTTGCGATACCATCCGCCATAAAACTTAAAGAAGATATGGTTTTCACGCAAAATGGCCGAAACCATATAAATAGGGATTTTCCTATTGGAAAGAATTTTGAAGTAATTATACCAATACTCATATTTTACAAAAAACACTTTAGTAGGATTAATCAACTTTATAAAACGATTTGCATTTATTCTAGTATCAACAGGCAAATAAAAGATATAATCTGCTCCAGCATAATCTTTTCTAACCTCAAAACCTGAAGGTGAAAAGAATGTTAAAACAATTTTCATATCAGTATTTTCAGCCTTAAAAGCCTCTATTAAAGGTCGTCCTTGCTCAAATTCACCAAGCGATGCGCAATGAAACCAAATGCACTTTTCGTCATTTTGAAGAGTATTAGAAATGTTAGCATACCAATTTTTACGACCTTTACACCACAAAAGTGCTTTTTCGTTAAATAAAGAAGCTATTTTTATTGCAAAAGAGTAAGCAATAATACCAAGAGAATAAAATATGCGCATTGTTTTTTTTCTCAAAAATAATTGCAAAAATGGAAAATCACAATTAATATAAACATATAACGTTTTTATTCTGATTTATAATTAACAAAACTTGAAAACCACCATAAAAATCATACTTCTATTTTACTTTTGTTTTAATGTTTCTGGTCAATATTCCAGCAATATTAAGCTATTTAAAGTAGATAAATACTCTAAAAACATTCACTTAAAAGGGGAAAACATTGTTTTTAAGACAATAAAAATTTTCGATAACAAGGGTGAAGAAATAAAAAATCAAACTATTGACTATGTTAATAAAGCTATTTATTTAAGCCTAGAAAACATAGATAAATTCCCTATCACCATAGAGTACAGAACATTTTCTGTAAATCTTGATTACAAAAAAAATATTTTCCCAAAAGAAATATTATTCAGCGAATCACAAGAGAATAAATTTAACTCAACACTAAAACCTTTAAAGAAAGAATCCTTATCAAATTTTAGTAGTATTAACAAAAGTGGATCATTATCAAGAGGAGTTTCTTTCGGAAATAACCAAGATATGACATTCGACTCTAAGCTAAATTTAAAAATAGACGGAAGATTAACCGAAAATCTAAATATTGAAGCAGTAATTACAGATAACAACATCCCTTTTCAATCAGATGGCTATTCGCAAAATCTTAGTGATTTTGATAATGTGTACTTAAAGCTATACAACGAAAATACTGGAATAACAGGAGGAAACATAGATATTACAAATAACGAGTCACAATTCTTAAAAGTAAACAGAAAAGGTCAGGGAGCTAAAATAGCTTACCAGACAAAGATTAACACAGGACAAAGAATAGAGACTGAGCAAAATATTGCAATAGCACAAAGCATATACAAACGTCAGAATATTACAGCCAACGAAGGTAATCTTGGACCTTATAAACTAAGCGGAATTAATAACGAGTTGCACATAATAATTTTATCAGGATCAGAAAGAGTCTACATTGATGGGAAACTGCTTACAAGAGGTTTAGAAAACGATTATATAATTGATTACAATTTAGGAGAAATAACCTTTACTCCTAAAAACAATATTTCTATGAATTCAAGAATTGTTGTTGAATTCGAATATAGCGACCGAAATTATTCGAGATATCAAATATTTTCATCAAACAAAATTATTGGTAAAAAAAGCTCCATTGACTTCAAATATTATCGTCAGAAAGACAACCAAAACAAGCCAATTTCTCTTTCGCTAGATAAGGAAAGCTATAAAGTATTAGAATTAATTGGCGACAATGAAGCTTTAGCGATCATACCACAAATAGATAGTGTTACATTTAACATTGACGAAATACTATACCAAAAAATAGATACCATAATCAATGGTTCAAGATTAATATTTTATCGACACTCTACTAACGAGTTAAATGCAAATTACAGAGTGAAATTCAGATACATTGGACAAGAAAAAGGAGATTATATAGAAGATAAATTTTTAGGTAATGGTAAAACATACAAATTTATAGCACCAATAAATGGTGTTCATCAAGGCAATTACGAACCAAATAGAAACATAAACACACCTAAAGATTTACAAGTTCTTTCTACTGGATTTACTAATCAAATAACAAAAAACACAAACTATATTTCCGAAGTTACTATTAGTTATTTCGATAAAAACTTGTATTCAAATTTAGATTCTAAAGACAATACAGGATATGCAATAAGCCAAGAGATAAACAACTCAAAACAACTAAAAGACAGCTCAAAAATATACACAGCTATAAAATATCAACATATAAACAAAAATTACAAAGCTCCAGAAGAATATCGCGATGTAGAATTTACGAGAGATTGGGGCATAAACAACCCAATAAATTCTTCCCAAAACTTTATTGAATCAAGGTTCTCAATTAGCACAAAAAAAACATCATTAAATACACAATATCAGTTTTTATCGTTCGCAAAAAATGACTTAAAACACAAACCCACATTCTCTCTTTCATTCAAAAATAAAAAATTTAATACAGGCATTTACACAAGTCTTCTATCATCAAAAGACAGCATTACACATGGCTATTTTCTTAAAGAAAAAAGTTTTGCAAGCTACAAGTTCAAAAAACTAAAACTTGGGATAAACCAAAAATTAGAACAAATAGAATGGCGAAATGTCAAAACAGACTCTCTACAACAGAACAGTAACGGAATTTTTGAAGTAGAAAGTTATTTAAATATTGAAGATAAAAATGGTAATAACAAAAGGGTTTCTCACAAATATAATCAGTTCAATATTATGCGCAAAAATTCAATTGACGCTTTATCTAAGAGCAATAGTATTGAATTTGAGATTAATAAAAAAACAAAAAAAGGAAACTCCTTTTCATTTTTTTTAAACTATAAAAACACTGCTTTAACAGATAGTATTTCAAGTGAAATACCAGAAAACACGCTAAATTCAAAAATTTCATATCAAATTAAAATCGCCAAAGGATTTATAACCAACAAATCAAATTATATGTTTGGTTCTGGTGTGGAAAATAAACGCGAGTACCTTTACATAAAGGTTCAGAAAGGAAAAGGATATTACACATGGACAGACTACAATAAAAATGGAATTAAAGAGTTAGATGAATTTGAAACAGCTTATTATAACGATCAAGCAGAATACATAAGAGTTTTTAAAACTTCAAACTTATACGAACCCACTTACAACAATAACTTTACAACAAACTTTTTTGTTGATTTTAGCAAGTTATACAAAGGTAAAAAACAAGCTTTTTCAATAAGAAATATTCAAAATACAACAAATTTTACCTCCGAAAAAAAACAGATAAAATCGTCAATATCAAAAAGCTTAAATCCATTTGACATCAATAACATTACAGAAGGTATTGTGTTTTTAAATTTTTTAGTTCGCAACAGAGTTGTTTATAAATTTAACTCAGCTCTTCGCGTAAGCCACACTTATCAAAAAAATAAAAATATAAACTCAGTTATAAATGGAAATTACTTAACCGAAAAAGTGTCAAATTTATATACTTTAAAGTGGCGAGTTAATAACAAATTAATTATTGAAAATAAATTTGAGAAAGAATTAAAAGCAAGTAAAACAGACTTCTTAGATAATAGAAATTACCGCATTAATAAAACTCAAAACCATCTTTCATTAGAGATAAATCCAGCTAATTTCTTAAAAGTAGAACTATCAAACAAAATAGCGACAAAAGAAAACTATATTGGAACGGAAAATTCTGAAGAATACATCTGGAGCTTAGGATCAACCTATAAAAGTGCCAAAGGCAATGGATTTATAGAATTTAAGCTAGATTATATACAGTTAAATTATAATGCTGATTCGTCGACACCTATCGCATACGAAATGTTGGAATCGCTTAAACCCGGAAACAATTTGATAATTGGAATAAATATTAATCAGAAATTATCGAAATATCTCTATTTAACGATAAATTACCAAGGACGAAATATTCCTGATAACAAGATGATTCATACTTCGTCTATGGAATTAAAAGCTTTATTTTAGAATAGTTATTCTTCAACAAAATCTGCTATTGCGCCAAGATAATACTCTTTCCAACCTTCAACAATATCATCGTAATCATCTTCAGGAATATTGGAATGACGAACCTCTACTTTACAACTTTCCGACTTGTCAGGATGAATTTTAATAGTGACAATTGAATCTTCTTCTTGATCACCAAAATACCACTTCTGAACTAGCTCTTTACCTGGAATAACCGATATTATTTGACCACAGATATCTCCTTCCCAAAGTTCAAATTCGGAACCTGGTTCAAGCGAAAAAACGGGCTGATAACCTGTCCAAAGAGCAATAGCAACTGGATTGGTAAATGCATTCCAAACGTCTTCTGTAGAAGCATCAATCTCGTAATAAATCTTAAAATCCTTCATAAAAACAAACGTGTAAAAACAGAAAAAGCCCCGCAAGCGAGGCTTTAACAATATTATAATAATTAACCTTTAATAATCTCAGAATATTGCTCAGGAGATAATAACTCCTCAAGTTCAGAAGAATCGCTCATTCTCACTTTAATCATCCAACCGTTTCCGAAAGGATCTTTATTTACAGTATCAGGAGCATCTTCTAACGAAGCATTGAACTCCAAAATCTCACCAGAAACAGGCATAAACATATCAGACACTGTTTTTACAGCCTCAATAGTTCCAAAAACCTCTTCTTTGTCAAGAGTTTCACCTTCTGTTTCTACTTCAACAAAAACAACATCACCAAGCTCGCCTTGAGCAAAGTCTGTAACACCAACAATAGCGATATCGCCTTCTACACGAACCCATTCGTGATCCTTTGTGTACTTTAAATCTTGAGGAACGTTCATACTTTTATTTATTTAAATTCGTTTTATTTACAATATCTGTCAAAAGTAATTATTTTTTGTTAAAACCACTATTGCGACAGATTAAATCTTAATGTAAAACCCACTTGCGTATTAGACATATCATAACTATTTGACACATAAGGATTTTCTGACTTACGCTCAAAATAAAAGATAAGATTTAACTGACTGGAAATCACCATATCAGCAGTTGCTCGTAACGAAAACGAACGACGTCCACCTGTTATATCTTTAACATCTTCGGCTAATTTACGTATAATATTGATATTGTCTTTAATAGAGAAGTCGGCTTTTAAATTTAAAACACTCTTCATAAGTTTACTATTTGATGACGATTTAAAAATAAACGAAAGGTCATCAAAACGATACCCTAAACCTATAACATACTCTTTATTATAATCTTCTATCATTTGGTTATTAGCCAATCCAAAAGTAATATTACGAGCCTTATTATAGGCAAATCTAGCAGTTAAGTTATTTGTTGTTGACAAATCGAAACCAATAAATGGAGCAAATTTCTCATTCAACGAAACACCTGAAACAAGAGTTTCAGAAGGCATGTTTCTCTGTGCATCTAGTTTATCTAAATCAACACGAACAACACCAAATTCATCTTCATAATAAACAGAATTCTGACTAAAATTACCGATAGAATATACCGACGAATAAGAGTGAGTAATATTAAATGTGCGTAAATTTTTCTTTAAAGGATAGAATGTTTTTAAAACATCTGCCGTTAGTTTCCAGTTTGGAAGCGGAATATTTTTAAATAATCCTAAGCCAACTTTATTTGGATCCTTACCAGTATATGCAGCTAGAAACGCTGGCAGCACAACCTCTTGCGAATTAGAGCTAAATCCTTCGCGATAGCCTTCAGCATCAATATTATTTGGATTGATTGCACCATTTTCGAAAGTCTTACCTTGAGCTATAAAATTGTTTGCCTGACGATTTGAAATAATCTTACGATAATTCTTAAATAATTCATAAGCATCAGAATGGTAATTATTATCTCCTGTAGGATGCTCAAAAGCTGTTGCAAATGATACTGTAGAGATAGAGAAATTTCCATCGAAGAAAGCACCACCAACCTGTCCGCCTCCGTTAAACAACTCTTTCGAATTCTTTGAGTAATTGCGTGAAGCCGTTAAATCAATTCTAAACCCATTAAGAGGCTCAATTCTCGAACGTAACATTAACGATTGATTATGATTCATGCTATAATAGCTGTTGAAATAAGGATCATTAGTAATCCATCCGTTATTCACTGCAGTCTGTCCAAAACCTTTATCTTGCCATCCAAGAATAAAAGGAACACCTGGCGCATCTCCCGACATACCAAACCAACTTGAACTTTTATTATAACCAGGAACAAAAGTACCTTCATTAACAGAATACGATGCACGAACTTCTCGAACACCCATCAATATTCTAACCATTCCTTTTGCTAAAAGCGAAATAATATTTTGCTTCTCATCTACTTTACCTTTAACAACAACTTTACAGTTTTTCGACTCCTCAAATAATTTTACACGAACTGTATTTTTATCTACAACAGAGAAATCTAGACTATCAATTTTTAAACCATTTTCGTCAAAAACATCAACTGTTATATTTGTTGTTTTTAAGTTATGTTTGATTGATTTTCGTGATCTACCATTAAAATTAATCTTCTCTTGAGTATAATCAACAGATATTTTTTTCTTATTCTTTTTTGCTGTTCCAATTCTATCAAAATCAGTATTAATCTTCTTCAAGAAACCAACATAATTGTATAGCTTCACAATATTTAACTGAGTATTAGCTTGTAAAACTGATGAATTTTGAATTTTATTCCCAAAATTCAAAGTATCACTTGTAACAGGAACAAAATCCCAACTATAGGAAGTATTAACACTAACATTAGCAGAAATAAAATCTAAACCTGGAACTTTATTAATAGGTAATCGGTAATTTAAATCCAATGAATGATAATATTGAACAGGATCGCCACCATCTAATATACTGTTCCACACAACATTTTTCCAATGATTATATTCCTCGGCATAAACATCTCTATTAACATATCCAAAAAGAGTATCTGGTTCAGCAATTCTCGATTTAACATTAGCCTTATAATCGAAAGAAAGTGATTGAGCTAAATCCCATTTCAAAGTATAATTTCTATTCCAAAGGAAATCTTTATTCACAGAAATTGGCATATTTAAATCAGGTTGTGATATATTTCTAAACTTAACCTCGTTATACTGCCTAGTTAAATCTGTTCTGAATGAAAATTGCGATGGCAACAATCCAATATTAAAATCGGAAATTAACCTTGTATACTTACTTTTTAAAGGTTTAATTTTTCTAAAAGGATACACTGGCTTATTGCGCATATTATATATATAACTGAATCCACCACGGTAATTCTTAGAATAGTTAAACATTGTATTAATATCGCGATGAAACTGCGAATTAAACGAATAATTTAACGAAAAGTTAGCAGGATCGTAAAACATAGGTTTTTTCGATGTTTTATTCACCTGAATATTTGAAAAGTTAATACTTCTACGCTCGGTAAAATCCTGAGCTAAAAAACGGATAGAGTCCTTTTCAGCCTTTGTTGAATAATTTTTTAACGACTCTTCCAAAAGAATATCGGTATTTACAGGATCGTACTTTGGATTAATAAAACCTTGCGAAAAACCAATAAACATTGGCATACTTACCTTAAGTTTATCAGGGAAAAATTTACCTAATCTAAAGTTTGTAGCCACATCGTACGAATATGTTTTATCTTTTGAAAGCTCGTGAACTTTTTTCTCTATACTACCAAAGCCTGGCATAGTTATAGATCCTGCCAACGAAATTGTTGCAAAATCAGCAAGTTTTGTTGTTAATCGTCCAGTAGCTGCCCATCCACCCGATTCGTCAGGGTTAGCAACACGAAACTCATTAACCCAAATTTCGGCAGATTTTGGCAATCCATCGTCGGTAGTAACAGTATTAATATTTTGAGCTGGATTACGAACTCCAATAACTAAAGTTCGTATATCGGCCAATGTTGGATTACCCGCAATACTTACAAAGTTATCGCCATCTTTTAAAGTATAACGAGTTGTATAAGTAACGTTAGGATCAATTTTCAAAGCTCTATTACGCGCCAACTTAATATCGGCAAACTTAGAAAGAGCGACATTCAACTGATTCTCGATAGGCCAAATTTTCTCGGCAACGTTAGCTCCTTCATCAGTTACCTTCAGAGGAATCTGATACTCGTAATAATTGTCTTTAAAATCGGAACCCAAGCGAATAAACAGACTTAAATCATTATCATTTAAAGTCTGATTTTGTAACGCCTCGGCATGAACTTCTAAAAGCAATTTCTCGTACGAACGAATATCGAAACTTGTGTTCTTATAAATAGCCTTGGCATCGCCATCTTTTAAATCGTCAACTTTAATAGATAACGATTGTTCGTTTTGTCTAATTGTCTGATTTGTTGTATAATCTTTTTCACGCTCAATTCCTGGAGGTAAAACATAAGGAATTGATGCTCGATTACCATTTTTCTCAATACTTACAGTAGAAATAACAAAACCTGTTCCTGATGTTTCTGGGGTCGATAACCCCTCATGACCTTCAGAAAACGAACGATCTATTTTACGCCATTCGCTTCTAACAAGTTTAAAGTATGCAAAACGCATAACAATTTTCTTATCAAAACCTTTAAGAAACATACGCATAAACCTAATAGAGGTAAAATCATCTATTGGACCATACTTACCATCAAACTCGGAAACAGGAATCTTAAACTGATACCACTTTACCGTTTCCGTTTTTCCATTAGGAAGTTTATGAGTACTATTTTCGGCAATATCAGTAATAAATTTATTGTTAAGATTCAGAT
>Ga0193951_1001197_pt1 | contig 11605 bp, 7 predicted proteins | sample BB_2_MG_FD_140370 | JGI IMG/M metagenome (GOLD analysis project Ga0193951, IMG submission 140370) | Microbial mat bacterial communities from the Broadkill River, Lewes, Delaware, United States - BB_2_MG | ecosystem: Environmental > Aquatic > Freshwater > River > Microbial mats | place: USA... | reverse complement strand
TCCTCCAATTCCAGCACCCCAAATAACACCAACTCTATCTTTATTAATATTTTCTAAATCTAATTCAGAATCTATAATAGCTTCATCAGTAGACACCATGGCATACTGAGTGAATTTGTCCATTTTGCGAGCTTCTTTTCTGTTAATATGTTTATTAACATCAAAGTCTTTCAGTTCACAAGCAAAACGAGTTTTGAACTTAGTAGCATCAAAATATGTGATTGGAGCAGCCCCGCTAACTCCGTTAACAAGGCCATTCCAATATTCTTCGATATTATTACCAATTGGCGTCAATGCACCAAGTCCAGTTACTACAACTCGTTTAATATCCATATAAAATTACTTTTTAGCGTCTTCTATATAGTTGATTGCTTGACCAACAGTACCAATATTTTCTGCTTGATCATCTGGGATTTGAATATCAAATTCTTTTTCGAATTCCATGATTAATTCAACAGTGTCAAGTGAATCTGCTCCTAAATCGTTAGTAAAGCTAGCTTCGATTGTTACTTCATTCTCGTCAACGCCTAATTTATCTACGATAATGGCTTTTACTCTTGATGCAATGTCTGACATAATTTTTTTATTTTAAATTTAATTACTGCGCAAAAATATAAAACTTTATTGAAATGAAAATATTTTCATGAATAAAAGATAATTATTGATTTCTAAAAATATTAAAAGTTTTTTTAATTATGCAGTAAAAGTTGTTAATTATTCGTTTTATTTGTTCACTAACAGAAAATAAAATGTATTAAATGAAACGGATAATAATACTAGCTTCGGGTTCTGGTACTAATGCGGAAAATATAATAAAATACTTTAAAAATAGCAATGTAGTTTCTGTAGTTCAGGTTTTATCTAACAGGAAGGATGCCAAAGTTTTAGATAGAGCAAGGCGCCTTGGTGTTGAGTGTTCCAGTTTTACTAGAGATGCTTTTTATAATACTGATGATGTGCTAAATAATTTAAAGTCAAATGCTGATCTAATTATTTTGGCTGGTTTTTTATGGAAATTACCATCAAATGTAGTTAAGGCCTTTCCGGAAGCCATTATTAATATTCATCCGGCATTGTTACCTAAATATGGAGGTAAAGGGATGTATGGTATGAATGTACACAATGCTGTGGTGAAAAATAATGAGAAATCTTCTGGTATTACAATTCATTTTGTGAATGAAAATTACGATGAAGGTGCTATAATATTTCAAGAAAGCTTTAAAGTATTATCTACAGATACTGCCGAAGATGTTGCAAGTAAAGTTCATGAATTGGAATATGAATATTTTCCTAAGGTTATTGAAGAAGTTGTGGTTTGTTTAAATTAATTCTTTTATGGCCAAGAAAAAGTATTATGTAATATGGCAAGGGCATAAAACAGGTGTTTTTACATCCTGGAATGTTTGTAAAAAGCATATTAAAGATTTTAAAGGTGCTCAATACAAGTCGTTTGCTGTTAAAGAAGAAGCAGAGAAAGCTTTTAAAGGTAAGTATGCCGATTTTGTTGGGAAAGAAACTAAAAAAATAAAATTATCCTCTGAGGAACTACTGAAAATTGGAAAACCAAATCTAAAGTCTATTTCTGTTGATGCAGCTTGCAGTGGGAATCCTGGCAGAATGGAGTATAGAGGTGTTGTGACAGATTCTAAGAAACAGCTTTTTATACAAGGACCATTTGAAAAAGGGACAAATAATATAGGGGAGTTTCTTGCTTTAGTACATGGATTAAGTTTTTTAAAGCAGAAAAAATCGGATTTACCAATTTATTCAGATTCTAAAATTGCAATGAAATGGGTGAAAATTGGGCAATGCAGAACAAATCTTCAAATAACAGCTGAAAATAAAGAACTTTTTGACCTTGTTAAGCGTGCAGAATTATGGTTAAAAAACAATTCATATACAACTAAAATCCTAAAATGGGAAACAAAGGCTTGGGGTGAAATACCTGCTGATTTTGGTCGAAAATAGAATTTACACCTTAACTATTCTTTAATTTCTTCTATGTAGGTAAGTAGTTGTTTAATTTTTTCAGGAACGTTATGGTGATTAAATTGAAATGAATGTTTCTTTTGTTTGAAAACTAAATCGAAATTTCCTTGAATAGCTTTGTCTACCGCTAAATCATCAACTGATATATTATTTTCAATTTTTTCAAAATCTATTTCCGAAAGAATTTTAGTTACTTGTTCTATATCTGTTTCAGAAAGCTCAAGTTTTTTAATGCTGTTGTTATTATTTAATTCAATTTTGTTGTCTTTTAATTGTAGTGAATAAATGAAACCTCTGGTTTGAGCAATATATGTTAGTGATAAGTCAGTCTTTTTTTCTTGACTTTCACACGATAATGAAAAAAACAATAAAAAAGCTAACGTGTTAATTATGAGTTTCATTAGTAGTGGTTTTTAAGTTGATTTAAATATACAAAAAAGAATAGCTTTTATTATGTAGTTCTTTGACTAAATATTTATCTGTAAAATTTTACTATAAAAAAAAGGCTCCATTTGGAGCCTTTTTAATCTTTTTCATAGTAATTGTTAGTTTACAAAACCTTCTCTAGATCCACCTGCAGCGAAAATAGCTTTCATTCTGTCTTTTTGTCCAAGAGTGAACATGTTCATACAAGCATCATCTGTATAATCCATGTAGTTCATTGTCATGTCGTTTGATTTACAATTAACTGTTGGGTAAGATGGGCATCCGTAGTTAGGTCCATCAGAACTTGGTGTATCTGCTACAAAATCATCTTGTCTACATCTACCGTCACCCCAAATGTGTCTTAAATTTAAATAGTGACCTATTTCGTGAGTTAAAGTTCTACCACCGTTGTAAGGAGCAGCATTTCCTCCTGGTAAAGTTCCTGGTAATATTACAACTCCATCAGTTGCAGATGAACCACCTGGGAATTGAGCATATCCTAAAATTCCTCCTCCTATTTCACAAACCCAAATATTTAAGTGTGTATCTGGAGTAATTGGAGGATAAGCAGACTTTACTGCATTATTAGTTCCCCAAGATGCTCTTGAATCAGCATGACGGAATGTCCCGGCTAATGTAAAGTTGATGTCAGTATCAGCAGCTACACCTCGAAATTCAGATGGTACATCACCATAGTTTGTGTCGTTAAAATCTGCATTTAAAACAGAAATTTGAGAGTTGATTCGTTGATCAGAAACATTATCACCACTGTTATTATATATTACATGTACATATACAGGTATGTTTACTGTTCCTTCAAATACTGGAGGAGGGTTGCCTCCACCACCTGGTTTTGTTGGCTTTCCTTTTTGAGCAATTGCTTTTCTTGTGTGTAATTCAATATCGTACATTTTTTTGTACAATCCTGGGTTTTCTTTTAATTGTCTGTTAAGTACTTTCATACTGTGACATTTATCTCCTTTTGAGCTTGAAGATCTTTCTGATACATCTGCATCAGTGTGTACATAAAAGTCACTCATGTCAATTGCAGCTGTTTCTTGAGTTGGAGCTACTTCATCAGCACTTGGCTGACATGCAACAATAGCTAATGCTAAAAATGCTAAAGAAAAAATTAGTTTTTTCATCCTGAGAGTTAATTAAGTTAAGTTAATAATTTGTTGTTATCTTTAATTAAAGATGGCCGAATATATTAAAAAAAAGTTAAAAAACAAGAGATAAGAAATAAAAAATATTAAAAAAATATTAAATCAACAATAAATAGCGTATTTATTACAACATATGGTATTTTGTTAATTATTTAACAAAGCATTGTTTTAGCTCTCACCAAAGCATCATATAATAAATCAATCTCTTCAAAGGTGTTGTAAAAACAAAATGAAGCTCTTATAGTGCCAGGAATATTATAAAAATTCATGATAGGTTGAGCGCAGTGATGACCAGTTCTAACGGCAATACCCAATTTGTCTATGATTGATCCTATATCAAAAGGATGGATGTCTAAAATATTAAATGAAATAACTGAAGTCTTTTTAGAAGATGTACCGTAAATTTTTAAGCCTTCAATTTGTAGTAATTTTTTTGTTGCGTATTGGAGAAGTTCATCTTCATAGGATGAAATATTTTCAAACCCAATAGTATTTAAATAATCAATTGCAGTTCCAAAAGCAATAACACCGGCAATATTTGGTGTACCAGCCTCAAATTTATGAGGTAAACCTGCGTAGGTAGTTTTTTCAAAAGTTACTTGTTCAATCATTTCTCCACCTCCCTGGTACGGTGGTAATTTATTTAACCATTCTTCTTTACCATATAATATACCAACTCCTGTAGGTCCGCAAAGTTTGTGTGCAGAGGCAACAAAAAAATCAACATCTAATTCTTGTACATCAGGCTTTATATGTGGGCAGCTTTGCGCTCCATCAATTAAAACAGCAGCACCAACATTATGTGCTTTATCAATAATTTCTTTTATAGGATTTATAGTCCCTAATGCATTTGAAACATGATTTACAAAAACTAATTTTGTTTTAATTGAAAGAAGTTTGTCGTATTCACTCATTAAAAGTTCTCCTTCCTGATTCATTGGAATAACTTTTAAAATTGCTCCGGTTTTTTCACATAACATTTGCCATGGAACAATATTAGAATGGTGTTCTAAAGCTGATACAATAATTTCATCATCCTTTTTTAAAATTGAAGAAAATCCAGAAGCAACTAAATTTATACTGTGAGTAGTTCCAGCCGTTAAAATAATTTCATAGCTGTTTTTAGCGTTAAAATGATGTTGTAATTTTATTCGAGCTTCTTCATAAGCATTAGTCGCTTTTTGACTTAATGTATGAACCCCTCTATGAATATTTGCATTAAAAGTTGAGTAATAATTTACAATACTGTCAATTACAACTTGTGGCTTCTGATTAGTAGCAGCATTGTCTAAATATACCAGTTGTTTTCCGTTTACTTTTTCATTTAGAATTGGAAAATCAGCTCGAACTTTTTGAATATCTATCATTTTCTGTTTTTAGAATGATTCTAAATACAAAACTACAAAATTGCTGGTGTTTTTTTGTTGAAATTTGATAGCAATTTTTTTATCAGAAAAACATTTTTAAAAAATTTATGTGTTTGTGTTATTTGATTTTGAAACTGACAGGTTTTTGAACCTGAAAATAAATAGTAATTTTACATTTTACTGTTAAAATTAAACTCATGAAAAAAATAGTTAAATACGGTTTACTTATTGTAGGACTCCTTATTATATATGTTGTGTATTCTAATTATCCAAGATTAAATATAATTTCAGGATATTCAGCTAAAAATATGAGTTCTTCCGTTTTTGTTGCTAACCGAACCTTAGAGGTAACCGATAGTCAGGATAATAATTTTTCACCTATTGATTTAGCTGAAGATAATGTGAATTTAAAGGATAAATCTACTGAAGCATCCGTATATGGATTTATGAAAAGGAAAGCAATTTTTAGAGAAGGATTAGGAAGTGTTTTGGTTGTTGATGATTATGATGATAATAAAGAATATTTAAAACCAAAAAGAACAAAAACTGAAAATAATTTGCCCTATCCCTATGGAGATGGAATTCAAAAAGATACAATTTTTAATACGGTTAATTATGACAATTTAAAATCTGTTGTTGATCAATCTTTTGATGCTGAAAATATGTCTTTAAAAAAAACAAGAGCAGTTTTGGTTATTTATAAAGATCAAATTATTGCTGAAAAATATGCTGAAGAGTTTGATAAAGATTCAAAAATGCTGGGTTGGTCAATGACTAAAAGTATTACAAGTGCTATGATTGGAGTATTGAATAAACAAGGTAAGGTATCTTTAAATCAGGATAATTTATTTGAAGAATGGAAAAATGATAATCGTTCAAAAATAACTTTAAATAATTTATTGCAAATGAATAGTGGTTTAGAGTGGGTTGAAGATTATAACACCATGTCCGACGTTACTAAAATGCTTTTTTTAGAAAAGGATATGACAAAAACTCAGCTTGACAAACCGTTGGTTGGAGAACCAGATAATAGTTGGAACTATTCTTCCGGAACAACAAATTTATTATCGGGTTTTATTAGAAATCAGTTTGATTCACACCAGGAATACTTAGATTTTTGGTATAAAGAATTGATAGATAAAATAGGTATGAATTCCATGTTAATTGAAACCGATTTAAGCGGTAATTATGTTGGCTCTTCTTACGGTTGGGCAACTGCAAGAGATTGGGCAAAGTTTGGGTTGTTGTATTTAAATAAAGGGAATTGGAATGGTGAGCAAATTTTAAGTGAGAACTGGGTGAATTATTCAGTAACTGCTACTAATAATTCCAATAAAGGGTATGGAGCACAGTTTTGGTTAAATGAAGGTGAAAGATATCCAAGTGCTCCAAAAGACATGTATTCTTGTAATGGGTATCAAGGCCAACGTGTATTTATTATTCCATCAAAAGATTTAGTAATAGTTAGAATGGGATTGACAGAAAATTCAAATTTTAATTTTGATAGTTTTTTAAAGGAAATTTTAAATTCGTTTGATTAGGTTCAATAATTATTGTAAAAAGGCTTAAATATAATGTGATATGAGTTTTTCGTTGGGTTGTTAACAAAGATATTTGAAATTTGGATAAAACCTTGTATAAATGACTTGAATTGACGCGTAAAATGCTGGAAATAGGAAGTGTATGGTTTTAAAATAGTTGTTTATTAGTTTTTTATTTGTATGTTTGTAAATAATATTGTGTGACTTAACCCAATTTTTTAACAAAGTTTTTCGCAGTATTTTTTACATAATTTATAGAAAAAAGTATAACCCCCATAGCTTAACCCCACGTTAATTATGAAAAATGTTACTTTATTACCAGTCCCTACTCTAAAAATATTTGGCACTTTGTTTTATGGAATAATTTCATTTGAAAATTTATTGTTTTCAAGTATATTTCATCTAAAGAGGTTGCAATTCTATAGTTTGCAAATTTTTGTAAGGTCTAAAAAACTCTCTTTTATTTATTCTACCTTCTTTTCAAGAAATAGTCAGGAATATATTAAGACATTTTCTTTCTTAGAAAAAAGCTAATTAAACGATTGTTAATTTGCTTGTCGAGTTGTTTTTAACAGCAATGATACTAATCGTTTAACCCCACTTTAACTAACCTAGTTAAAAAAATAATTATGAAAATATTGACCCCTCAGCCACAAAATACATTTATAAGCTTTAAGCAGATATTATTATTATCAGTAATAATAGTTTGTTTAAGTTCTGGATTTAATAAAATAAATGCTCAAATTATTTCTTTTGACGGAAGTAATTGTGATACTGGTGGAACAACTATTATCACACCTCCTTCTGGGACACCATTCCTAATAGGAGATGAATGGGGTAATCCAAATATTGTTGATGCTAATGGAGAATTGAGTGGTGGAAATGCTAGTTATGATATATACGGAATATGGGCCAAAGTAGTAACAAAAGTAGTTGGAGGAGTACAAGGAGCTGATCTTCAAATAGCCATTCAAAGAGGTGCACAAGGTAATAGTACATTTAGTATTTTCTTAAATGTAGATTGTAACCCATTAACAGGAGATGTTTCAAAAGATAGAAAAGGAGCTGATTATGTGATAAATTTTAATATGGACAAGGTTGGTAATGTTCTTGTTGATAATAAATTTCATATTTGGAATGGTTCTTCATGGAGTTTAGACACAAACCAATTTGAGGCAAGAATAGGTAAAGACTATTGTTTGGGAAGTAATGAGACGTTTATAGAGATAAAAGCGGATCTTGGTCAAATTTTTGACTTTTGTAATGATTTGTCTTCACCTATTTGTAATTATATGGAATTAACTAAGGTTGAAGCTTTATCAGGTGGAAGTATTAATTCTGTTCAAAAAGATGGAGTTGGAACTAAAATGGCTTTGGACATTAATTCGAACCCAGTTTCGAGTTTTACTTCACCAATGAATGCTTGTTTAAATACACCTATAATTTTTGATGCTTCTTCATCAACATTCAATACACATCCTATTATTGATGCCGGTAGTGATTATGTTAAAAACTATGAGTGGGATTTTGGAGATGGCTCACCAATTGTTAATACTTCACAAGATACTTATTCTTATACATATACATCAACAGGTACGTTTACTGCAAAATTAAAAGTTGTAGATAGTTACAACTGTGTTAGTTTATTTGAATTTTCAAAAAATATTACAGTTAATCCATTACCAATGATAACGAATAGCCCTGCTCCAATTACAATTTGCAGTGGTGATAAACCAAATATTGATTTGACATCTAATTATCCAAGTAGTTATACATGGGAAGTTGGAACAATAACAGGTGGAATTACAGGTGCTAGCAATGGAGTTGGTTCACCTATTGATAATGTTTTAACAAATCCAAGCAATACAAACTCAGGAAGTGTTGAATATATTGTAACTCCGACCTCAAGTTATGGATGTGCGGGAGATCCTTTTGCAATTATAGTTAATGTTCGACCGAACCCCGTTGTAACTACATCATCAAATATTGTAGTATGTAGTGGTGAAGACTCCAATATAGGTTTAACAGGTAGTGTTGCCAGTAACTTTACTTGGACTGTAGGAAATATAACAGGTAGTATTACTGGAGCAACTAGTGGAGTTGGTTCTGTGATTAATAATACCTTAGTCAATCTTGATATTAATAATTCAGGTTTTGTTGAATATATAATTACACCAACTTCATTGATTGATAATTGTGAAGGAGATTCATTTGTAATGAATGTAGAAGTTGTACCTTCTCCTGTTATTACGACTAACTCCACAGCAACTACTTGTAGTGGAGAGGGAATAATTATTTTATTGGATTCCAATATTTCTAGCAATTATTCTTGGACTATTGGTGCTATTACGGGAGGTATAACTGGAGCTTATGCATCTGCTGGGCCAAGTATAAATCAAGTATTAAATAACCCAAGTAATATTCCGGGAACTGTAGAGTACATTGTTAAGCCAACTTCAATAAGTGGATTATGTGAAGGAGCTTTATATTCAATAATAGTAACAGTCGACCCTAAACCAATCGTAACTCCTCTTTTAGTACAAACAGTGTGTACAGGAGATTCAACTAATATATCATTAACGAGTAATGTCATTGGAGCTACTTTCTTATGGAGTGCTTCTATATTGACTAATCCTATTGGAGGAACCATAACTGGGTTTTCAGACTGTAATTCGATTTGCGGAACAACAATTACTCAAAATTTAATAAATACAGGGACTACTAACGGTATAGTTCGATATACGATAACTCCAACTGCAAATGGTTGTTTAGGTGTTCCATATAATTATGATGTAATTGTGAATCCTACATTATACCCTCCAGCAAGTGGAGGAAATAAAGAAATTTGTTTTGGAGGTGTAAACCCAGCATTAACAGTTACTGTAAATAATGGAGAAACTGTTAACTGGTTTAATACTGCAACCGGTGGAACTTCAATACACACAGGATTAAGCTATACTTCTAGTGAAACAGCTGTTGGAACTTATTCATATTATGTTGAAAGTAGTAATACTTCAGGTTGTTTAAGTTCATTTAGAATACCTGTTACTTTAAAAATTGATAATACTGACTCGGATAATGATGGAGTAGGTGATGCATGTGATTTAGATGATGATAATGATGGTATTTTAGATATTTATGAACAAACTTCTAACTGTAGTGATTTTCCGACCTTGGTCTTTAAGAACTCAAGTTTAGAATCTGGAACAGCTTTATCAACAGGTGCGGTATATAGGTTTCCAAATGTGATTACTGGAGTTGATGCTTTAGTAACAATAGTTTCTTCCGGAGCAACAAATCCTGGATTGAATAAATTTGACAATGATAATTCTAATATAGATGCATTTCAGCCAGAGCTGAAATCAGGGAACACAGAGGTAGATTTTAATTTTAACTTTGTTATTACAGGTACAAATACAACTACAAGCATAAGAGATTTTTTATTAACGGGTGTTGATATTGATGGAGATAATAGCGTAGGTAGAGAGTTTGTTGAATTTGATGTTGTAGGATCTTCACTATATGCTGTTGAATCTGGATTGCCAGTTTCACAATTAACAATTAGTAGTACAGCAACTGGTACCCGTTTCTGGGGTCCAGTACAAGTTTACAATGGAATTGTTATTACCGAAACACGAGTAATGGCAACAGTAAAATATCAAGACGTATCAGAAGTAAATATTAAAATTGGAGCAAATCCAACAAGTGGAGTAAATAGATTATTTTCAATTATTGGTGCTCCTTGTTTTTTAAATTCAACGTATAGAACACCTTCAAATACATCATTATTTATGAGTAGCGATAAGGATACCGATAATGATGGTGTTTTTGATCGATTAGATTTAGATAGCGATGCCGATGGTTGTAGTGATGCTAATGAAGCGTACAATTCAACAGATGCAGATGCGAGTGATGGTATGCAATATGGTTTAGGAGATGTTTTAACTTCATCAGATGTAGATGCTGATGGTAAAGTTATTTCAGCTACTTATCCAGTACCTGCACAAACAGCAAACGGTAAATACACATTTGAACAAGCAACTTCTGTTGCAATTGATATACATCCAGTTAATGAAGAAGGTTGTCCAAATTCTGATGTTTTATTTACCGCAGTGGCAAGTACTACAATTCTGCCAACAAATCCAATAACTACTACAAGTACTGATGTAATATATCAATGGCTAGTGAGTACTGATGGAATTAATTTTTCAAATATTTCAGGTCAATCAGGAACTGTTAGTAGCGGGGCAACGGTTGCCTTAAGTTTAACAAATATATCTACTTCAATGAGTGGTTACAAATACAAAGTTTTATTTACAAACGAAGCAAATATTTGTGGTGTAGAATCTAACGTAGCATCTTTAACAGTACAAGATATTATCAAACCTGTTATTACTTGTCCAACAGCAATTACTCAAAATAATGATTTAGATGAATGTGAAGCGGATGTTACTTTAATAGATCCAACAGCAACAGATAATTGCTCAACTAGTTTTACTTTTATAGGGGTTCGTTCGGATGCATTAGCATTGACAGCAGCTTACCCAGTTGGAACAACTACAGTAACTTGGACAGCTACTGATGAAGCTGGAAATGTAAGTGAAAGCTGTGATCAATTGATTACTATTACAGATGATGAAGCTCCAGTAGCAGATGCAGCATTGACAAATATTACAGCAGAATGTTCAGTAGCAAGTTTAACAGCACCTACAGCAACAGATAATTGTGTTGGAACAGTAACGGCGACACACAATGCAAGTTTACCAATATCAGGGGAAGGAACAACAGTTGTAACTTGGACTTATGATGATGGAAACGGAAACACATCGACACAAACTCAAAATGTAATTATCGATGATGTAACAGCACCAGTAACACCAACCCTTTCTGATGTAACAGGAGAATGTACCGCAACAGCAGTAGCTCCAACTACAACAGATAATTGTTCAGGAACAATCACTGGAACAACAACAGATGCCTTGACATATTCAACACAAGGTACACATGTAATCACATGGAATTTTGATGATGGAAATGGACAAAGTTTTAATGTTACACAAAATGTAATTATCGATGATGTAACAGCACCAGTAACACCAACCCTTTCTGATGTAAC
>Ga0193951_1001196_pt1 | contig 11606 bp, 10 predicted proteins | sample BB_2_MG_FD_140370 | JGI IMG/M metagenome (GOLD analysis project Ga0193951, IMG submission 140370) | Microbial mat bacterial communities from the Broadkill River, Lewes, Delaware, United States - BB_2_MG | ecosystem: Environmental > Aquatic > Freshwater > River > Microbial mats | place: USA... | reverse complement strand
CTATCCATTAAATCCTGACCTACAAATACGTCAACTACTTTAGGGTTTACACCTTGAGTTTGGAACATCTTTCTGAAATCAGCAAATGCTTTAAACGGAATAGTATTAGTGTACTCATAAGTAATACCTTTATCAGCTAATGTATTCCACATGCCTTCGCCTGAAAGAATCTTATTCTCTGCACCTCTACCTGTAGTTTGTGTAAGACTATTAGTATTGGAGTCCGATAAGAATAAAGCTTTATTTAAAGAGTGATCTAACGCACGCTCACAATCGAACTGAGCTTGATTATATAAACCGCCTTCTTCACCTGAAACTTGGCCGTTATTAGTCCATGTCTCGCGAGAGAATTGACCTCCATCCCATCCTGTAGATTCTTTAACAAGAGAAATGTTGTACGATCTTTCTGCTAGACCTTTAGTTCTTCCTGTAGGTTGACCTGTACCTTCAGCAGCTTTATTAGCTCCGTACATGATCTCAGTTCCAGCAGGGATTAAAGTTGTAATCTCTGAATCAGATTTTAAAGGTTTTGCTGTGTATACCTTAGCTGCTCCTACACCTGCGTCAAATGCAGTGATTATATATTCTCTAGGAGTATTAATAGCTGAGGCCAAATACTCAATAGGAAGCTGAATAGTATCATTTACTCTTAAATAACCTGAGCCATTAGAGTCATACATTCCTGCATCTAGCTTAAAAGTAATTGTTGCGCCTGCGGCTGCTACAGCAATGCCATCAGTTCCAATTACAATTGGGCGAAAGATTGTGTCTTGCTCGAACAACTTCATTGTAGAGTTCGAAGGAACGGTCATTCGAAGACCTGCTAGGTTTAAAAATTCATTAAAACCAAATAGGTCACCGTATCGGTCTACCATTTTTGAAAAATACTGTGGGAAAAGTGCGAAATCGTAAAGACTTCTCCAAGATTCATTATATGAACCTGAGTTTGCTGTTGATTTGAATGCTGGTGTTGCCATAATTAATATAAATTAACGAAATTTCTTATTTCCACCTACTCTAGAAGCGAACTCTTCTGCTTTCATAGCATTACTCTCTCTGACTGAATCAGGAGTTTTAGATTCGTTTAACGGAGTGCCGTTATCGTACTCTCTAATTTCTTTTGCTTTTAGTTCAGAGATAATTTCTTCTCTATAGGTGTTTAATATTTTATCTAAATTCATTGAAAGGAATGTCTTGCGCCTATCTTCCAGTATCTCTTGAGGAGTAACTAAACTAGGATCAACACCCTTGTCAATCATAGCTTTTGTGTAAGCCTCTGAGAATCCTTTATTAAATTCGCTTGAACTTTTATAAGAGAATGTCTTTACAACATTTCCTTCTTTATCCTTTACGTCATGAGTAATTCCATCATAATTAGTCAATTCTGAACCTATTTTACTCCACGTATCTACTCTATTTGTAATATCCTCCTGCTCTTGAAGTTTCTTAGCTGCCAATAACTCTTCAGCACTAATTTTTTCAGGCATTTGAACCTTACCTTTAAGGTCGTACATGTTTCTATAAGCTCCTGATGATTTGATTTTAAGGTATGTTTTTTGAGTGTCATTCCATTCGTCAACAGAACTCCAATTTTCCTCCTCTAAATCAACTCCTGCGTCTTTTGCTATGTATTTCTTTGCTTCTTCAATAGATACTCCTGATTGTAGAGCCATATCAATAGCAATCGCATCTAATTCACTAAATTGTTTAGGGTCACTCTTGATTATTTTCTCTAGGATTGAGCTTGATGCGTCAGGCATATCTTTCTTTAACTGATTTACTACGTAATCCTCTTTAGTAGCAAAATTAGATAAAGGGTCAATGCGTTCTTCTAATAATCTTACTTGTTCTTCTAGATCAGCTTTTCTCTTAGCATCTTCCTCTAGAGCTGAGATTTTTATACTGTTCTCTTTAGATGAATTAATAAAACTTTTAAAAGAATCTAAGTTTTCGAACTCTGTTCCTAATTCTTTATTAAAATGTGTAAGCCCTGTTTCAAATGAGAATACTTCCTCTTTCTTCTCTTCTTTAACTTGCTCTTTAGTTTCTTCTTTCTTTTCTGTGGATTCTGTAAACTCAACAGTCTTGTCTTCTGTTTTTACCTCCTTAAGTTTCTCTCCCTCCTTGTTTTCGGCATGCTCAGTAGATTCAGCAGCCTTCTTGCTGTGCTTCTCATCTACTTCTTTCATTATGTCTTCTATCATGTTCTTGTTGTTTTGTTGCTTGCAAAGATAATGTTTTTTATTTAATAAGTATTTAAGTGCTTGATTCTCCTAAATCTACCATAGTAGAATATCTATCTTTTATGCTTGGAGGTAATAAATTAAACCCTTTCTCTTTATTAAACGTGGACTCATCCAATGCATCATAAGACCCATCAGTGTAGTATTTTAAAAACAAATCACCATCTAGATTACTAGCTTTCTCATACCTATCTATACCCTTAACAAACCCTAATTTAAACCCTGTATCAGTAGCCTTATCAACTACAGCCCTATAAGGGTAACCTCCTTCGTTTAATTTCTCTGCAAAGCTAAAAACTTGCGAACCCCCATTGTTAAATGGATTATCAGTCCTTATTGACTCAACTATTTCTGTTGGACTTTTTTTAATTGATTCAGATATATAATCATCGTTATTAAAAACTTCCCTGACTTCGATCTCCGAAGAACTAGGGTCGTAATAACTAGGAGGTGGGTTTCTTTCTAGATAATCCTGTACAGTATTCATATAATCAGATAGTAACGCTCCTTTTGGAACGCTACCATTTTCTTTAGCTTCTTTTATTATCTCAAGCTTACGCTTTGGACTCATTCTCTTGTTGCTTGGCATCTATTTGCATTTGAGTTAAAGTTTCTTTATTCGCAGCATCTTCTAACTTACCTTCGTATTCAGCATTAGCTTTTAATATCTCAAGCTCTTTTTCGAACTGAGCTTTCATTTGCTCGATAGCCATTGTAGCTTCAGTCTCCATTTTAATTTTAGCTTGCTCTATCTGTGCCGCTAACTGCTGCTGCTCTTGCTGACCTTTGCTCTGAGCTTCCATACGTTGTAATTCGCGTCTTTCTAACTCTTTATTGTACTTAGTCATTTCGTACTTAACACGCTCTTTAATCTCGCGTAAAGAACCTCCCCCGTCTAGCATATCAAATAAATCTATAGCTACCATAGGAGGAATTCCGTCTACTTGACCTGCATTAGCTTTCTGAATCGCTAATTGAATAATCCCTAATATATCAGATTTTAACTGAGTAGATGGTCTTTCATGGAAGTCTAAATTATACACTATCTCTTCTACAATTCCAGTTTTTATTAAATCTATATCTGATTTACCTATGATTACTTCGTAAGCCTGAGCTACTTGGTCTGAGCCTTGTATTGCTAATGGTATCCTCCTAGAGAGACTTTCGGCAGTGTACTTTTTCATTGCAAATAACTGCGTAATTAAAGGCTTTAGTCCATTACTAGCGCTCTGTAATGAGTACTCAGTAACAGCCTTACCTGTTCTAGCTTCAGGGGTTTGCCCCATCATAATAGAGTTAATACCCGCTGTGGTTTCCATTTGTTGCTTAAGAACACCTATTGTATTTATATATTCCTCTAGAGCTGTTCCAATTCCTCCCCCTAATTCTTGAATTGGAGTTACATTACCACCTGCATATTGACCTGTCATAGATAACTTATAAGGAAGTATACCTGTATCCCTCATAAAATCAATTAAGTCCAAAAACTCAGCTTCATTCTTTGAGTTATATACATTATTCAACATGCCTACATCAATCGCTACTGTTTTAGGTAAAGCTTGAGCTGCACTATTTTGGAATCTAACCCATGCTAGCATAAATTGATCTAGATATGGAATTAAATTATGAGTTATGCTTTGACCCGTTAACTCAATCATGTGATAAGAACCTTGGACTTTAGACTTCTCAGGTCTATTTACATTATTTACTTTACCCCAATTAAAACAATAATCACCACCAATTATCCACGAAGCTTTTCTTAATTGTCTTTTACGTAAATTAATTACTTGATTTTCTTTTACATTCTTAGGTTTATAATTCCAATCCACATCACTATAAATAGTTCTCTTTCTTTTAGTGGTGTGCTTCCTGATTTTAGACGTATCTATATCTACCCATTCAGCGTTTAGTACTAGAACTTTGAAATTATCATATCTGTATCTGCCGTTTCCGTTATTGTAGTCAAAGTAATCCCAGCCTAAATTATTTACATCATTTCCGTAATTGCTAATGTATTTTTTGGCTACTGATTTTAACACTCCCTCTGGAACGCCAATAGCCCTAAGTTGAGATATTGTGTATTTTTCCAAGTCACCTGAAAAATCACTATTCCTGTAATCAAAATCTTTGCTGTATTGGACAATTGCATTTTCAGGATCTACGTACTTAACTTTATATCTACATTCTTCTGTGTCATAGTATTCTTTTATGCAGCACTTATTAATATCAATTAAATCCTCAATTGCTTTAACTTTTACAAGCTCTTCCCAATCAGATATATCGTAAGTCTTTTTTAGTAACTTCTCCATTACACGAACTACATTAGGTCTAAAGCCACCTGATGCTTCGAACTCCTCAATCTCCTGAATATTATCTGGCTGAAATTGACTTTCTTGCTGCTCTAATCCTCTAGCTCTACGGACTTCATTCATCCATTTAGATTCTTTAGCTTCAGCATAAGCCCTCCATTTAGCTAACTTCTTTTGGTTATCATGCCTAGTATCAACGCAATCAGCAAAAATATCCCAATCAACCTCAGTCATCATGCCTTGTATAACAGTCTTAATATTAGGCATTGGTGACACTATCTTAAAATCTACATTCTTCCACCCACTTCTATTAGATTGCATTGAGTCAACAATATCGCTATCTATATCTGAGCTTGATAAAGTAGGCTCATTGGCTGTACTAAAACCTACTGAAGCTCTATCCATGTATAAAGACTTAGGTTGCGCACCTCTACCGTAAGCTCTCAATAAAGAATAAGACTCAGCATCGCTATAACTAAATCCTGTACCATCCTTTACATATAGACTGTAGATGTACTCAGCCCACCCTTGATGATATTCTATGTCCTTTTTTTTAGGATCTATGTAAACATCTGGTGTCCCGAATACTGTTTCTTGATATGTATTGTCAAAACTTGTTTTTGCCATTGTATTGAATTTGAGTACAAAAATACTTAAAATAATTAATAGTTTCTTTTCATTCTAGATAACATGCTTCGCACTTGATCTCCTAAACCTGTATCATGAGAGGATTCCATCACTTCACCATATACGGATTCAGACCCTAATAAAGCCGCTATCCTAGCTGCTACACGGTCATTTTTAGTCATATCTTTTAAGCTTTTCATGTTTAGAAATTCTTTTATAGTTCTATAAAACCCCTCAACATCGCTTCTCCTGTCGAAATATATAGCAGCCCTCTCAAATCCTTCTGTTTTGCGCTCTACACTGGCATAATAACCGGGCTTTGATTCAAACTTGCCATCCTCCCTGACATCGAACTTTAAGTAACCCCTGTATCCTCTCTTTACAAAGTGTTTGTAAGTACTCTCTTTATTTCTTTCTGGATACATCATTGCTGAATAATAAACACAAGCCATAAGGACTTGCTCGTCAAAAGTGTCCTGATCTATCCTGTATCTACAGCTTATAACAAACTTATCCCATCTGTATTTATCTTCGTATTTATTCTCGTTTTTATCTTGTAGTTTTAGTATCTCAAACGATCCATCTGACCTACTTGTCCCTGTTGTGGCCACTAATTCGTCACTATACCCAAATGAATCCACTCCACAAGTGTACAAGGAACTTCTGAGAGGCTTCCAAGTTTCTATGTATTCATTTATTGAAGGAACAAATTCATAATCACGCATCTTATTATTCCTGTGATCTGCTAATGGCTCTTCTAATTTCTCTATGTATCCATTATCTAAATCAGTAACCCAAACCACGTTAGAATCAACAACCCCATTCTCCCATTCAAATCTACCGTATACAATAGGATCATCTTTTCTGAGTTTAGCTTGCGCTCTTTCCATTTTTTCTATAGGTAAATCTAAACCTCCAGTAGTTCCTGACCAGCACTCTTCGTATCGCATTGGCTGTTTACGGATAATGCGCCTGTATTCTATCTTTGCTTTCGGTGTGTCTTCTGCTAATACACTATCCCTGTCCTCTTGAAGCGATCTTATAGCCCCCCTACCATCTAAATAAGAAAACCTGTTTTTAGATACTCTGAATTTTTCGCAGTACCAAAACGTATCTCTTATCAATTCTGCACTTGGGTCTTCATCTACTGAGTCTCCCCAAGGGCTAATAAACCCTTCCCATCCATCTTGACTAGGAGCGTACTGCCTAAACAATCCTGACTTGGTTTGTCCCGAAGGTAGTCTCTCGTAGAAACATGAATTTTCAGCTAAAGCGTAATAAATCTCACCGCCAGCATTCATCTCTTCTACCGTAGATGGATTAGTACAAAATCCATGTATATTTAAACCTTGAGACATAGTAAGCTTATTGACTCCCCATCTCTTTTCTACATCTACCTTTGCTCCTTTTACATTCTGTTTAGCCTGTTCATCAAATAAGGCGCAAACAACCTTATCACCATCATTTGCTAACTCATCCGCTGTTTCAGTTGGATAATAGAATGATTTTAAGCTTGGACTTAGAAAATCATTATTAGGAGCTTGTAATTCTAGTGCATTTGGCTTTTTCGACCCGTTCCATACTGGCTTCAAAAAAGTAGGATACCCATCCCACGCAGGTAAGAATTTCTTGTTCCAGTACTCAACAGCGTCTTTACCTGTTTTAGACACAATAGTACCAAAGCCACCTACACTTTTACGTATAATAGCCCAATTTATAAGGAGTCCTTGATGCGTTTCACCTGAACGTCTATTTTTTGGTTTGATAGTACCATATGATGTCCTTCTGAATAAATCCTTCATTAAGTAAGTACCATCATCTTCTTTGATGGCTCTACCTTTATCATCAACTTTAGAAAATGTTTCAGTAGTAGTGTAAGCGTAATAATCAAACAATAGCTTTCTTCTGTCTCTATCTCTGTATTCGAAATATCCACTAGGAATATCAGGATTAAACCAAAAATTCAACAGCTCATAATGCCATCCGCATATGTAAGTTGGCTTGCCATGATTATAGAACCAATACCCATGAATAGTATGCCATATAACTTTTTGTATATAACGTATCTCTTTTTCGTAATATTCGGACTCATCTTCTAATAAATCCCAAAACTTGTTGAGTATTTTAGTGCCTGTGATTATATTCTTGTTATTCTTATCGTAGTCATCTTTAAGTTCTTTAAACACCTTATCCTCTAAATTTTTAAGCTTCTCTGGTAGTTCATGCCTAGTAAAGAACTGTTCTTTCTCGTCTAGCCCATAACCGTCTATTAATTCTAGCTTAGGAGGCTTAGGTAGCGACAGATATATAGGCGTTAAATCCTTATCGTTAGCATTTACTACAAAATATCTATCAGCTTCTTTATTTTTTCTTCTTCCTGCCATCTGTCTTCTTTTTAGCTGATACTTCTGAGTCCCCAACGAAACTTATCTTCTGTACCTCATAATCATCTTCATATGGACAGAACTCATTAAATACATTCCCCTTCTTAAGTTCATGAGCAATATCTTCTGGGCGCATATTCAGTCTACGTAAATCAGCACTCTTATAAAGCATCTTACGAGCCTCTGCAAGCTCGTCATAAGTGCCTGTCATGAATACTTTCCTTGTATTCTCATTAATATCATCCTTAATCTTACGGACAATATCTACGTGGTTTTTATCTGTACTTGTACTTAGGAATGACTCTTTCATTACCTTTATAAGCATCTCCCATGAGAATACTATCTGCATGTAGTCAATATTCGCAAATGATGTACAGAATAAAATAACTAAAGCCGTTATCTCTTCATTCTGCATCAATAGAATATCATCTATGTAGTCCTCGAACTCACCTGATTTCTTCTTTGGTAAATCTACTATATTAGCGCAGTACTTCTTTCTTTCCCAATAATCACCTTTCTCATCAATCATTGGAGTTCTAATATCATACATTAAAGATATGTACTGGAATATCTTCTTTCTGTCCTTGTGCTTAAAATCCTTAAACCCATCTATAGAATCCATCTTACTGATGAAATTCTTAGCATTTGGATCATAAGTCATTCTTGAAGTGTTTAAATCTTTTAATCTCATTGTATCTCGTTTGTGACAAAGATACTAAAATTAAAAAACCCTCTCTAAATGAATAGAAAGGGCTAAAACTAAACTATGAAAATCTTAAACTAAAGCAACTATCTCAGCTAAAGTATGAGAAACTTTATATCTCATTGGACTTCTTTCTCCATTGTAAATATAAACATAAGAATTAGCTGCCTCTCCTTTTACTCCTACACCCCATGAGATAGATTCCACAGGAACGCTTAATGTAATACTTAGTGCCTTATCGGTTTCTCCTTTTGCTATAACCGTCAAGTTAATAACTTCATTCGTAACTGTACCCCATAAAGCAGCTTTTAACGCTGCGGCTGTAGTGCTTACATTTAGATTACTTCTGTTATTCTCTTTTTTTGTTCCCCAAAAAGTGTAATTTAATTCACGATAAGAGGTTTTGTCGTTGTAATCGCTAACATGCTTACCATTCATTAAGACATTCTCTCCATCAATTATTGGAGTCCTGTCTTTGTTTGAAGTAACTGCTATAATACCTAGTGTATTTGCCATTGTATTTTATTTAATTAATAACGACAAAGATACGAATTAAAAATGATTGGTGTTTTGAACATGCAAAGCACATTCAATAACTGTCAATAAATAGAACGAGCAAGCTCGCACGTATTTATTTTTGAGTTATGTGTAAGGCAAAATTTAGCTCATATTTGCTAATTTATTCTACTAGTTATTGCTAATTACTTTTCTTTATTCTTGCTAAATTCTTTTGTAAAATGTATAATAATATATTACTGAATATCTGGATAATGATTATCTTTGTGCTAAATCAATTGTTGATAACTTGTTAATTACTTTAAAAATTATGAGTAAATTTCATCATACAGATATAAGACTTATTCAACCTTCTTTTGAGACAAGGTTACCATCTTCGTATTGGCATGGTGCTACCACGTAAAATAAACGAGGGCTAACACTAGATAAACGCAATTTTAATTGCTCATTTTCTCTAGTTAACTGTTCTATTGTTTCTATCATACTATCTATTTCACTCATAACTATTATTTTAAATTAAAACTTCGCTTATTATTTAACGTTACCCACCATGCAAAACAGGGTGAGTGTCTATTAATTTGGCTTTGCGTGGCAATCCGTACATTGCTACTGCTTTTGCTGCTAAGGCATTTGGGGCATCTGTTACGTTAAATTCGAGTACATCACTATCATCAATTGTATAAGTTACAATCCAAGCACGGTTGGTAACAATAGGTAAATTTAATTTTTTAACTACCTGTAGTGCAAATTCTGTAAGGTCTTTCCTTAATTCAACAGCACTCATTGGGTGGCTGCTCAAACTCCTATCATACTCTAATGCTAATTGTTCTATTTCTTTTTTATTCATAATATTAAATTTTGTGTTTCAAATCCGTTAAAAAACTAAACATACCCAACACGTTACGTGTAAGTGTTATGTCTAAAGTTCTAATCAACATTTAGTTTAAATATTTTTTCAATTTCACTATTAATTAATTCTTTATTATTTTCTTCTGTTTTGAGTAAAATATAATCCCACTTTTCTTGGTTGAAATCTGGATTAAAACATTCTTTTTTTATTTTTGGCTGTGCTGCACTTAATATTACTGTTTTCTTAATATCTTTCCAATCATTATCTTGTAGTTCTATTTCTTTATATAACAAATCCTTATCTAACATATCAATTAATTTTTCTTTTCTATGTTTTAAAGATATTGATGCACCACCTATACAAGTGTGTTTACTAACTTTAACTAAATAATTATCTAAATCCAATTCATCAAAACATGGATTATAAAATGATAATGATATATCATCAAATTTGAATTTACCAATAGTTTGAATATATTTTTTTCTAAGTCTTGTTACTTGTACTGTTTTTTCTGTCTTTTTCGTTCCTACTTTAAAAGATATATACAAACCACACAAACCGATACCAATTTCTCTATTAGTATAATATGGAATTGATATTTTAATCGAACTATCAAACAATGTGGTTACCGTATCTATCATTGTTCTTTTAACTTCAATATTATCTTCTGACTCAAAATTAATAGATGAAATTGAAGTGTTTAGAAATATTTCTATTTCTTTTGCCGTCATTTGTAATAAGTTTTCTTTATTCATTTTTATTTTATTTAAAATTCTACCTAAACAACCCATATCTACGCATAACAATGTATATATGTTATGCGTCAATAAGTGTCGTACTTAATTTTAAATTTTACAGTCAGGTGTACAACACATATACCCAAAACGTTGCAGTGCTTTGTATTTAGCTATCATTCGGTTAATAATATTTGTTTTTCAATCAATCATTGTGCTGTAAATCGGCTACTATTCTTATTAGAGCCGTTAGTAAATCACTAACTGCTTATTACTAAAATTATCCAAGTACTCAGCTAACTCCTCTCTGAATTTAGTACTACCTACGTATCCACAACATCTATCCTCGTTACATAATCCGTTCCTATATACACATTTCTTAACCATGTATTTAGTTAAATCAGGCTCTATTTTATGTACTCCTGCCTTGATGTCTTCAAATATTTTTGTAGTCTCTCCGCTAGCCTGAAAACACAACCTTTCATTAGCTATATTAATCAATCCATGTGCATTCACAAACATCCCTAAATCTGTAGGAGTCCATCTACCCAAATCTTCCCCACCTTTTCTGTCTGTTCTATGAGTTAGTTGAAATGGCTGACTGCCTACGTGATGTCTATTTAGTTGTGATGCTACAAATAAAGGTATATTCTCACAATCTACCCAATACAATTGAGTTCTCAATGGACTATGCTCTTGTCTAGCCATAGAATCCATGCTCTGTTTAGATTTTCCGAGAAAAGTCTTTTCACAGGCTATTCTCATCCATTTTTCGTCTGTTACTTTTTGTACTTGTATTTTATATTCTTCCATGTATATGTTTTAATTCTACACAAACATAAAAAACCTTTTCGTTAATTCCAAATTATATGTAAGAAAATATAATATTTAATTTTTTATGTCTTTTATATGTAAATAAGTATAATATAATTTGGTTCTTAAGAGATTAAGTCGTAGATTTGTAGAAATTAAAACTCATAAAATGAACAAGCAAAAAGCTAAAGAATTATTAATAAGTGACAAGGCTTCTGAAAGAAACACAAAGAAAGCCGAAGCTAAAATAGAACAAATCTACCATGACTTTAAAGTAGACATAGCTTTCATGAAAGGATTCGTACCTAAGCACATTATAGAACTTAATGCTGACGAAGAAGAGTTAGATCCTACAATGTATCTTACAGGAAGTAAACAAGGTGATTTAATGATTAGTAATAAACTTAAACAAATATTTGAGGATTAT
>Ga0193951_1001193_pt1 | contig 11636 bp, 13 predicted proteins | sample BB_2_MG_FD_140370 | JGI IMG/M metagenome (GOLD analysis project Ga0193951, IMG submission 140370) | Microbial mat bacterial communities from the Broadkill River, Lewes, Delaware, United States - BB_2_MG | ecosystem: Environmental > Aquatic > Freshwater > River > Microbial mats | place: USA... | reverse complement strand
TTTTTTGTTGATTCTGGAAATACTGGTGTGTTTTTTGTTATATACTCTTTTATCTTTTCTTGTATAAGTTGTGAGTCAATATGCAATTGCTCTAGTAAAGATACAATAGCTCTATCTTCTAATAAGTATAAAAATACATGATCTATTGTTATATATTCGTGTTTATTTGCCCGTGCATAGTTAACGGCTTTTGTAAATACTATTTGTAAATCTTTACTAATCATTTTTTATTCCTCTTGCGCAATGGCTTTTAATGGAAAGCCAGCTTTTCTTGCCATTATTTTTACTTGGTTTACTTTAGTTAAAGCAATCTCCTTAGTATACACTCCACAAATTGCTTTTCCGTTATTATGGACCGTTAACATTATAGATTCAGCCTCATTTAATGATTTGTGAAATACTTGTGTTAAAACATCGATCACAAAATCCATTGTTGAGAAATCATCATTGAGTAAAAATACTTGATATTTTTTAGGTTCTTCTACCTCTATATCGTGATTAAGTTCATATTCATAACTAGCCAATTAAACTACTCCTTTGATATTTTACAGTGGGTTGCTTCATAGAAAAGCTGCTTTGCAACGATCTCGTTTTCATTTACAAAGCTATCAATATGAAGATCACTAAAATCTTCCATTTGTGCTTTGTGGGTTATTTTAACAATAACAGATATGGTTGGATCGATCGCTTTTATGGCTTCTGTGATAAGCCTTACTTTTTCATCGTTATCTATAGCAATGATAACAGCTATGGCATTTTTCACATCGAGTGAATTTAGCATGGTCTTAGAGGCTGCATTTCCAAAGAAAACGATATCTTTTCTTGCTCGTCCCTCTTTTACATGTTGTCTATCGTGCTCGATCGCAACATACATGAACCCAGCTTCTTTAAGGTTCTTTACTATTTTTTGTCCTAAAAGTGAGTAACCACATACAATGACATGGTTTTTTATATCAGCACTCATTATAGGTTCTTCCATTGCTTCTGTTTTTTCAGGAATGAAAAAGTTTGTAAAGGCTCTTACATGTCTTAATGCCAAAGAGGTAAATATCAAAGAGATGATAACAACAGAGATCATGATCTGATTCAAGCTTTCATCTATGAGATTATTACTACTAGCAAGTGCGAATACTGCAAATGAGAACTCACCAACTTGAGCAAGAGCAAGAGCTGTTTTCATAGCTCTTTTTGTAAATGTATAGAATCGAAGTAGTACAAAAATAAGAAGAGCTTTTAGTGCTAAAATTGCAATTGCAAGACCAATTATAGTGAAGAAATTAGTAAAAATAGTTGCAAGATTTACTTGCATACCCACAGAGATAAAAAATATCCCTAAAAGAATATCCCTAAAAGGAACAAGGTCAGCTTCTATCTGGTACTTGTATTTTGTCTCGGCGATCATCATACCTGCTAGAAATGCTCCCAAAGAGTGAGAGAATCCAAAGCTATGAGCAAGCCAAGCAGATGAGAGTACGATCAATAAAATAGAAGCGATAAAAAGCTCTTCTACATGGGTATCTACAACATAAGCTAGAAATTTTTCAATAACATAAAATCCCACAACAAATAAGATAACACCAACGATAATAGCAGAGATGACAGTATTGAAAACCATTTCACTAAGAGATCTAGAAGAGTCAGCTAAAATGGTTATCATAAGTAAAATAGGGATAACTGCTAAGTCTTGAAAGATAAGTATTCCAACGCTGTTTCTTCCGTAGGGTCTATGTATGTCACCATTTTCATTGAGTACTTTAAGTACAATAGCTGTGGAAGAAAGTGCAAGTGCAGAACCTATTACAATTGAGGTTTTTATATCTAAGCTAAAAAATTGGTGAGCAAGAAAAGTGAAGAAAATAGTTGTAAGAACTACTTGAAGTGTTCCATAAACAAATACCTCTTTTTTCATCTGTTTTAGATGGGTTACTGAAAATTCCAAACCAATTGTAAACATTAAAAATACAATACCATATTCAGCAATATGGTTTACATAATCAGAATCTATTTTTATAAAATCCATAAAAGAAACAATGATAATACCTGTAAAAATATATCCTACTATAGGTGAGATGTTGATCTTTTTAAGTATAAGATTAAGTATTAGTGATAAAAAAAGTGTGAAAACAATAATTGTCAAAATATCCATAGTTAAATTTAACATAATTTTTTGTATAATGAACTTAAATTTGCGTATATAGTACTTAAAAAAGGGGCAAATCGATTTTGAAGAAGCTTATCTCAAGTAGTGAAGCAGCAGATATCTTAGGACTCTCTTTACAAGGGATCCATTATCGGATAAAAAAAGGGCAGTTAAAATCACTCAAAAAAGATGGAAAAACCTATGTGTATATCGATCAAGAGCTGATCAATAAAAAAGACCCTAAAGAGTCAGCTTCACAAGAAACACAAACATCTTCAAACACGCAACAGCAATCATTACAAAATCAAAATAGTGTTGTAGATGAATTTCAAAAAATAGCTTTAAGATCAAAAGATGAACAAATAGAGATCCTTAAGCACACTTTGAAGCTTATCAAAAAACAGTACAAAACAGAGATACATAGACTTGATAAGAATCACAAACAAACACTCAAAGTATTTCAAAGTGAAGTTGAACTTTTAAAAAGTGCTTTTGGTGAGATGAAGAATATCTACCAAATGGAGCATAAGGCTCACCATACAAGACAGCTTGAAAGAGATATAGTTCAAAGAAAAAGACCTTCAAGTTCTTCATCAATGAAGTTCATGGATATAAAAGACTTCTTCAAATATATGAAAAAGCACAATAAAACAGACGCACAAATAAAAGGGATCATTTTAGATAGGATCAAACACGGAGATAAAAGATTTATCTATAAAAAAGAGACAAAAGAGGTTTTGATATACCAAAACGACTTTTTTGATCTTATCTAGTTAGATAGATAAACTAACACCTACTTTACAATCAGGAAGTATATCAGGTTTTGATATTTTTAATGTAAGTTCCTCTATTGCATAAAGCTCTCGTATCTTTTTTTCTATGAAAAGTAGAGCTTCTTCGATGAGTTCGAACTTTTCTTTTTCACATATATCTTTTATAAGAGTAGTTACTTCACTATAGTCAATATAGTTGTTTTTTAAAGAATCATAAAAGTATTTAAAAGAAATATTTACGACAATCCTTTGTTTATTTGTTCTTTCAAAAGGAAGGATCCCAATGATCGTTTCAAAGGAAAGCTCTTCTATATCGATCTGTAAAAGTGTCTGCTTAGACAACTTTTGACTCTTTCCCTTGAAATAGCCTTACTATATTTGGAATATGTTTGTATATGATTATAAATGCGATAATATAAACAGGAGCATTTGAATCAATTCCTAGACCATTATTCAAGATAATAACACTTATAATAACTCCAATGAGACCTAAAAGCGATGATAAAGAAGATATCTTTAATATCTTTGCTGATAAAAACCATGTAATGGCACCTATAAGTGTAGGGATAGGAATTAAAACTAAAAATACACCTAAAGCAGTAGCAACACCTTTCCCTCCCTCAAAATTCAAAAAAATACTATAACAATGCCCAAGTACACTTAAAACAGCAATTGCCCAAAGGGTTTCTGTACTCATATTCATCAACATCGCTACAACAATTACCACAGCTCCTTTGATAGCATCAAGTGCTACTGTAGCAATTCCTAGTTTCTTGGCAAGTGTTGGATTTTGTTCTTTGACAACTCTTAGAACATTGGTAGCACCAATACTTCTACTTCCTGCTTCTTTAATATTTACCCCTGCAAACTGTTTTGCTAGGATAAGTCCAAATGGTATACCACCAATTATGTAGGCACTTAAGTAAAAAAGAATATTGCTATTTGTTAAAAAATCCATGGTTATAAATCCTTTGAAAATAAAGAAGATATTATAGCTAAGTTTTACTTTCAAAATTTCTTTAACATACTATTAACGATACTTAGATAGTATTTTATTTATGATAAGAACAATGATATTTTCAATTTTAGTGGCTGGTCTAATATATGCACAAAATCAAAATCCAGTAACGAAGAGTTTGCTTTTTCAAACTGAAGCAAAACAGTGGTGTCCTATTACAGGATTAGATATACAAGAACATCTAGAAACTTCTTATCTAGCAAAGCTCAATATGAATAAAAGGGTACGTCAATATAGCTCTTTATATGCTTTGGTAAAAGATATGCAAGAGTATGGGATCTTGGAAAAAAGTATCAAGGTATTTGATCTTGTATCAAAAGACTATATAAGTGCAACAGGTGCTTTTTTTGTACTTGATAGTAAAAAGAAAGGGACACTTTCAAAGATCAGTAAGTTCGCTTTTTCAAAAAAAGATGAGGCTGTTCAATTTCAAAAAAAATTTGGAGGGAGGCTTGTTTCTTTTGAAGAGGTATTAAGTTCTGCTAAAGAGTCTTTGAAAAGTGATGAAAGCTATTTTTTAAAACTAAAGAAAAAAAGGGAGTATCCAAGAGGAGAAAAAGTATTCCAAAAGCTTTGCAAAAAAGATATTGAGCTTAGTGATTATTTAGAGATCAATGAACTTAAAGAGGCAATAGTAAAGAATAAGTTTTGTAAGAAGCTAAATATACAAAACCTACACTCTTTGGCACTATACCTTTGGGAAGTGAAAAGGTTTGGTAATCTTCAAAGCATAGAAAATAGAGTAGTAGTAGAAGAGCATGAAAAATGTCCTGTTTGTGGAATGTTTACTTACAAGTATCCAAGATGGGCGGCACAGATATTCTATGAAGAGGGTGATAAAAAGGTTCATTATTCTTTTGATGGTGTCAAAGACCTTATGAAGTTTTATTTTGATTCGCAAAAATGGGGAAAATATCCACTAGCTAAACAAAAAAACATCACAAAGATATTAGTGACAGATTATTACTCTCAACAAGGGATAGATGGCAAAAAAGCCTATTATGTTATAAGAAGTGATATCTATGGTCCTATGGGACATGAGCTAATTCCATTTAGTTCATATGAAGATGCACAAACGTTTAAAAAAGATCACTTTGGAAAAAAAATATTAAAATTCGATGAAATAACTGAAGCTCAAACTTATAAATTGGACTTTAGTGAATAGGTTTGTAAAAGAAGCTATTTAACATTTTATTAACATTTAGAAGTTATAATATATTGCAAATTATACAATTAAAGGAAAACAATGAAAAGAATCTTTAGTAGATTAGTATTAGTTAGTTTATTAACTCTTGGTTTAGGAACTGTAGCTCAAGCTGAGATGAAGTGTGGTCAAGGTAAATGTGGTGGTGGAAAATGTGGATCTATGTCAAAAGGGAAAGCTCAAGGTAAGGGAATGGCAAACTACAGAGCTGTTCCTACGAAAGATGCACAGATATTACAAGATGGAAAAAACAAAATGTATTGTCCTATATGTGGTATGACTCTTTCTCAATTTTATAAAACAAACCACGCAGCAGATGATGCAAAAGGGAATACTCATCAATACTGTTCTATCGTTTGTGCTATGGAAGATGCAGTAGTAAATGGAAAAAAACTTACTAACTATAAAGTTGTAGATAACTCAACATTAAAGTTTATTGATTCAAAAGATGCTTTTTTTGTAGTAGGAAGTAAAAAACCAGGAACAATGAGCGTCGTGAGTAAATATGCTTTTGGACAAAAAGCAGATGCTCAAAAGTTTGCAGATCAAAATGGTGGAAAGATCATGAGCTTTAATGAATTATTTCAGACAGTTAAAAATGATTTACAAAAAGATATGGCTGCAACAAAGATGAGACAATCAAAAGCAGCAACTATGGGAGAGAAGATCTATAACAAAATGTGTCAAAAAACAGATAAAAGATTTGAATCAGTTGCTGATGCAAAAAGTTTCTTATCAACGAGTGGTATTTGTGGAAATATCAAAGGTAAAAAACACCAGCAAGTAGCACTTTTCTTAAGTGGAAAAAAATAAGAAACTTAAAGCCTTAGGGCTTTAGGTTTACTTTTCTATACATATTTACTTTTTCAAATTTACCAATCGTAACAATTCAGTAATACCTAACACAAAATTTGATATATTCCGAAAATTAAAATAGAATAGGATAGTAATATTTTATGGATTTAAAAGAAGAGATAAAAAAATTAAAAAACGAACTGGATGTAACTATTGTCGCTCACTTCTACCAAAAGGATGAAGTATTTGAGATGGCTGACATCACAGGAGATAGTTTAGAACTTGCAAAAAAAGCAGTAGCAGCTCCAACTGAAAACATCATATTTTGTGGAGTTGGGTTTATGGGACAAAGTGTAAAAGTGCTTGCTCCAAATAAAAGAGTATTTATGCCACGAATCGCCTGTTGTGCTATGGCAAAAATGATCGATGTTGATTATTACAATATGAATCTAAAGATCCTTAATGGTGCAGGAATATCAAATGACGATATCTTACCTATTACTTATATAAATTCTTCAGCTGAGGTAAAAGCAGAAGTTGGAAAGATGGGAGGATATGTTTGTACTAGTTCTAATGCCTTTAAAATAATCAATAAAGGTTTGGAAAGTGGTAAAAAGATATTCTTTGTGCCAGATCGTTGCCTTGGGCAAAATTTTGCTAAACAAATAGGATTAAAGTCAGCAGTTGTAGGAGTAGATGATATTGAGGACGTAAAAGAAGCAGATATTATCTGTTTCAATGGATTTTGTTCTGTTCACCAACTCTTTACACCAGAAGATGTTGATTTTTATAAAGAGAAATATCCTGATATTTTAGTGGCTGTGCACCCTGAGTGTGATCCAGCTGTTGTGGATAAAGCTGATTTTGTAGGAAGTACTTCTCAACTTATCAAATATATTACAGAAGATATCTCTATTGATCAAAAAGTGGTAGTAGGGACGGAATTCAATATGGTAAATCGTCTTAGAGAAAAGAATACTTATGTATTAAGCTCAACAAAGCCAGAATGTCCAACGATGAATGAAACTACACTGCAAGACCTTTATGATACGCTTCTTTCTTTAAAAAAAGGAACTTTTGTCAATGAAATCAATGTTGATGAAAATGTTATAAAATACGCAAAAGTAGCACTGCAAAGAATGTTTGAGGTATAATTGTATATGGGCTTAGAAATAAAAAAATTTGTAAAAAATGCTATTTTAGAAGATAATGGAAGGGGAGACCTTTTCTTTGATGTTGCTCCAAAAGGAAGATTTACAGCAAGAGTTATCGCTAAAGATGATGGGATCATAGCAGGTGTAAAGTATGCAAAGGTACTTGCACGAAGTGAAAAGTTTGATTGTAAGTTTTTGCTAAAAGATGGCTGTGAAGTTAAAAAAGGTGATGTAATAGCAGAACTTGAGGGGAAAGCTTCGGTTCTTTTAAGTAGTGAAAGAACTTTTTTAAATATCTTGCAACATGCTTCAGGTATAGCAACAAATGCCTCAAAATATGCAAAACTTTTAAAAGATAGCGATATTGTTTTACTTGATACAAGAAAGACAAGACCAGGACTTAGAGACTTTGAGAAGTATGCAAGTAGAATTGGTGGAGCTATTAATCATAGACTCGGTCTTGATGATTGTTTGATGTTAAAAGACACTCACTTGAAAACTATTCCAGATCTTCACGAGTTTGTTCAAAAAGCAAGAAAAAGGATATCTTGGGTTACAAAGATCGAGATTGAATGTGAAACATTTGAGCAAGTTAAAGAAGCAATGTCAGCAGGAGCTGATATTATTATGTGTGATAATATGACTCCTGAGCAGATAAAAAATGTTTCAAGCTATAGAAACGAATATCACCCTCACGTACTTTTAGAAGCTAGTGGAAATATTACAGAAAAAAATGTTGAACAATATATGGATACAGGAATAGATGCGATTAGTAGTGGAGCTATTATCCATCAAGCAACTTGGTTAGATTTTTCTATGAAGTTTGATTAAGAGAGTTTTCTCTTAATCTTTAAATATAAGTTGAAACTAAAGCAGTACAAAGTCCAGCGAAGAATCCAGCGACCATATCATCACCCATTACTCCCCAACCACCTTTTACTTTCTCATCAATTTTGCCAATAATAGAAGGTTTCCAAATATCAAATATTCTAAAAAAGATAAAAGCTATAAGTGCTAAAAGATAATTATTAGGTTCAACTGCAGCTATACTTAAAGTGATCCACATACCACTTAGCTCATCGATAACTATCTCTTTTGAATCATGTGTACCTATTTCTTTTTCATAGATATTGATCTGTTTTACAGCAATAACAGATATGAGTAAAGTAAGAAGAAAAAAAGTGGTCATACTTAGGTAATTTAGTAATACAAGACCTAAAATAAGTGCAACGAAACTCCCTACTGTCCCAGGTGCTTTTGGACTAAGTCCACTGTAAAAAAGTGTTAAAAATAATTTATTCAATCTTTTGATCCTTTGTTTTTTTCTATTCCAAATTTTTTTCTTTTTTCCCAAAGAGATTTTCTACTGATTCCTAGTCTTTTACTAAGTTCGGTATCTGGGTATTTGTCTTGGAAACTCGTTACCATGAGTTTTACATAATCATTTATTGTAAGAATCGAATCTACAGTTGAGAGTTTACTTGTAGTTTTTAAAGATATTTTTTCAAAAGGGATCTCTTCTATATCTTCTAGTGAACTGATTATAGCATCTTTATCTTTTATAGCTTTAAGTATATTCTCTTTAGTTCCTTTTTTTGCAAAATGGAAGTCATAGATATAAAGTAGTTCATCACAAAGTTCATCTATCTCAATTTTTGATTGCTGCTCTAAAGAGATATATTTGATACTTTTTCCTAGCTCTTTAGCAACATCAAGGACTATTTTATCAGCAAGACGATGATCGTTTGTTTCGATAGCAAAAGGAAGGCTTTGTGGTATTTCACAATCAGTATCGATGTTGTAAAAGGCAAAGTCGATGTAGTTTTGAAGATTCTTATTCTCTTGTTTGAGATTTTTAAACTCTACATAGTGATATATCTTTCGTACAAGCTCATCCATGATAAATGGCTTTACTATATAATCTGATGCCCCATCCTTTAGAGGTTTGGTTACGGTGGTGTCATTTACATAAGACACCAACAGTAATATGATACTCTCTTCAAAACTAGAGATGATCTTATGAACATCGCTACTACTTATATTTGTAGAGAGTAAGATCACATCATAATGTTCTTCAAAATTTATCTCTTTAATATTAGCAACATGAGAACAATAGTTACCTTCCTCTTGTAGTCGTATCGCAACTTTTTGTGCTAAGTAAACTTCTTCATCTAAAATTAATATATTCATAGTTCCGTCCAATCATAATATTTTAAGGTAGCCACACTGTGTACAGTGACACCCTCTTTTCTTCCTACAAAGCCCATTTTTTCAGCAGTGGTTGCTTTGATATTTATTTTTTGTCTAGGGATATTTAAAAGCTCTGACAAAGAAGCTTTGATCTGTGTTTTGTATGGGTTAATCTTTGGTACTTGTGCTAAGATAGTAATATCAACATTGACTATGTTATAACCAACATTTTTTATAAAGCTCACGATCTCTTTTAAAAGTATCTTCGAATCAGCATTTTTATATTGTTGATCAGTATCAGGAAAGAACTCACCAATATCTCCAGCTCCTGCAGCTCCTAAAAGAGCATCAATGATACTATGTATCGCAACATCTCCATCACTATGAGCTTTAAATCCAAAAGGACTTTCAATATCAACTCCACCTAAGACCATCTGTTTATTATCTTCAAATTGATGAATATCTATACCAAAACCTGTGAAGCTATCTTTTGATGGAGCTTCTAGGCAGTTTAGCTTAGTGATATCTCTCCCAAAGGTGAGTTTTTGTGCTTCCTGTGAACCTTCAATATAAAAAATACTTCCTCCAATATGTTTAATTGCACTACTGTCATCTGTAAATTCATTTTCACTGTGAAGTGCTTTTTTCAGCATCTTAGTTTGGGAAAGTTGAGGAGTTTGTATCAACTTCACATCATCTCTATTTATCGTTTCATTTTGATAGACAACAGTATCACTTACATTTAAAATAGGTACTATACAATCTGCTTTGTCTTTATTTTGTAAAAGTTCAGTGATGATTTTTTGAGGGATACATGATCGTGCAACATCTGAGATCATTACATAAGAGGTTGTTACATTTTGCAAAGCATTTTTCATAGACTCCTGTCTAGTGCTACCACCTGCTACAAAAGTAAAATCATCTGAAAAGTTACTCATATATTGCAGTTCATTTTTATGAGCGACAACAATTATTTTAGAAAAATCTGCATAATTTGAAAGTCTATTTGTTACATTTAGCCACAGTGGTTCATCTTTGAGTCTTAACCATTGTTTTTTACAATGAAGCCCAAATCTAGAAGACTCTCCAGCACATAGTATGATAAGTGTAGTATCTATCAAAATCGCCCTTTTTGTTAAAATGTGTAAAAAAGTTACTAATTATACTGCTACTAGACTTAATTTGTTATTAGTATATTCTTAGCTATAATATTTCATGCCATTCATATTAAAAAAATTTCAAGTAAAAGAATCAGAAAAAATTCAACATGCCCTTATCAATCAGTTTGGATTTGCACTTTCAGACTCACAAAGACTCTTATCAAAAGCCAGAGTATTTGATCAAGAAGGGAAGGTGTTACAAAACGGTCAAAAGATAAAACCAGAAGAATATATACAGGTTGCTGTTTTTGAAGGTCAAACAAGAGGTTTAAATCCTATTTTTCAAAATGATGATTTTGCTTTTTTTGATAAACCAAGTGGAGTGATGGTTCATCCAACTTCTAGAAATACACAGTACACTTTACTTGATGAGATACGTCACCATTTTGGACAGAGTGCTAATCTTGCTCATAGGATCGATCAAGAAACATCTGGACTAGTTTTGGTCACAAAAAATAAAATAAGTGATATGCTTCTAAAAGAGATGTTCGAAAATAAACAATATATTAAAAAGTATCTTGCCGTTGTAAGAGGTGAGTTGAAAGATTCTCTTAGAATTGATGAACCAATAGCAAAAGCCAAGAACAGTTCTATTGGGGTTAAGATGTGTGTTACAAAAGATGGAAAAGAGTCCTTGACCAATATCAAGCCAATAAGATATGATGCAAATCAAAATACGACTTTGGTAGAAGCTAGCCCTTTGACTGGACGACAACATCAGATAAGGGTTCATCTTCATCATCTTGGTTACCCGATATTAGGAGATCCAATCTATGGTGTAGATGAAGAGATAGTTGATAGGTATCTTTTAAAAAAACTATCATTTGAGGATCGTGTAAAATATACTGGCTATGAGCGTTTATTATTACATGCAAATAGTTTGGAATTTTCCTATCAAAATCGACAATTTAAAATTTACTCTAAACTAAGATTAAAGTAGTAAAATAGAACTATGAAAAAAGAGATGTTAGCACTTATCGAACAAGCTTCTAAAGATAACTCTAAAATAGTATCTTTGGAGAATATTTATGATCTTTATGATCAACTCCAATATAGTGAAAATCTAAATGAGATGGCTGAGGATCTTTTTTTGTGGTTACAAAATAAATATGAAGTAAAAAACCTTACATTTTCCCTTTTTAATATGGAGAAAAATCTTTCAAGTACTATTTTAAAAAAGGGTGAAGAGTTTTATTTAGATG
>Ga0193951_1001186_pt1 | contig 11687 bp, 7 predicted proteins | sample BB_2_MG_FD_140370 | JGI IMG/M metagenome (GOLD analysis project Ga0193951, IMG submission 140370) | Microbial mat bacterial communities from the Broadkill River, Lewes, Delaware, United States - BB_2_MG | ecosystem: Environmental > Aquatic > Freshwater > River > Microbial mats | place: USA... | reverse complement strand
TTGTTCTTTTACCATAGGAATTAACGTAAACGTAGTCGTTTCTTCTCGTCCGTTATGACCTCCTGCTTCAAATCCTTCACATACCACAGCATCTACTCCAGCTGCTTCTGCTTTTAAGGCAAACTTTACTGAACTTACCACATGAACTACAGTAATTCCTTTTTCCTTTAAAAAAGAGGTCCATGTTTTTGGGTTACCTGCGGAAGTAAACACGATTTTCACCCCTTCCTCAACGATAATCTCCATGATTTTTTCAATATCAGGGTACAACATTGGCACATTTACCCCGAAAGGTTTATCCGTTGCTTTTTTACATTTTTGAATGTGTTCACGAAGTACTTCTGGATACATCGACCCTGCTCCAATTAATCCTAATCCACCTGCATTTGACACTGCAGAAGCTAGCTTCCATCCTGAAACCCAAATCATTCCACCTTGAACAATTGGATACTGTATATTAAATAGTTTGGTAATTCTGTTTTGCATAGCGTAAATGTACAATCATTAGCTAGGAAGCACAAAAAAACCTCGAAAAAATCGAGGTTGTATATTTATATTTTTGTGTATGAAAAAGTTACGAAATCACACCAGAACCTAACAGTTCTTCATTTTTATACCAAGCAACAAATTGTCCTTCTTGAATAGCCGATTGTGGATTTTCAAATTCAACATAAATTCCTTTGTCAACTTTATATAAAGTAGCTTTTTCTAATGGTTGTCGGTAACGAATACGTGCTTCTACTTCCACAGATTCACCAGTTTGTAAAGCTAAATCTTCACGTACCCAGTGTAGTTCTTCATTTGATACAAATAATACACTTCTATACAATCCTTGGTGATTTTTTCCTTCTCCTGTATAAATAACGTTAGTATCTACATCGGTTTCAATCACAAACAATGGTTCTTTGGTTCCTCCAACTGCTAACCCTTTACGTTGTCCTTTGGTGAAATAATGTGCTCCTTGATGTTTTCCTACTACTTTTCCATCCTCTTTATTATAAGAGAACTTCTTTGAAAAATATTCTAACTCCGCTTCTTTATTCTCAAATTCTGGAACTAAGCGATTGTACTGCTCAAATTCATCTGGAATTCGGACAATATCTCCTTCTTTTGGTTGTAGTTTTTGTTGTAAGAAGTCTGGAAGTCTTACTTTTCCGATAAAACATAAGCCTTGACTGTCTTTTTTATCAGCTGTAATTAAATCTGCTTCTTTTGCTATTTCTCGAACTTCTGGTTTTGTCAACTCTCCAATAGGAAACAATGCCTTTGACAGTTGTCCTTGTGATAATTGACATAAAAAGTATGATTGATCTTTATTAGTGTCTTTTCCTGCTAATAACTTGTATATAGGCTTTCCGTCAATAATTTCTTCTGCTTTTCTACAGTAATGTCCTGTAGCTACATAATCAGCCCCTAAACTTAATGCGATGTTCATAAACACATCAAATTTAATTTCACGATTACATAATACATCAGGGTTAGGTGTACGTCCTTTTTCGTATTCGTTAAACATATAATCAACGATACGTTCTTTGTATTGTTCGCTTAAATCAACCGTTTGAAAAGGAATTCCTAATTTTTCTGCAACAATCATTGCGTCGTTACTATCTTCTAACCACGGACATTCATCGGAAATAGTTACTGAATCATCGTGCCAGTTTTTCATAAACAGCCCTATAACTTCATATCCTTGTTCTTTTAGTAAATACGCTGTTACACTACTATCTACACCACCCGAAAGTCCTACTACTACTCTTTTCATTTTGTACTTTTGAAGCTGCAAATTTACGAAATAATAAACGTTTTCATTATGGAAATAATTGATGACTTCATTGTAAAAATTGATGGAAAGTGATATGTCTTAGTTTATTGTCTTCTTTTAAGCTCTCTATCTCTAGAGTTTAATTTTTAGGAATTGAAAACGCTTCTCTTTTTTTCTTGTCAGTAACCACTTCTCCATCCATGTAAAATTCCCATTTCCCGTCTCTTTTACCGTTTTTATACATTCCTTTTTCTTTTAGGTTTCCTTTTAAATCGTAGTACTTCCCTTCACCTTCAAGTTTTCCATCTACATAATTAACTTCTTCAATCATAATACCTGAATCAGTAAATATTTTAGACATTCCACTTTTTTTTCCTTCTTTATAATAGGTTTCTTCTGTTAGTTTTCCGTTTCTGTAATAATTTTTTACGACCCCATCTAACTTACCATCAATATATTCTTCTTCTGAGAATGTATTTCCGTCAGAAAAATAATAAACCCACTTACCTACTCTCTTTTTACCTATCATCCATCCTTTTGTTTTCACCTTTCCCTTTGGGGTGAAAAATTGAACAAAAGCACTATCAGATTTTGTTGAGAATTCTTTAGTCATAGACGGGACTCCATAAGAATTTGGTTCGTAAAACTTAAAAGTTCCTATTTCTTTACCGTTTTTGAACTGTCCTGTATATCGAACATCATTTTTATCTTCATCATAATATTTTTTCCAAACTCCATCTCTCTTTCCGTTAGCGTCTAACTGATTTATTTTTTGCGCCTGAACAGTGGTTATAAAAAATGTAGACAATAGAAGTGCTGTTGAAAATATCCTGTTTATATTTATCATGCTATTATTTCTTTTACAATTCAAATTTACATAAACCATACCAATATGAATGCTGATTTTTTAATTTCTGTTTTAAATGATGTTGACACCGCCGCTAGAATAAACAGAGAAAAAGCTTCAAATATTGTATTACAAAATCCAAAACTTGTAAAAAATCTAGTAGAATTTACTTTTGATGTCGATAATAAACTATCCATCAAAGCTGCTTGGATATTGGAATGGATTTGCACTCATCACGGAATTGAGTATATTCTTCCTTATTTAGAAGTTTTTACTCAAAATATTTCCAAAGTACATTTTGATAGTGCTGTAAGACCTTGTGCTAAAATTTGTGAACACTTAGCTATTGCGCATACTTCTAAAACAGAAAATAAAGTCCAGCAACAACTCACTCAAAAATATATCGATTTAATTATTGAAACTGGATTTGACTGGTTAATTACCAGTCAGAAAATAGCAGTTAAAGCTTATACCATGAATACTTTATACTTATTTGGTTTACAAAAAGATTGGGTACATCCTGAATTGGAACATATTATCCGAACAAAAGTGATTCATGAAAGTAAAGGTTGTAAAGCCAGAGGAAAACACATATTAAAGTTGATTTGGAAAAAACACTCTTAATCATAAAACCTCAGAAGAAAAATCTTCTGAGGTTCGTTCTATTATTTTACAAACAACTAAATACGTTGTATTTTATATTACCAAGCCCATCCTTTAGTAGATGACACCTGATCGTTCCATGATTTTCTCCAGAACCACCAACCTGACATAGTATACCATTTAAGGTTAGCTACTCCAAAACCTGAAGGACCAGCTGATTGATAAAAACCTATAACTTTTCCTCCATAACAAGAATGTTGATATAAGTACACCAAAGCCCTTCTATTCCATGGCTTTTTTACAATTAAAGAAGATAATTGATCATTATAACCACTTCCTACCCAATGATCTCTATAATAATAACGGTTCATTCTACTCATTCCGCTCATGTATGTATTATAGTAAATATGTTTATAGAAGTAAAAATCTCCTGTACCATATAAGTCATAACTATCACACTTAGAAGACTTACCTTCTGTCGCCACTTGATCTCCAGGAAACTCTTCTGCTACTTTTGATGCATACTCTTGTAAGTCTTCTCCATTATCAAAAACTTTAACTTGAATATCAGTACTTCCTTCTTTTTGATTATCAAAGAATAATGATTTTGGAGCTCTTTCTTCATCTCCAAAAATCTCTTGAGCAAGGTCTACATCTCCATCAGCTTTCAGTACTTCTCCACTTTCTTCATCATATACATAAGATACCTTAAATTGTTTTCCGTAATAATCATACGTATGATTAATAGTTACTGCACCTTCTTTCGCTAATTGTACCTCTTCTTTGTTTGCTTCATTTTCAATTACACCTTCGCTTTGACAACTGAAAAGTAGTGTAAAGCACATCACAGCCATCCATAAAAAATTTTGTTTTTTCATTTTTTCTTATTTTTTGAAATCCTTAGCATCTGCTAAGGATTTATTTGTTTGATTAGTTAGTTTTTTAATTTTTTAGAGGTATTAAAACCTCTCCGTTTTTAAAACGAGAATAATCTACAACGTATTTACCTGCTTGTAAAGTAATATTAGTTTCACCTAATTCCTTTACTATATCATCTCTTAGAGATATTTCTTCTGAAATAATGAAATCTTCTTCTTCTAAACTTCTAGAAAATACCAATCGTAATGATTCATCTTCATTTCTGAATGCTATCACACCATTATCTTCATCGTTATTTCCTTCCATAAGTTTTGAGAATGTTTCTTTTACTTCTTCCGATGAGCCTGAACTTGCATTACTATACACAAGTATATCTCCATAATCGTTTTTAAAACACACTCCCGGTCCTGTAGTACAAGTTCCTCTACTAAAACGCCAATCCATAACATATACCCATGGTGCGTAATAGGCTCGAGCTTGTTTTACCTCTAAGTTTTTGTTGTTTAACAGTTCGTTTGCAGTGTCTTCTTTTTGACATGCTTGTAGCATCATAACAGCGATACCTACAAATACAAAATTTTGTAGTCGTTTCATAAAATAATAGTTTTCGGGGTTAATTATGCTTTCAAAATTATATTAATACAATATTTAAATTGTCAGGATAAAAATCATTTATACAACAGGAAAAACCTCTTTTTCAAATAATTAAATCAATTTGAATTAAGTATAAATTAAAAAGAGACTAACTTTAAAACAAGTTAGCCTCTTTTGGGAAAGAATCATTGGGGAATGACTAATCTTTTTTAAAAAGATAATACTTTTACTTCTGTACGCCTATTTTCTTGATGTGATTCTTTAGAACAAGGAACACCATTAAAACACTTATTTAATAATTGGCTTTCACCATAACCTTTCGCTTGTAAACGATCTCTTGAAATTCCATTGTTTACTAAATAATCTACCACTGATTGTGCTCTACGCTGAGAAAGCTTCATGTTATAAGCATCTCTACCACGACTATCTGTATGAGATGATAATTCTATTTTAAGAGTAGAATATGCATGCATAATAGCTACTAATTCATTAAGTATAACCGCAGCATCTTTTCTTATATCGTGTTTATCGAAATCGTAATGGATTCCTTCTAATACAATTCTCTTATTTATTTCTAATAAAGATTCTAAATGCAACGCTACTTTTAAAGTATCGCCTGCTTTTATAGTCTTAGTATCAACTACAAGAGAATCACTATAAAATCCTTTTTTCTGACCTAAAATTTTATAAGACGTATTTGGTTCTATTTCAAAAACAAACTCTCCTTTAGCCGTGCTTTCCTTTTTAGCTATTAACTGTCTTTCTTTTCCACTAAATAAACTAACAGCTACTTCAGAAAGTAATTTTTCTGTCGTTTTTCCTTCGTAAGTAATTCCTTCTAAAGCTATAAATCTCTTTGTTTTTTTATAGTTGAATGAATAAATATCATCTCCTCCTTTACCTCCTAATCTGTTTGAAGAAAGGTAACCTGACATCGTTTCATCTTCTATTTCAGATACAATAAAACCAAAATCGTCTCCTCCACTGTTTACTGGATATTGTAAATTTTTTGGTGTAGACCAAGATGCTTTAGATCCTTCTGTTTTAAAAACATCAAGTCCTCCCATACTTACAAATCCGTCACTAGAAAAGTATAATGAACCATTTGAATCTACCGTTGGAAACATTTCATTTCCTAGACTATTAATAACATATCCAGCATTTTTAGGAGCTGTCCAGTTATTTTGAGCGTCTAATTCACTATACCAAATATCAGTTCCTCCTATACTTCCTGACATATCAGACACGAAATAAAGGACTTTTTCATCTGAACTTAAAACTGCATGACCAACTGAATATTCTTTTACATTATTGTAAGGGAAAGGAGTAGCTTTCCAGTTACCTGAATTGTCTTTTGAATAGATATATACTTCTAGTTTATTACTCAAATATTTTCTATCTCCTTCTTTTCCTTTGTTTCCTTTTCTACCTGTATACGTTTGAGTTACATAAAAAATATTTCCTGCTTTATTACTTGTAATAGGGCCAACATGAAACTTTTTTTCATTAAACAACTCTTTTAGTTCTGGAGAACTTAATTGATTTACGTCATCAACTTTAGCGTTATAAATTTTAAGGAAAGAATTTCCTGTCCAACCATATCGTCTTTTCGTTTCTAACTTTTCACCCACATAATACAGTTGATTTTCTAGCGGGAATGGACTAAACTCTGATTTTTCTGTATTAATTACTTTCTCATTACGTAACATATAACTTTCAGGATTTGCTTGCCATTTAAGCGCCAATGTACATCCTTCAATTTCTTTCGCTACTTTTTGATTATTTCCTGTTTTTTGCGCATACTCTTCTAAAATACTTTTAGCTTTTGAATATTCTGAAATTTGCTTTAAACTTTTAGCATATTCAATTAATACTTCAGGGTCTACATTATCAAACTCTAATAATCTTGCATACCAATTACAAGCTTGTGTGTATGCATTAATTTGATAATAACTCTTTGCTAGCAACTCTATATCTTTAGCTTTAGGTTTCTTTACATCTACAACTTTTAATAACAAAGGTACTGCTTTCGCATATTGATATTCATAAATATATCGGTATGCCATTTCTCTATTTCCTGGCTGCTCTTGTGCTATTCCTTTTACAAAAAACAACATTAAAACAACTATTATTATTTGGTTTTTCATTAGAACATGTTTTGTGTTATGAAAATTTGCTTTCATTTTTAATTAAAAGAATCGTGGACTTAACAATCTGTTTCCTCTCTTTGGAAAAGTGTATCCTAAAGTAAGTTCGTGAGTCCCATTTTCAACGCTAGAAAGGTTGTTTAACATATAATCATACGAATAACCTATTCTAAAATTATTGGTAGCATAAAATTGTACTATCCCGGAAATAGCATTTGTTTTAGATGTTTTAACAGGCGTATAATCGGTGTAGTCATTCTTCCAGATATCAACACCCATACGGTAACTTGCACCAAACCAAAAACGTTCGTTAAAAATTAGCATTCCATTAATATCAACACTTGTCGTTCCTTTAAAATCTTCTTTAAGCATTAAACTTGGACGTAATTTAAACGAATCGTTTAAGTCGAATAAATAACCTGTTATAAAATATAAATGCTTTCGGTGATAAATATTGTAATTAGCGTCTTCACTATTAAAAAGATAAGTATCTTCTTTGTCTAACACATTCATTAAAGAAATACCAGCATACCATTTAGGACTGTAGTAATAAACTCCTAATCGTAAGTTCCACTTCCAAACGCTTTCATTACCTAAACTTAAAGCAGCATCTGTTTCATCTACTGGTCTAAATTTACTTCCGTCTAATCCGTATTGTAATAAACCTACTCCAATACCAAAGCTCAGTCTTTGGGTATCTTCTTCATTTAATCTGATTCGATATGCTTGATTTAAGTATACTGATAGCGATGTTTCCGGTCCTATTTTTTCTGAATTTATTTGCAAACCTAATCCTACATTTCTAGTATATGGTGATACTATTCCATCTATAGAAAATTGTCCTGTTTTAGGAGCTCCATCTATGCCATCCCATTGATTACGTAAAGCCAATTGAGCAAACCATTGATCTTTATAACCAGCATAAGCAGGGTTTACACTTAATGTATTAAAAATATACTGCGTAAACTGTACTTCTTGTTGGGCTCTTAGCTCTGATGCTACGAATAGCATCAGAACTACAAACCAAAAACCTTTTTTTTTCATTTCCCCTTTTATTTCTTCCTTTGTAATTGTTAATCTTGTCATTTTCTTAGCGCTTTATAAAAATCCACCCTTGATATGTTTCAGAACTTTGACCGTTCTTACCTAAACTTATTAGGTAATAGTAAGTGCCTTCATTTAGACCTTCTCCTCTAAAATTGTTCTGATAATCATAACTTTTATAAACCTCATTACCCCATCTGTTGTGGATTATTACTTCAGCTCTATCAAATTGCTCTAATCCTATTATTTCAAAAGTATCATTCTTTCCGTCTCCATCTGGAGTAATAACATTAGGTATAAATAATCCTGATATATTAATCGTAACCGTAGCAATATTCGTCCAATTACCGTTGTTATCACGAACTCTATAAGTAAACGTATCTTCTCCTGCATACTTTACTCCTGCATTTGGCTCGTATACTACGGTTCCATCAGCCATAATTGTAACTGTACCATGAGCTGGAGAATCTATAACTTCAATACTACTGTTCTCAAATCCAACTCCATAATTATTATCGTTATCAATAATATTTATAGTTACAGGCTCTTCCATTTTTGTCTCCGCAGTATCATCAATAGCATCTGGAACACTTACATTAAATGTCGTTACTGTTTCATCATCTGGATCCCCATCTCTATCTGTATCATTATTTGTTGTATTTGTAGGGTCATCTGACATATCAGTAACATCATTATCACTCGGGTCTTTTCCTGTTACTATTGCCTGATTCCTTACATTTCCTGCACTTATATCTGCCTGAGTAATTGTGTAAACAACACTAAATGTACTGCTATCACTGTTTCCTGGAGCTAAACTAGGAATACTACCTGATACAGTTACTAATGGGTCATCAATCGTTATATCAGTTAACGTTACATTTCCTGTATTGGTTACTGTAAAATTATAGGTGATTGTTTCTCCTACCTCTGCAAAACTATTTCCATTTACATCATTAAAAGTTGCTTCTTTTAATAAACTGATTGAACCTTCTGATGATATGTTAGTAATCGTTGGATCATCCTCTGTATTACCATCAGTATCATCGCCATCATCCGATACATCGCTTACATCATTGTTCTTTGGATCTTTTCCGGTTGCCGTTGCTGTGTTGCTTACGCTTCCTGCATCAATATCTGACTGAGTTACCGTATAACTTCCACTAAATGTTGTGCTATCACTTGCTCTTGGTGCTAAGTCTATTGGACCACCTGTTAACACAATTCCTGGTAAGGCATCTGTTATGCTAATACCTGTTACTGTTACGTTTCCAATATTGGTTACCGTAAAACTATACGTAATCGTTTCTCCTGCATCGGCATAACCGTTTCCATTGGTATCTGTGAATACTCCTGTTTTCTCTAAATTGATACTTGGGTTGTTCGCAGGGAAGTCAGTTTCAGTTGGATCATCCTCTGTGTTTCCATCTAAATCATCGCCGTCATCTGATACATCACTTACATCATCCGTCTTTCCTGGACTTGATCCTGTTGCTGTTGCTTGATTGCTTACACTTCCATTGTCTACATCTGCTTGTGTTATCGTGTACGTTGCACTAAGCGTAGTACCATCAACGCCTCCTGGTGCTAAACTTGGAATGCTTCCTGATACTGTTACTAATGGATCATCAATAGTAATATCAGTTAACGTTACATTTCCTGTATTGGTTACCGTAAAACTATACGTAATCGTTTCTCCTGCATCGGCATAACCGTTTCCATTGGTATCTGTGAATACTCCTGTTTTCTCTAAATTGATACTTGGATTGTTCGCAGGGAGGTCAGTTTCAGTTGGATCATCCTCTGTGTTTCCATCTAAATCATCGCCATCGTCTGAAGTATCTGTAACTGTCGTTCCTGATGGACTTTCTCCTGAGGCTAAAACGCTATTAGATAATCCGCCTGCATCTACAGCTGCCTGTGTTAATACATAACTCGCTGTATAATTCGCTACCTCACCTATAGCTAACGCCCCTTCTAAACTTCCTAAACTTGAACTTACAAATGCTGGCCCCGAATCTAAACTTAAAACTCCTCCTTGAGCATCTGTAAATGTATCTACTATTGATATACTACTCAAACTAACATTTCCTGTGTTCTCTACTGTTATCGTATAGATAATCGTATCACCTAACCCTGTAACTCCATCTCCATTGTCTGTTATACTTGCTGTCTTTACTGCTTCTATAGATGGTATACAAGATACTATATTCTTTCCGCTACCATAACCGCTCATATTAGTAGCTCCCCCTACAACTGCCTGACTTGCAATGACTGTATTTGTTGAATTAGCATTCCAAGCAACAGTATTAAACGAATTTCCGTTAATTAACTCTAAAGGAGACAATGACCCTCCAGAAGTTTTACTCCCGAACATTGACACTACTCCTGATGGACTAATTACTACTCTAACAAGAGGTGCTGCAGCTGTACCTGTCATTTGCCAAATAGCTCCTGAAGTATCTGTTTCGTATTGATCGCCATCTTTAAACTGAACATTTATACCACTCGTTGCCGCTGACTGAAACTCTAACTCTTGTATTGCAATATCTACTCCATTAATATTTAAATTAAATGAATTATCTAATGTATAAATATCAAACTGAAAACCGTAATTTGTTCCTGGTTGGTTAAATGTAACACTATTTCCATCTTTTAAGTCAAAACTTTCTCCTGCAACATCTTCTGTACATACATTTCCTACCTGAATTGTTATACTAGCTTCATTAGAAATATTCCCATCGTTATCTCTTACTGTATAATTAATAGTAGAAGTTCCTGTATATCCTGTTTGAGGAGTAAAAACAACTATTCCTGAACTATCAACGGTGTATGTTCCTTCTCCTGAAATAGTAATACTAGATTGTTTACCTGGAGTAATTGGGTCTAAATCTACTGTAGTTGCATCAATAGTTCCATCACTATCTGTATCATTTGCTATAATATTTAGAGCTATTGGTATATCTTCTTCTGTAACGGCCGAATCGTTATTTGCTACTGGAGGTATTGGTCCAAAAGAAAAAGTAGCCTCTGCTGATGGAGAAGTGTAACTTCCTGTTGTAAACGTAGCACTATTCGTATAATCTCCATCAGTAATACCACTAGGTACAGTTACATTATACACTAAATTTACTGTACTATTTCCAGGTATTAAAAATTCTGTGTAAGGATATGTAGAAGCTTCACTACCTCCTATAAATTCCAATGTTCCAGTTGCATTTGCTACTGGCATACTAGACATGTTAGTGGCTTGAATATCACTAGAAATATCAATAGCGTTAAACTGTAATGGTGAAGGTAAAACATCAGTAATTTTATCAATTGAGGCTGCGCTCGTTCCTGAGTTTGTAATAGCAACTGTATATGTAATGGTATTAGGTGCTGCTGTAACTATAGACGTAGATACCGTTTTCGATATTGATAAATTATTTTCTGTTATAGGAAATTCACCAAAATAAGTAGGATCATCAAAGTTACCTGTATACTTAAGCTGAGTTCCTGAAACACCATAGGCATAAGGACTCGCCATAGTACTGACTCCTACACATTTATTTTTAAAATAATATTTCACTACCACCTTATTCCCTGAACCTGTTATAGCATTATTTAAGTAAAAAACCATTTCATCTATGGTACCTACTACAACATCAGGAATATCAGAGTTAATTATTTCGAGACCGATTAATTGAAAGCAACCTGCATCAAAATCAATATTTCCTGCAGGCTGAAATGAAATAAGCCCTCCTGCTGGTGTACTTCCAAAATTATAAGTAACATCATATGAAGTTACTTGCCCTACACCAGAAGATGTTAA
>Ga0193951_1001185_pt1 | contig 11689 bp, 8 predicted proteins | sample BB_2_MG_FD_140370 | JGI IMG/M metagenome (GOLD analysis project Ga0193951, IMG submission 140370) | Microbial mat bacterial communities from the Broadkill River, Lewes, Delaware, United States - BB_2_MG | ecosystem: Environmental > Aquatic > Freshwater > River > Microbial mats | place: USA... | reverse complement strand
GGCTTATTCTTTATCTTTCTTGCTATTAAATACGATTATGAACCCTTATTATTGGTTCCAATTGGAACGGGTGTCATTTTGGGTAACATACCGTTTGCAGAAGGTTATCAAATTGGTCTTTATGAAGAAGGTTCTGTGCTTAACTACCTCTACTTTGGTGTTCAGCAAGGGGTATATCCACCGCTAATATTCCTAGGTATTGGGGCGATGACGGACTTTTCGTCTCTGATTTCGAATCCAAAGCTAATGGTATTGGGTGCTGCTGCACAGGTTGGTATCTTTGCAACATTCTTGGGTGCATCTGCCTTAGGGTTTAGTGCACAAGAAGCTGGTGCTATTGGTATTATTGGAGGAGCTGATGGCCCAACGGCTATTTTCTTATCTTCAAAGTTAGCACCTAAATTAATGGGAGCAATCGCCATTGCAGCGTATTCATATATGGCGCTTGTGCCAGTAATTCAGCCCCCTATTATGCGTTTAATCATTCCAAAGGAAGAGCGCTTAATTAAGATGAAGCCCCCACGTGCGGTTTCTAAGGTTGAGAAAATAATGTTTCCGATTATTGGTTTGCTATTGACGACTTTTATTTCGCCATCAGCCTTGCCATTATTGGGTATGTTGTTTTTTGGTAACTTACTGAAAGAATCTGGAGTAACAGAACGCCTAGCGGATACTGCCCGTAATGCGATGATTAATATTGTAACGATCCTTTTAGGTATTACGGTAGGTGCATCTACACAAGCTGATTATTTTTTGACGACAGATTCGTTAAAAATATTCGGGCTAGGTGCTGTGTCATTTATGGTAGCTACTGCAGGTGGGTTATTGTTTGCTCGTTTAATGAATGTATTCTTGAAGGGCGACGATAAAATTAATCCATTAATTGGTGCTGCTGGTGTTTCAGCTGTACCCGATTCAGCACGTGTTGTACAGCACGAAGGCTTAAAAAGTGATCCGAATAACCATTTGTTGATGCATGCGATGGCACCCAATGTATCTGGTGTAATTGGTTCAGCTGTAGCAGCGGGTATCCTATTGTCATTTTTACTTTAATAGTTAATTGAAGTAATTACATAATTCTATCATAGAAGAAAACCTGCGAGAACCTCTCGTAGGTTTTTTTTGTCTATCCTTTTTGCCTGTGCATTCACTTTACCATTTGCAATAAGCAACAGGTTTTGCTTTTAATGAATACACCTTGCGCTAATACTTGTTGGCCAATTCTGGATCGTGACAGATTAGTTTGAGCAATGTTTTTAAATATTACGGTGTTTTCAACCTTCAGAAAGTTCTATTTGGCCATTATAGTGGTTGCAGCCCGCTTGACCTAATATGGAATTATTACTCAAGTTATTTGCAGTGTTAGGATATGATTCTTATCCGAAGGATTAGTGCCTACAGGTTAACAACACCCCATGTATCGTATAAAATATTGGATGATTGGACAAAAGGCATTTTTTCATGACTTTGTGTAAAGTATATGAAGTTTAAGAAGTACTTGAGTATGTGTTTTGGTGAAGGGGTTTATGAGGTTTTATGTCAGATGATTACATCCGTATATGCTTAAATCCATCGATGGGTTCATGAAGCTTGGACCAGTTGTAAGCATTCTCAATTTTATAGAATAGTCACCTAGTTGATGCACCGTCAATACATTCTATTGTATTTTATAGGGTACAATGTGGTACATTTGACTTTATTTAATAATTCGATCTCCATTAGCATGCCAGCGCATGAAAATGGAATAATAATGACTGTAAAAAGCGACAAGTTATTTTATTGATGAGTTTTAAGACTCCTATTAATGTACAACCTTCTTGTGATGCATGTATTGACGATTGAATCTATTCTTCATAATACCCATGCCCATAGCCGTACCCATAACCGTATCCATAGCCATAACGGTTTCTTTTAACATGAATATCATTTAAGAGTATACCAACATTATTAATGTCTTCTTCTTTCATGTTTTTAATGGTTTGCATCAATACACTTTTAATGGTGTGTTGTTGCCTGACTAAGAAAATAAGTGTTTCGGTGTGGCGAGCCAAGAGATAGGGATCTGAAACGATTCCCATTGGTGGCGTATCAACAATAACTACATCAAATATATTTTTCAATTCTGCAAATAAGGTGGCAGTGTTTTTAGAGCTAATTAATTCTGAGGGGTTAGGAGGAATATCGCCAGTTGGTAAAATAGTGAGGTTCTCCTGCCCAGAGTCCATCAATATTTCATTTAACGAAGCTTTCCCAATGAGGTAATTAGATATGCCTAGCTTGCCTTTACTGTCGTATATCTTGTTTAGCCCTGGTTTTCGAAGGTCAAAGCCTAATAGTGCTGTTTTCTTACCACTTAAAGCAAGAGCCGCAGCTATGTTTAATGCACAAAATGTTTTCCCTTCACCAGGCATTGAAGATGAAACACCAACTATAGGGCATTCAACCCCACGTGTTAGAAATTCAATTCTAGTTCTTACCCGCCTAAAAGTCTCTGTAACAATTGATTTAGGATGATAATTAACAACATTACTTTCATCTGTGGAGCTATGAATGATATTACCAATTATTGGCAAAGTTGTTATGCGTTCAATATCTTCAACATCTATAACTTTGTTATTAAGAAGTTGCTTAAGCCCTAGAAATACCAATGGTATGATGATACCTAATAAGAGCGCCTTCTTTTGATTACCTGCTTTATTTGGCGAAACTTGACCAGCGAATCGCGCCCTTTCAAGTATTTTATGGTCAGGTGTATTTGAAGCCTTCTGAATTTGAGCTTCTGATTGTTTACGTAGTAAAAAAGTATAGACTTCGTTACTTAATTCAAATTTTCGTTCGATTCCAAGCAAACGACGCTCCGTCTCAGGTAAGCTGTATAATTCCTGTTCATTTTTTCTCTTATCGTTGAGAAGGCGTTTTTTTGTATCGTTAAAAACTTTAAGCTGACTATTAATGGTTTTTAATAGGGTCTTACGTGCAATGTCTATTTGGTTTTCAATGTCCTTACTAGCAAGATTGAGCTGTTCACCATAGGAGCCTATTATGGCAAGCCGTTGTGAATTAAGCTCCATTATCGCTTTAATTTGATCGCTAAGAAGGGTGTTTTCTGTTTCGTACATGGCTGGTGCCATTACATTTTCACTTAAGATAGGCTCTGAAAAATAGTTACCTAAATAGCTGAAGTAGCTGCGTTTAATCTCTAGCTCAGTTAGTTGTTGCTCTAATTCCTGCATGCCTGTGAAAAGGTATTCAGCTTTGGCTGATACGCTTTGTATTCGATTGTCGGTTCTAAATTGACTTAATTCAGAGCCGGTTAGCTGCAGGGTATCCGCAATGACAAGTAATTGTTGACTGATAAAGTCAATGGTATTGGTCGCTATTAAATTTTTCTGCTCTAGATTGTTAGCAATGAATACCTCAGCTAAGGTATTTAAGAAAACTTGATTTTTAGTGGTGTTTTTACCTGTTAAGGATACTCGGATTATTGAAGATCCTTCACTTGGTAGAAACGCGCGTAATCGGCTTTTGTATTGACCAGCAATTTCTTTAGGGTGATTAAATACAAAATACTGTCCAATCTCAGATTTTGGGTTGCAGGTTTTGGCTTTAATAGCAAAGGATGCCCAGTCTGTTGTGAGTACTTCTCCATAGTTAATCACTTTTTCAAAATGTATGGGCCCTGTTGCTCCGCCTCTTTTATTACCAGAGTAGACATGGCTTATTCCATGTTCAGTCTCAATGTGAACTCTACAACTATTTTCGTCGAGTGGAATAATGTTAATGGGGGTATTAATTAGTTGGGGATGCGTGGAGTCATATAGTACTTCAAATGTCGCATTCCGATACATTTCAGTATGTTTTAGCCTTCCTTCAGCAAAATAACTGACATGAAAATCGAGTTGATCAATCGTCTGTTGAACAATATCCCATGACGTGAGTATGGCAATTTGATTATCAACACTACGCTGGCCTGGTGTAAGTCCAAAGCCCTGCATAATATCCGATTGGGGCATTATGTCGCCACGCTCTTCCATTAAAAGAGTGATGCTGGCGCTATATACGGGTTGTATATAACGGTGAGCCATAAAGACGCTCAATAAGCTAATGGGGATGGTAATAGCGAATAACCACCAGTACTGAATTAAGTCTTGAATAAAGCGCTTAATGTCAATGTTAAAAAGGGAATTGTTAGCTTGCGAATTGGGTGATTCAACAGACATATAATAAACGCTTATTTGATGATGGTTTGTAAGGTTAGGTACAAAGCCAAAAATGTTGTGATAATACCTAATGAAAATGACTCGCCAATACCTAATTGTTTGGCTTTCATAGCTCGTACGTATATTAAATCGTTAGGGTAAATGTAATAGTATTCTGAATTAACAATATTCTTATCAGTTATATCAATATTATAGGTGACTGGGCCGCTTGGTAATTGGCGAACCAATTGCATCCTCCTTTTTTTACCAAAAGGAGTAACACCCCCAGCCATTGCAACCGCTTCAAAAATTGTAATTTGTTCCTTTTGCATTACAATTACACCTTGCTTTCTAAACTCACCCAGTGCAGTAAATGTATTGGATGCCAGTTTAAATGTTAAATTGTATTCTTTTAAGAAAGGTTTTAAAGCATTTTTAATTCGTTCTTTTCCCATTTTAACATTACAGCCCTTCATATTAATTAAGCCTACATACGGAAAATCAATATTCATCGAATCGTCTATCTGATAAAAGAAGAAGTTTTCATTACGCTGATTGTTACCACCACTTGTCCTGGATTGGTTAAAGAATTCTGAAATCTTAGGATCTGGAGTGGAAACATTAATAAATAGATAATCATTAGGTTGTAAGTAATAATTATCAGTTATGTTGTCGAGTGGAGCATAGGGGTTGACGTATTTTTTGTCTTTGATACTCTTATCTTGTAAAAGCACAATTTCCTTTTGTGGGATACAGCTAGAGAAGATTAAAACAAATAGGGTAAAAAAGCTAAGAAATCTAAAGTAATTTAGATTGGGTTTATTGGTGAAGAAGTTCATCTTATTCTTAATCTTATTAATTGCGAAAAGTATTTTTCTAAAAGTATAAAAAAACTATGGGATGCTGACGTAATAAGGATGTAAAAATAAGCTTTTATTTGTTATTTAAGTTAATAAATTATGGCAAATGATTGTAAAAAGACAAAGGATAGTGTTCTTATCTAATTAGAATGTCAAAACATCTTGATAAACAGGAATAATCTCTTTGCCTTGACTGGTAAAGTAAGATTTGGTTTTACTGTAATGCCTTGTAAAGCCAAGGGTAAATCCACCTCCTCCTGAACCACAGAGTTTTAGTGTGTATAGCTGATTTTCTAAGCCTTTATTCCAATCTGATTGTATTGAGGTTGGAATCATCTCATTAAAGTGATTAAGTTGAAATTGAGAAAGTTTATTTAAGCTTTCAAACATTAAATCGAGTTGGCCATTTAGAAGGTGATTGATGGATCGATTGGTAAGCGGGGTAAGTGTATCGTTAATCATGGACTTATAATCGGAGTTTTTAATTTTATCCATAAAGAGTTTGACCAAAGGACCTGTTTTACCAGGTTGTCCAGTATTAACTAAAAAAATGGCATCTTCTTTTAAGGTGTTTTTGCGAGGGATGCCAACTGATGATATGTGGTGAGCATTTTCTAGCACTATTGGGTGTTTGAGGTAACAAATTAAAGGGTCGATCCCCGAACTGGTGCCATGATAGAAAGATTCAAGCTGTGCAAAAGAATTCTTTAGTGTAAAGAGATCATTGTCTGCTATGCCAGCTCGTGCTTCAATCTTATTCAATACGTATTCGCTGTATAACGCAGCAACTAAAGCTCCACTACTACCTAGTCCATAGCCTTCTGGTATCGATGATTCAAAGTACAGGCCCTCATTTAGATCCTTAGCAAGACGATCTGTATCAAAATCAGTGACCAGTTGGTTGCTTTTTTGAAGGATTGAAATGTATTGATTGAGTTCTTTTAATTGCTTATTGGAATATTGGGCAAAATTGAGGTTCGTGTAGCTGTCTTTATTGATAAAACGAAGTTCTCCGTTGAAATTTGCATAAGGAATTGTTAGTCCCATTGAACCCAGGATAATACTATATTCCCCAAATAGCATTACTTTTGAATAGTAGATTTCTTTTTTTTCTTTTTTGCGCATTTTCTAATTTTTCACAGGTTATTTCACGGCAATACGGTCATAGATCACTTCCTGGTTTTCACACAAGGGTTTAAGATGTGTCTCAATAAAGGGAACAACAATCTTACTTTGACTTTTGGGATATATTAAATGTAGGTTAGGGCCCGCATCTAAAGTAAAAGTAAGTTGAACTTGATTTTGTTCCTTAAACTTTTTTATCTGCTCAATGGCACGTATGGATTCCGGTGCCAATAAAGTATAGGATGGTGATGAACTCATCATTAAGCCATGAAGGCTCATGGCTTCTTCCTCACATACTTGTGAAAAGGCGTTGAAATCACCCGTTTGAAGCGCTTTGAGTAGTTTATTAATGTTAGAGTTGGCTTGCTCAATTCGTCCTGCAGCATAGGGATGTTGATCCATTAGCTGATGGCCAACTGTGCTACTAACTGCTTTTACCCCTTTTCTAATGACAAGAATACTATCTTCTAATTCATTAAATATAGGATGAACGTGGTCGTTTATGGATAGCCCATAACGGTTACTTGATTGCTCAATAAGAGCTGTTTTGCCCCAAAGCACCCAGCCTTTCATTGTGGAACGGCAGGAACTGCCTGAGCCTAACCTTGCCATCTCAGACAATAATTTGTTTTGATCAGTATCCAAACAGTCAGGGTCTATGTTTTTTTGTATTTCTAGAAAAGCATGAGCCATTGATGCCATAGAGCTAGCAGAGGAGGCTATTCCACTGGAGTGTGGAAAAGTATTTGAACTCTCAATGGTAAGCAAACCCTTGTTAAGAAAAGGTAAATAAGCTTTGAGTCGATTGGTTAATGTTTCGAGCTTTGGAATGAAGGCAGGTTTCTTGTCGCCTTGAAAATAAAATTCAAGCTTCAGGTTTTCTTTGGTACTGATGTGTTGTACTGTTGTCTTTGTTTGTGCTTCAGATAAAGTAAAACTTATGCTAGGGTTAACAGGTTCTTGTACGCCTTTTTTACCCCAATATTTAACAATGGCTATGTTAGACGGAGCAAGTGCAGTTGCTGTACTTTTCTTGTTTTTTTGTTGATTTGCCATTATTATTAAAGTATTATATCGTTGTATTTAAAAATGGTTTTTAACTGATGTCTGCGAAAGTAATCGCTCACATACTGTTCGTTATGTTGAGTGACTGCCATCATGAAATCGCCACCCCAAGCACCCAATGATTTGATGTAACCCTCAAAGTCAGGAAAGCGATCTTCTTTAATTGGACGACGTTTGAGGATATGTCCAATTATTGATTCATGTTGCTGCAGTATATCACCAAACTGTTCTATATTCTCAGATTGCAGAAGGGCGTCTGTAATGGTGTTGATTTCTTCTAAAGTTGTCGCATTTATTTGGCAATTGCGAAAACCTGTTATTTCTGCTTTTGAGCTTTGTTTATGACCACTGTAGACAAAATAAATCTGTTCTTTAAAAACTGGACTAAAGTGAATAGGTGTAATTTCAGGAACATTGTCTTTAAGACTAAACAGCAATGGCGATTGACTTGTGGCGCAGGCAATATCATAACCCGAGCCACCAAAGGTATCTGCCAATAAGAGATAGGGGTTAACACCAAGCCATTGTGCTAAGCACGATATTAATGTGGAGCTGCTTCCCCAGCCCCAATCTTTATCAAATTCGAGGTGCGTTAGTACCGTTTTGTTCGCCACATAATCCTTAATGTCAGATCGATGACTAATGCACTGCTTAATAAGTGTCAAAAGGGTATTTCCTAATTGCGTATCACTGGTTTGTGTAAGTTCTAAGTTTTCATTAATCTGTGCCGAAAACCATTGGCCACTTGGCGTTGTGGCATGCCATTCTATAAACGAGTTAGAACATGGTTTGACTTTTAGTTCCTGACCATATTTTAGCGGAATAGCCAAGGCCTTAGCACCTTTTAATACCAAATATTCTCCTGTTAAAAGAAGCTTACCATTTGCTCTATAATTCTGTTCCAATGAGCTTATCATTTATTTCCTGAGTTCATTAAGGTAGTTTTCTACCATCGAGAAACTAACCACCGTAGCTTTAAAATGTTTGTTCACTGTTTCTTTTTCTTCGTCACTTGCTCCTAATGTATTGAGGATGTTGACCAGGTGAAGTTTCATATGACCTTTCTGTATGCCTGTTGTTACCAGCGAGGCTACTGCTCCAAAGTTATTGGCCATGCCCGCAGAAGCTGTTATCTCCATTAACTCTGTGGCCGTCGGATTTCCTAGTATATTTATGGCTGCTTGGGCTAAAGGGTGCGAATTGGTTAAACCACCTACTGTACCTAAGGCAAGGGGGAGTTGTAAGGTGTATTCAAAATGAGTATCGCTTAAGTTAACTGCTGTTAGGGAGCTATATCTTTTACCCCTTGAAGCATAGGCTTGAGCACCGGCTTCAACCGCTCTAAAATCGTTACCCGTTGCTAACACAACAGCATCAACTCCATTGAAGATACCTTTGTTGTGCGTTACTGCTCTATACGGGTCATTAACAGCAATGTCAACTGCCATTTTAAAACGCTTGGCAAATTCATGTGCTGTATACTCACCTGCATATGGCTTGAGCTTTTCTATTGGGCAGTATACCTTGCATTCCACTATACATTCTGGTGTATAGTTGCTAAGGATCGACATGATGTGTTCAGCCTGTTGCTCTTTCTTTAAATTAAGCTTTTTATTGATAAAATGAATGAGATGTGGTGAAATTGTTTCGAGACAGGTATTAATAAAGTTAGCACCCATTGAATCACCCGTTTTAAATTTTATTAAAACTTGATGAGTGTGAGCGACCTTATCAACCGACAATAGTTCAAAATCAATAATACCACCTCCTCTGGCCCTCATGTTTTTAGTAATGTCGATTGTAACACTCTGGAATAAAGCTAATAGCTCATTCTTGTAGGGTTTTAATGTGCTAATGTCAGTGTTTAACGAAAAGAAAATTTGACCATTTTTTACTGTATCAATCACGCTCGTTTTAAAACCTCCGTTATTTGCCCAAAAGGTGGCTGCTTTTGAGGCTGCTGCCACAACAGAACTTTCTTCAATAACCATTGGCACTATGTATAAACGATCGTTGATTAAGAAGTTTGGCGCCAGGCTGAAGGGTAAAAGATAATTAGAGATGAGATTCTCTGAAATTGTGTTAAATAAATGTTGATTGCTAGGGTGTAAATATTTCGAAAATGTTGACGAAAGTGTAGGTGCAAGTTTTTGTTGTTCAATTAAAACTTGCACTTTTTCTTCTCTACTAAGTTTTGAAAATCCTTTAATCAGCTGAGCCATATTTAGGGTTGTTTTACGCGTAAAAAATTAGAAGCCAATTGCCAGCCATAAACGATCTTTTCAAGGTATTGGCGAAGCTTTTCATAATCGCCCATTGCATGTCTTAAAAATGCAGATCCCATACCATAAAGCGCTGGCATATCAGAAATAGAGGTGAGGTAATAACCATCAAGTAGATTGGTGATACCACCGGATATTATGAGCTGCTTTGCCTTAATCGAATCCGAACTCATTTCTTTTGTTAGCGCATTAACCGTGCGTGTCATGTCTTCTGCTGAATGCCCCACATGTATGAATGGATTATATACTTCAGCCGAGATGGCATTGGAGCGGTTTAGCTCAACCAACGAAAAATTAGTGCCACCCAATGCTGCAAACTCAATGGCTTCAATTGGTAATTGGAGTAGATGACGTAAACTTTCTTTGCCAAACCCTTGCCCAACCTCTTTGACAATAACTTTACAACTCGTTGTTTGCAGGTATTCTTGAAGTAGTTCAAGAGCTGGGCGCTTTTGTAAGTCACCTTCTGGCTGAAATGCTTCTTGAAGTGGATTGATGTGTATAATAATGCCATCTGCATCCAGCTTACTTACCATTTCATCTAACTGGTCAGAACTGCCATTCTCAAGCATGGTCTCCAATTGACAAATACCGATATTGGTGAATAATGGTACTTCGGAGCCCATGATGGGACGCACATTAAAATCATCGAAATGTTCTGGTGATTCTATAAGTGTACGACACGATCCTAAACCCATACCTAAACCGAACTCAGCACAGGCTTGTGCTAGATTTCTATTAATTAGCCCAGCTCGTTTTGTGCCGCCTGTCATACTCGAAACCCAAAGTGGTAACTGCAGTTGCTTACCTGCAAAGGAATAATCTTGCTTTTGTTTAGTATGTGTTCCTAAAAGTGGTTCGTAATCAAATCTGTTGTCAATATGGCTAACATCTAGTTTAGAGCTAAATGCCAGATCTATATGGTCTCGTTTTCTGTCTTCCATTTTTTTGATCAATTGTTTAATCGATGTAAAAATAAGATGAACTTATGCCAATCCCAAATGCTTACCAATAACTATACGTAATATTTCTGATGTACCTTCACCAATTTGCAGTATGCGCTGATCACGATAGAAGCGTTCGATAGGTGAAGATTTTAAGAGCCCTTGACCTGAGAATATTTGTACGGCTTCATCGGCTATCTCTTTTGCAATATCGCTGCAATATAATTTAGCCATTGCTGCTTCTTTGCCAAATGATTTACCGGCATCTTTCAAAGCACAAGCATTATATAGTGTGTTTCGTGCCAGTTCAAGCTTCATAGCCATATCCGCCAACTTAAAAGACGTAACCTGATAATGGGAAATAGGCTTGCCAAATTGTTCACGTTCTTGTGCATATTCTAAAGCCATTTCAAAGGCCCCTTGTGCCAATCCAAGTCCCATAGCAGCAATAGAGAGTCTTCCAGAATCTAATGTTTTGAGCATTTGCCCCAAACCTTTGTTTTCTCGGCCTAAGAGATTTGTTTCGTCAGCTCTAACATCTTCAAGCGTAATTTCAGCGGTGTCCGAAGCACGCCACATCATTTTGCCTAGCATGCGTTTGGTTTTAAAACCTGCCGTATTGCGATCAACCAAAATGGTAGAAAAGCGTTTTTTGCCATCTGCGTCATCTGTTACCGCAAGCACAGTTAGGCCTTTCATGAGTTCGTTACTGCCATTTGTTATGTAGCGCTTGGTGCCGTTTACCAGCCAATGGTCACCATTTTTGCTTGCTATGGTTTGAACACCTTGTGCATCTGACCCTGCTGTTACTTCAGTTAAGCCAAATGCCCATAGCGCTTCACCCGAGGTTAGTAGAGGTACATATTTTTGGCGTTGCTCCTCTGTGCCAAAATGGAAAATAGGTGCTAAGCCCAAGCTATTGTGAGCAGCCATTGTGGCGGCTTGGGAGCCATCCACACGTGCCAATTCTTCTACGGCAATGATGTATGATAAGGTATCTAAACCTTGTCCGCCATATGAAGTTGGTAAATCGATGCCAAATAAGCCGGCTTGTCCCATTTTTTTTGTAAGATCGATGGAAAAATGTTCATCATCATCCAGTTGAGCGGCTATTGGTTTAATTTCTTTTTCGGCAAATAATCTAACTTTCTGCCTTAGTTCTTCGTGTTGTTCAGTACTTAATATTGACATCTATTGTGGTTTATTTAGTCTTT
>Ga0193951_1001181_pt1 | contig 11731 bp, 9 predicted proteins | sample BB_2_MG_FD_140370 | JGI IMG/M metagenome (GOLD analysis project Ga0193951, IMG submission 140370) | Microbial mat bacterial communities from the Broadkill River, Lewes, Delaware, United States - BB_2_MG | ecosystem: Environmental > Aquatic > Freshwater > River > Microbial mats | place: USA... | reverse complement strand
TTTAACTTAGAGACTTCTTTTTTATAAATTTTACCTCTAATTAGTTTACCTTTATAAGTCGAATCTATAATGTAAGTTAAAGGATATTCTGTTATTTTATTTTCTTGGAGTCTTGGATACCACAAATTGTTTTTTAAAGTATAATTATAAACAATGTTTCTTGAAAACTTTCTTGTATTATATGCTACAATTAAATGTGTCCATATAATTAAAGAAGCAATAATTGGAATCAACATTGACCAAGAAAAGATATAACAAAATATTCCCAAAAGAAAGGGTAAATACATATACCCTTTAAACTTTAATTTTGATATAAGCTTAATAATATATTTTAATAAGGGTTGCATTACACAACCCCTTGGACGTCAATCTCCCAATCAAGTTCCCATTCTGTTTGATTATTATAAATTGTATCTTTAGGAACATCTTTTTTAGCAGTCCAAATACTTCCATAATTAGAACAAGAATCTCCTTGTAAATAGGCTACTGAGTTATTATACTTAAGTTTTACTTTTGAAGAAGTATCAGCATGAGTTAAAACTCCAAGCCCAAATAGACTCTGTAACTGAACTCCAGTAAGTCCTGTATTTGCAGAAGTTACTATATCATCTTTTACTAAAGAAACTGTAGAGTTAGGAACATCATAATTAAATGTTACTTTATATGTTGTCATATTTTTCCTTTATACTTATACTTCATATGGGTTAGGTAGTCCTAAGAAAACCTCTGCGTGTTTAGCTTGTATTCTTTTATTTGCTTCTGTTATTACTTCTGATAACTCGTTTAATGGGACATCTTCATAGTAAGTCAACGTTCCATTAATATTCTGTTTCCATATTGGAATAACTCCATCTGGGTAATCCCCTTTTAAAATTATATCCATTGAAGTTAATGCCGAGTAATTTGCTTTAAAAACTTTGCCTGACTCTGTTGTTATAGTAAGAGTATCAACATATGTATCTATTAAATTAGATTTCTGTTCATGTTCTTCAAGAGCTATTTCCTCAGGTGTTTTTGGAGGATTTAAAAATTCCTCAACTTCTGCTTCTGTAAGTTTAACCCAATTATCTTGGATTAGCTCCTTTTGCCCTTTTTCTTCTGGAAATATTTCTTGAATTCCTTGTGGTGTATTATATAAATGTCTCATATATTATCCTTATCTTAATTCTGACCAATATGGTGCTATTCCAGTCCAAGCTATAGAGTATGTTGCTCCATTTGGAACTATAAAAGTAATATTTATATATCCATTAGTGCTTTGATACGGTTGATTAACAGCTATATTGCCACCTACTGTAACAGTTAATGTTCCAGTAGTTCTATAAACATTAAATTGAATTGTTATAGGGCTCCCTGTACTATTAGTATAAGTAACCCCTGCACTTCTACTAGCTGTAACATCTTGCCAAGTTTGACCTATTCCTAACCCTCCTCCAATACCTTCACTTTCTAATTGAGTTTTAAAATTAGAAAAAGAAAGTTTCTTATTAGTAAAGGTATCAGTACTATCTCCTAATAAAAATATATCATTATCTACAAGAGTAATCTTCTCTGTTAAAGCATTTAAATCTAAGGTAGCATCATCTACATATTTCTTATTGGCAACTTGATAATCTGAGCTTGGAGCTTGGCTAGGCGTAGTAGGGAAAGAACTAAATGTCTTAGTTCCTCCAATTGTTTCATTAGATATTTTATCTACTACTTGCAAATTAGTACTATCCGTTCCGATACTATCCTCTATAAACTGTCTCTGCTCTTCAATTGCTGTTTTAAATTGCCCTTGTGTAATATCATTACCCCCTAAAGTACCACTATTTGGTAATAAACTCATACTGTTTCCTTTCTATTTTATTTTGATTATTATAATCACTTATCATTGAACTATATAACCTTTTAGCCTTACATCTACTAAACCTTGGACTTCATTGCCATTTATATCAAAACATTTTAAGGTACAACTTGTTAATGTTTTTGATATAACTTCCACCCTTGTAGCTATACTACCAACTGAGCTTTGTAAAGTACTAACAACATTTTTTAAGTTAGTTATGTATTTAGTATTAATTGTTGTACCTCCTACCTCAATCAGAATATCTTCAAAACTCTCATCAATATCTTCTACGTCAACTTTTATTTTTAAAGCTGTTATACTTGGTCTAATAGTTGATTCAATATACCTAACTCTTAATTCATATAAAGAATCGCCTTTTACTTGAAAACCTCCTGAATATAATGTCCAAGGAGCTTCTTCGTACATAAGGGCTTCATCATCTTCATACATTAAGAAATCATCGTTTTGGTACATAGGTCTTGGGTAATATTCTCTATACTCTATAATGGGACTTCCTGTTCCACTATATTCTACAATAGCTGTTCCACTACCTTCTGGTGTAAACTCCCCTATAAAAGACATAGGCTTAAATAAACCTTGATAAAATCTTTCCCCATCATTTCTATCATAAATAAGTTCGTTATCTTGTCTGAAATAAAATAAGTCATTTGAAGGGTCACCTAATAAATCATTATTCGGTTGGACAGTTCCTCCAAAAATATCCCCTATAAAGGCTTCAGCATGAAAATCTTTTTCGTAGATTAAGTTATCAATAAGAGTTTCCCCTTGATTGAATTTAATGAATCTTACATTTAAACTTTCATTACCATAAGTATCAACAGCTTTTATTAAAAGATTATACTCTCCTTGCACTTTTGTAATATCTGCCATATAGGGGCTTGTTTTTAAGACTCCTTCATGTATGGGAGTTGCGGTATTCCAATTATAAGAATCCCCTACTTGATATTTTATTATATATCCCACTAAATCAGGGGGAGGGTTGATTATTCCAAAAGTTAGGGTTTTAGTTTCATTAGGTCTACCCGATATTGTAAATATATCTACATCAGGAGGAGGTACTTGTTTACCATTTACAGTATATATTTTTTCAATAAAGTTACTTGGGTTACCTCTCTCTTGAATAAATATTCTATATCTATTCTCGATAAGCCCTACGTTCTCGGCTAAATAAGAATTACCTTTTATATTTTGCCCTAAATATATTCTATTTTCTGGAATATTTTCTAATAAATCATCTTGAGTAATTATACCCTCAAGGTCTATAAAATAAGGAATAGCATATATATCATACTCTGAGGTACTAATAGCTGTCCAAGTAAAACCTAAATTAATTATTGTTTTTCCTGAAGTGTCTACATTTATTTCTTCAGTTATATCAAATGTTAAAATTTCATTAGCAACTTCTAAACTTGGTTCAACCGTTGTTAAAACATCATTATTAAAATTAAAATCTAGGATACTTGGGTTATAATCAACTCCCATAAATTTTGTTCCAAGTGATTTTTGGTCACGTTTTACTTCAACCAATCTCACTAAAAGAGCTTCATTATTATTTTCTCCAAATATATAACTATTTCCTTGGAGTATATTAGAAGTATCTGGTAAAGGTAGAGTTAAAGTATCAGTTAAATTAAGGTTTTCTAAATAATAATCCGTAAAACTCCCATCAAAGCTTTGTACTTTTAATATATATACTTTACCACTTGTTAAGGTAACAGACTCTTCTAAAGTAATTTCCGTAGGTTGTACGTCTTGAATTTTACCCCCTTGACCCCATATAGGAGCATCACTTTGTATAGCAACTACATCCCCAACTTCACAACTTAACCCTTTAATATCACTCTCCCAAGTAACTGTTCTTCTTTGAAACTTTGTGGTAGCTAACATATATCTACCATATACAATAGCTTCTGCTTTAGTGGTAACTCCAACAGCATTTACTGTAGCTTTTTTAGGGTTAAGTTTTGTGTCTGATAGCTCTTGGTCAAGAATTGTTATGGCATTAAGTTCATTTCTAATAGAACTATCAGGATACTGTATTTCAAGCTCTGTTGTTAAATCTACTTGGGGTGTATAACTTACTTGGAAACTCTCATTTTTAATATCACTTACATTAAACATATCTGTAATAGGCTTAATACCATCCCAAGTACATGAGTATCTATTTCCTCTAAGTAATATTTGACCTCTACCCAACTTAGCTACTTTTTGACAAGCATCCCAAGGATTTGTTAAAGTATCAAATATACCATTAAAGTTAAGCTGTAAAGGATGTCCTAACTCAGTTAATGTTATAAAATCTATACTAGCAAAATCTAATAAAAATTCTATATTAGTTATGTTTAATTCTGTAAATTCTGAATTATACTCTGAAAAACTTAATAAGTAAAATTCCCCTCCTACATCAACATCCTCAGTTATATTTATTAAATTATTAAACGTAAAAATATCTCCATCATCTTTAGTTAAAATAACTTGTGATAGGTCTTTATTATATGTACTTATCTCAATAGAACTTATTTCTTGGGTTATCTCTGATTTATATACTTTTAGAATTCTTTCAGTAACATTATAAGTTAATCTATCTGTGGTATATGTTTCATTACCGTTTATAATAGTTTCTTCCCTAATATGTTCTAAGTCACAAAAGTTAGCCCACTCCTGAAATCTATCTAAATCTAATTGAGAAGGTTTTATTTTAGCTCCATAAAAAGGGTTAGTTAAGATATCATAACATATCCATGCAGGATTATTAGACCTACCTTCAATGAAAAAAGTATAATTATTATTTGTATATAATTTTAAAGGTTTTCTAGTCACTTTAGTAGTTATGTTGGGCTGTTGTCCTTGAATATGTTCGGTGGCTTTTAAATTAAGACCTAGTTGAGCAACCCCTCCATAATTTAAATCAGTAGTATTAATTTCTTCTAAAAAAGATACTTTAAAGTCTGTTTTAGCTAACCACCTTTTTTCGTAAGTGTATCCTGAGTTTCTAGTTAACTTTTCTACTCTAAATTCGTATTGACCTAAAGGAAGTTCTGATATTCCTATAGAAAATTTAACTGGATTTGTGGAGTTAGCGACTTTCTCTAAAATTGAATCTCCCCCAATATTGAAATTCCTATATCTAATTCTACCTTCTTTTTGTAATAAAGACTCATCTTGAGTACTCAAGTCTGATTCATCATAATTTATCCAATCCCCATAATCTAAGTATTTTATGGTTCTATATCCAATTATTTCTTGCTTATGTCCACACCCTGGAACATCTCCATCCTCATCAAAACCATTATAATATCTACATTCTTCATAAATAGGCTCAACTGTAGTTTTAAGTATACCTATACTATATTGTTTCACATATAGTGGAGCATCAAAGTAAATCCATGTAGTCGTACCTTTAAGCCTATATGCTAAAGAGTACCGTAAGGGGTAACTATAGTAGTTACTTTTTTTAGCATCTAAATGGTATAGACCTTGTGGACATTCGAAATGTACATTAAAGCCATCAATATTATCAGATTCTGACTCGAAGATATATACTTCACCTTGGTCTACTTTTTTAACAACGTTTCCATTGTTAAAAATAGTATCATTAAAGCCTGATAAAATCTTTTGGTCGAAGTTTCCATTAGTATATTCAAATCTCCCGTCCCTTGTTGACCTTATGAAGTTATTATATGCCTGTCCGTTAACATATATATCCGAGGAATTAATTTCTTCAATATCTCCATAACAAAGACCTAATTGGATAGCTAACCAATCATCACTTTCTTGGTAATATTGATATTTATTAATCTCAGTCCCTCCAATAACATGAGTACCATATAATACTGGAACAACAGAGTTTATATCTCTATTTGTAGAAATACCATCCCAAGAGTATGTCTTAGAGTCCTTAACATTACCTTCCATTTCTGAGTCTGGCATATCAGGAGCTAACATACCATTTATTAACATCATACCTGCAACAACTATACCAATAGCGATAGCATAACTTACCCCTACTACCAAGTACCCAACAGCCGCCGAAGCCCCATAAGGTATTAGAAAGGACATAATAGCATTAGCAATATAACCAACTACTGCCCATTCTTGGTATGGAAAATATATAATAACATCATTTTCTTTTACTATAATACTTTTCTGTTCTTCTCTATCTTTAATTGTTTTATTATTATAAATCACACAGTAATTAGTTTCATCAAACTCATCTTTTTGAACATATTCTCTTAAGGTCTTTCCATGAATATCTGTTCTTTTTTTAGTTATACTTAGCTTAAAAGGATTAGGTATCTCTGTAATAAAAACTGTACCAAAAGAAACTTTATTAATATTTAGGTTTTTAATACTTTCTTTATAAGTATCTCTTATTTCTACAAAAGCCATGGAAGAGGGTTGTATTTTATTAATCTCTTCTTTCATTAAAATCCTTTTCTTTAATTTAATTTTAGTTTATTTTGGTAAGTAGTATCCTACAATCTTATTTATATATGCTTTGTCTGTTACTTTATTTACTTGTACTCCATAGTTTTTAGTCATATGTATAAAGTTATTTTTATCTAACATATATCCTACATGACCTATTACCCCATTGGGGTTTTTCATTAGTACTAAAGTATTTTTATCTCTTTTTACTTCTTGGAATAAATCATAATATTTTTGTTCTTTAAATAAAGCTTGACTGCTCTCTAAAGTTAAATCAACATGATTTATATTAGGTACTTTTATTCCTCTTCTTTTTCCCATTTCTATAATAAAGGTCATACAATCAAAACCTTCATTAACATTTGTTCCATTAAACTTAAACTTACAACTAAGTAAATCTAAGTAATCTAATTCTTGTTTCATAGTTTCCCTTTGTTTATACTTTAATAATAGCCCTTCTAGCCAATCCTTGGAAGGCTAGGAAAGGTAATCCAATTCTTTGACCTAATCCATTTACCCTATCTTCATTAAATCTTTCTTTACAATTTTCTAAGGTTTTATTACAAAAATCAAAATTACTGTTTTTACCTTCTGTTGAATAAGGACACCCAGTAAAACTATTATCAAAAGTTCTTTGACAATGGGCAGGGTTATACTTTTGACTTGGGAATTGGGTTCTCATAGGGTTTTGACCAACACTTAAATTAAATGTTACGAACTTATGAGTTGTTACAACATCACTAACAATCATTTCTTCGTAAACAGTATCTTGTGGGTCATATGTTGGAGTTAGTCCTAAATGATTTTCATGTACAACCCTTACTCCAATAATCCACTCACTTCCAAAGTTAGGGTCAGACTCAACCATTTGTCCAATAATTCTATCAACATTTTGTACTTTAAGGGGTACTTTAGGAAGTTGCCCTTTAGTTGCTTGTGGAATTTCACCTATCTCAACATTTGTTTTGAGGTAAGTCTCTCCGTTAAATATTACATCTTCTGTATTAACACAAAGGTTTTGGATTAAGTTTCCATTAGGGTCTTTAATTGTAAGTAAAGTTATCCAAGCTTTATCTTGGTATAATTTATTTATCTCTTCTTTTGTTTGAGGTGTTAAATCTCTTGGCATAATATCCCCTTTCTAAACCTCTTCAATAATCATTGAAATATCTTTTACAAAAGGTTTACTTCCATCTTGTTTTACTTTGATTGGCTCTTTAAATCTTACTCCGTATTGTAAAAAGTTACCTAGTTCATCTTTATCTGTTGGGTGTGTCCATGTAAAAGGTGTATACATTCTTACTTCGTCATAAAAATCCTCAAGAACCTTTGATTCACTAAAAGTCCTCAAAGGATATTCTATATTAAAAGTTGTTCTATTTTTTGTACTTCTAGGTCTTACTTTAACAGTACCATTTTGCATATCTGTTCTAATACTGTTATCTTCTAGCTCAGGCTCTAATGAACTAGGATAGTTACATTCCTCAAGAGAAGGAAATTGTAAAGTTGGTAAAGCCATATTCCCTCCTTGGCTTATTGGTTGTTGTTAGCAAAAGCACTTCTAATTCTTGAATCACTTTCCTTAGCACTTAACATTATATTAACTACTTTTTCATATTCATCATTATCGTTTTTTCTAGTCATCTGTTCTACCATTTCAGCGTCAATAGGTGTTCCAGTATTATTTTCTATATTAATACTTACGGGAGTACTAACTACTGTTGAAGCTCCTGTAGCACCTTGTTTCGGTAGAGTTCCATTTTTATTAATATATTCTAACATAGGTCTTGTTTCTTGGTTTACTGAATCTTTTTTTGTAAAAAATTCTCCTCCCATAGCGAATACTTGTGTTCCACTTACATTACCCATATATAAATCATCTCGTTTGCCAGAACCTCCAGTTAAGAGTCCTCCATTAGCAAACCCTTTGGTAGGTAAGTATCCGCCGTTATTAAATCCGAATAAGCTTCCGAAGAAACTTCCTATAAGACTTGTTGTAGCTCCACTTGCTGAAGATGAACTTCCTCCACTAAATGTATTACCTATCCCACTTACTAAGGGTTGTACTAACATAGTTTTAATTAACTCTTTATAAATAGATTGTAAAACATCTTTTCCAAGTTTTTCCATATTCATAAAACCTTCAGAAGTTACGTCAAAGAAATCCATAAAACCACTTTCTAAAGAAGCTAATCCTGAGTTAGCAACACTCTCTAAAGCTTCATTTAAATCTGGTACTTTTTTAGAATACTCTATAACTGCTTTTCCTAATCCTTTATAAGCTTTTTCTTGTTTGATTAAGTCTTCTAATATTTTTGTTTGTTGTTTCTGTTCTGTTTCACTTAATTTTTGGAAATCTTTTGAAGCCTTTAAATCTCTAAGAGCTTTTTCAGATTGTAACTCTTTATCTTTTAGTCCTAGAAGTTCTTGTATTCTAAGTTTTTCGTCATTAATTTTATTAGCAACTCTTTCACTAATTAATACTCTTTTTTCTTCTTCTTTATTTTGTACTTTTACAAGTTCTGTTTGAAGTTTCTTTATCTTAGCAATCTCTTTTTCATAATTTTCTGTAGATTTAATTAAGATAAGATTTTCTTGTCTAGTAGCTATTTCTTCAGCAATTGCTTTTGACCTTTCTTGGTCAGCTACTGTTATTTTATTCGTTTCAATAAGTTGTTTTACAAGAGTTCTTATACGTTCATCTTCTTGTTTATACTGCTTTTGAATCTCTTTTGTTTGGGCTTTTCTTTTTTGTAATAATTTACCTTGAGAATTTTCTATCTTAGTTTGAGCTTCTTGAATTCTTATAAGTTGTTCATAAGCTTTAGTATAAGCATTTACTTGTAATTTAGTTTGAACAAGTTCCTCTTTTGAAGCACCTTCTGATTGCTGTTTTAATTTGTAAATCTTTTCCTGTAACTCAATAGCTTTTGAAGAAATTCCACTAAAAGTAGTAATACTTCCTAAGTCTATTGTTATGTTGTTATTATTTAAATCTTGTTGTATTTTACTTACAAATTGAGGTATCTCTTTTTCTAATCTACTTAGCCTATCTGTATTTAAAGAACTTAGAATGTCTAAGTCTTTTGAACTTGCTATATCAATACTCCTATTGATATTAATAATGCTTTTATTTAATTCATCTAAGTCAGCTGAACTAAAAAATTTAAGAGTATTGTTAAGCTCGTTATTTGTAGATTTTAAAGAGTTTTTTAAAGATTCTTCTGCTTTAATATTTTTATTTATCTCGTCAGTAAAGGCTCTATAGGCTAAAGAGTTACTTTCAACTTTATCCCTAGATTGTATTAAAATTTCTCTAGCTTTAATTAAAGATTCTACTTTTTTATCAATACTTATTTCAGCAGATTCTTCTGTTAATTCACCCCATTCAAAGTCTTTTATAAATCTGTCAACTTCTCTGACTTGTTTTGCTAGGTTAGCTAATACCCTACTTTGTACTCCTTCTCTGCCTCCAATTTCAACAGCAGATTTTAGGTTATCTCTAAGTAGTTCTAATCTTTTTTTATTTTGAGAGATTAAAGCCGTATCACCTTTCTTAGCTTCCTCTAATAGTGTTTTCTGTACACTACTAAATATTGACGCACTACTCTCTCCAATTTTCTCAAATCCTTTTACGTTAAAATAAGATTCTAATTTAGCTTCTGTAAAATTATCATTTAAGGTTCTAGCTAATTCTGTTGCTCCTTCAATGAAAGGGTCGAAAACATTCTGTGCTAATGATTTTGAGTTTTCAGCAAACTTTCTCCAAGTTTTTCTATAATCTTCTGTTATGTTCTGTGCTTTATCAAGCTCATTTGAAGTAACTTGTAGCGATTCTCTTAAGTTAGTTTGTATTTCATTTGCATTATTTTGTAATGCTTGTAAAACGTTCTTTGTAAGAACTTCAACACCACTTAAAGCTTCGTTATAACTTTCTCTATTATAGCCTTTAATCTTATCAAGGAATTCTAATAAAGCTTGATTACTCTCTTGCCCTCCCTGTGCAATCCTAGTTGCTAAGTTTCGTTGATTAACTCCGATAGTTTCAAAGAAATTATTAATAGCTCCTGTTTCTTTACTTAATGCAATAGTGAATTTTCTAATCTGCGTCCCGATGGTACTGGCGTTAAAAGAAGCATTTGAGAAGGCACTTGCTAAACCGTTTACTGCATCAATAGTTAATCCAGTAGCTTTAGCAGAAGCTAGAGCGTAGTTTGCAAAGGTATTGATATCTTGAGTACCTAATCTTGATTTATTCGCTAAATAAGCTAGTTTTGCACCTAACTCATCTACCGTAGCAATTACTTGTCCAAATTGGTCTTTACCAAATACCTGTACAAAAGATATAATTGAACTAGCAGATTGCTCAATACTATCTCCAGTTAATAATGCTAACTTAATAACTACTTCCGAAGCATCAGCAACTTGTTCTAACGCTAATCCTGCTCTTGAAAGTTCTAAAGCAACTTTGTTTATATCCCCTAATTGCTCACCGTATGTTCTACCTAGCTGTGCCAGACTTCCCTCTAAGGCTTGTGCTTTTATATTTGTTGTATCTAAAACAGTTTCTAGTCTTTTAACCCCAGATTCAAATTCTAAAGTATATTCTGCACCTGCTCTTAATGCCTGAGTAACTCCTGCTATTGAGGCAAAAATAGCAGTATATCCTAAACTTCTCGCTACAATACCTTTGGCTAATCCTCCAACAGATACATCACTTAATTCAGCTTTTACATCAGCTACTTGATTTTTAAGTTGTCTGTATTTAGTTTTTGCTAAATCTAATCTTTTTAAGTCTGTAGGGGTTAGGTTAACTATACCTTTAGACGATAAAGAACTTATAATCTGTTGTTGTTTTTGGATTTCACTCATCTGTGAAGATAGCTTTTTTAATCCAGAACTTGAGCCTATTGTTTTATAATGTCCTTGTAAAGCCCTTGCTTCTCTATTTAAAGCATTAAATTTATCTTCTATTTTATCTAATTCTGTTGTTTGTGATTTAAGTCCTGAAGCTGATTTTGAAGTAAGATTATTAACATCTTTTACATATTGTTTTATTTGAGTATATTGTTGGACACTCCTAGCTAATGTTTGATTATTGGCTTGATTTTCTTTTAGTTCTCACTTTTTATACTTGGAAATATCTTGTGCTATATCTTTTAAAGTGTTGCTTTTATTAATTAAATCACTATATAAGCCACTTTCTTTATTTAGAGAAGCTAATGTTTTTTCGGTATTAGTGGCTAGAGCTTGAAGGTTCTTTTCAAGCTTCTCTAGTCCATTTTTTATGTTTGTAGTATCTAATTCGAGATTGGTTCTTATTATTTGTTCTTCAATAACCATTAAAGACTCCTAAAATATCTTTTGTAAATAGTTCTGCATTACCTTTAGCAGAGTCTAATATAATGTCATCACCTTTATATAAGTGTTCTTTATATTCTTTTATAATTG
>Ga0193951_1001180_pt1 | contig 11744 bp, 14 predicted proteins | sample BB_2_MG_FD_140370 | JGI IMG/M metagenome (GOLD analysis project Ga0193951, IMG submission 140370) | Microbial mat bacterial communities from the Broadkill River, Lewes, Delaware, United States - BB_2_MG | ecosystem: Environmental > Aquatic > Freshwater > River > Microbial mats | place: USA... | reverse complement strand
CATTTTCTTAAAGGGGTTTTTCTTTGTTTCATTCTTCTAACCTACGGTATCTAATTCCCTCTTCTTTAGCTTGTGAAATTGACTTAATATCAATTTTCCAACCTGAAGATTGGGCAGCTAGTCTCGCATTTTGTCCTTTATTTCCAATAGTTCCTGTTAAATCTTTATCTTTAACAATAACTAATGCAGCTTTTTTCTTTTTGTTTGGAGTAATTGCAACAAGTTTTGCTGGTTCAAGTGAACTTTTGATTAACTCAACTGGATCTTTGTTCCAAGCATAAACATCAATTTTTTCACCTTGTAAAGCTTCCAATACTTCTTTGATTCTAGAACCTTTAAAACCTACAACAGCTCCTACTGGATCCACGTTTTCATCATGTGAGTAAACACTGATTTTAGTTCTATCACCAGGGTCTCTTGCAAGTCCCATAATTTCTACAGTACCATCAATAATTTCTGGAACTACTTGTTCAATCAGTCTCTTAACTAAGTTTCTATCTGTTCTTGAAACAAATACTTTTGGTCCTTTTGGAGTCATATCAACTTTAGTAATATACACTTTTAATCTTGAACCTAAACTTACTTCATCTGATCTTAATAACTCTTTTCTTGGTAAACTTGTTTCAATATTTTGCCCTAAATCCAAAGTAACAAAATCGCGATTTATATTAACAATTTCAGTGTTAATCATTTCGTTTTCTTTTTCTTTAAAGATATCATATGCTCTTTCTCTTTCAAGTTGTTTTAACCCTTGAGTCAAAATTTGCTTTGTACTTTGAGCAGCAATTCTTCCAAAGTCTTTTGGATTTAATTTTGTTTTAATTATATCTCCAATTTTTGCAGTTTTTTTAGTAGTTTTAGCTTGTTCAAGTGTAATCTCACCTGGAGCTTCAACTTCTTTAACAACAAGATTTTCTGATATTATTTGAATTTCATTTTTCTTTTCATTAAAAACTACATTAACGTTTTCTTGAGTATCATACACTTTTTTATATGCGTTAAGTAACCCACGTTCCATTATTTCAAATACTTTTTCTTTTTCTAATCCTCTTTCCAAAGCCACAGCTTCTAGTGCTTTGAAAAACTCTTTACTTATCATGATTTTCCTCCTAAATGTTAATTGCTAGTCTAATAAAACTAACATCTATAAAATTTATATTATGTGTTCTTTTATTTTTTGTTTTTAACTCGATTACATTGTCTTTAAAAGATAAAATAGTACCGTCTAATTTTTGCTCCAACGTTTCAATGTGTACGTATTTGCCAATACTTCTTTTAATCTCATCAGAGTTTCTGAGCTCATGTTCAGCACCTGCAGAAGTCACTTCTAGAAAATAAGCATCCTCAAAAGGATCAATCACATCAAGTTCTTCTGATATAACACGACTAACCTTTACACAGTCATCAATATCAATAAAACTATCATTTTCAATCATAACTCTTAGAATATAATCATTATTTTCCTTCTCGTAAGTAACATCATATAAGTAGTACCCAAGTTCTTCAACAATTGATCTAAATTTAACAATTAATTTTTCCATAAAAGGACCTCCTTTTTAGCATTAAAAAGAGTGGGTTTGACCCACTCTCTAACACATATGCATAGATATTATATCATAAGTTTTTTTTGAATTCAACCCTATTATATATATAATTTAAATACAAAAATGGTGCATTATAATACTTCCTGCGACCGCAACATTCAAACTATCGATATTATTTATTTTTATTGTTATATTTTCTTTTAAACTATCAAGAATTTCTTGCTTAACACCTTTGCCTTCGTTTCCTAATATCACACCTACTCTACTTGTAACTTGAATATCATTTAAACTGGTTCCATTAAAACTAGTTCCATAGTATTTTATGTGATTGTTTATGCTCATAAAATTCAAAATGTCATCAAAGATTATGTTCAAATGAAACAAAGCTCCTTGAGTACTTCTGATTACTTTTGGACTAAATATATCTACTGTATTATCAAGAACAATAGTCTCAAATCCAAAGGCTAAAGCACTTCTTAAAAGTGTTCCTAAATTTCCCGGATCTTGAATGTTATCAAGTAAAAGAACTTTGTCCTTAATCTCTTCTTTAAGACGTTTATAGCAAACTGTGATAATTTCTTGAGGAGATACCGAATTGGTAAGTTTTCCCATTATTTCGTTTGTAACGTAAATTATATTTTCACCTATGATTTCATTATTTGTAGTAAATACAGATTTAACAATATTTGCTTTTTTTGCCTCTTCAAATAAATTATATCCTTCAGCTAAAAAAAGTGATTCTTTATCACGATATTTTTTTTGATTAAGCTTTGCTGTATCTTTTATAATTTTATTATTTACACTTGATATTATCATAATTATCACCAAACTGATTATATCATAGCTTTAGTAATATTTAAATAATCAAAGAAAAAAAGGATTCGATAATCGAATCCTTTTTACACATTATTCAGTAAGTTCTAAGAATAGTTTAATATCTTCTTTTATAATTTCTAGAGATCCTACCCAAAATTGTTTATCAGTTACATCAATATTTGCCAACTTAGCAACATCTTCAACTGATAATTTACCAGTATTTTGTAATAATTTATCATATTTACTAGTGAAAGGTTCTCCTTGTTCTTGATATTGTTTATATAGTCCTTTTGCAAATAATAATCCAAATGCATAAGGCCAGTTATAAAAACTTAAATTCCCACTATAATAGTGTCCTTTATTTACCCACATGTAAGGATGTAAATAGTCTTTATCTAATCCTTCACCATATGCTTGTAATTGTGCTTTTTCCATTAAATCTTTAAGGTTATTTTCATCTAAGAATCCTGTTTTTGTACCTTCAAAAACACTTTCCTCAAATAAATATCTACTTAAAATATCAACAATTACTTGTGAAGCATCTTGTAAAGAAGATTCTAATAAATATATTTTTTCTTCTTTTTCAGCATCTTTTAGCGCACTTTTCATAACAATTGTTTCACAGAAAGTTGACGCTGTTTCAGCAACTGGCATTGTGTATTCAGCATTTAGAACAGATTCATTGAAAACATTGTCACCATGATATGCATGACCAAGTTCATGTGCAAGAGTAATAACATCACTAAATGAACCTGTAAAGTTTGAAAGGATTCTTGATTGTTTTATTGAGTTTAAGTTAGCACAAAAAGCCCCACCAACTTTACCTTTATAAGGAACATAATCAATCCAATTTTCATTAAATGCTCTTTTAGCAAGTTCCTCTAAATGAGGGCTAAAAGTTTTAAAGTTATGAATAATATACTTTTGAGCTTCTTCTATAGAAAACTCTTTCGCACTTGCTCCAATTGGGGCAAACAAATCATAAAAAGGTAATCCACCTTTGTGTCCTAATAATTTAGCTTTTCTTTGGAAATACTTAACAAAATCAGGAAGAGATTCCTTCATTGCCTCAAGCATTGCATCTAAAGTTGATTTTTGGATTCTTGAATTGATAAGTGACTTATCAAGACCACCTTGGTATCCTCTTGCAGAAGTTAATGTGTTCACTTCACTTTTAATTCCATTTAATGCAAAGGCAATACTCTTATCAATTTTTTTATATGACTCAATTTCAGCTAAGTAAGCATTTTTACGTATTTCTTGATCTTTGTCATATGCAAGATTTCTTACTTCAGGTAAAGTTATTTTTTCACCATTATAATCAACTTCTAATGTTGATGTCAAAACGCCTTGTAAACGACCCCATAAGCCTGATCCGCTTTGCCCTAATTTTGAAAGCAAAGTTTCTGTTTTCTCATTAAAATTAAATTTGTGTGTTTTTACACTTTCTTTTAGAATGTATTCAAATTTAGATAAAACGTCGTCATTCTTTATGATGTTTTCTAAATCTTCAACTTGACTAAGATACTTTACAAATAATGTTTGTGGTTCAGTAAACTCAGATAATTTCATTTGTAGTTGAACAACAAAATTATTTGAAACTTCATCAGTTGTATTAGTTGCTGTTTGCAGTCCACAAAAACTATACAGCCTACCTACTTTTAGTTCCACTTCTTCAGATAATTCTAAGAACTCTCTGATTGTTTCTGTTTGGTTATCAGAGTTTTGAAACTTTTCTTTGAATGAATGAGCTTTTTTTACATAATCATCCATGCTTGCAAAATCTTCTTTGAACTCTTTTGAATCATATGATTCGTATAGCTTTGATAAATCCCATTTTGTATTAATCATTTTTCCACCTCTTTAACTTATATTATAATTATGCCAATCGCTACCTAAAAAACATATTTTAGTTTGCATGTGAAAATCTTTATAACTAGCATATTTATTATTTTTAATGAAGTTCAGATACTCTATTCTATTAGCAATATCTTTAATTAAGAAATCGGTATTTTCAATAACTTTACCATGTCCAGGAACGATTAGATGATTACTGCATAAGCTTAGAATTTTATTTAATCCATTGATTTGCTGAGGAATATTTCTATCAGCAACAAAAGGAATAACCGCAGTTCCATCATTATCGTAAATTAAATCGTCACCAACAAACATATATTTCCCATCAACAATTATAATTGATGAACAAATTGAGTGACCTGGGTTACTAATATAGACAATTGTATGCTTATTAAACATAAACTTTTCTTGATTAGTAACTAAAAAATTTGGAAGATTATGTGAAAAATCCTTTTTCGCATAATTACTTAAGGTAATACTTGCATACTTACTACCATAAATATTTATACCTGTAAGTAGACTTAGACCTTCATAATGATCTGTATGATAGTGAGTTATAAAAACATTTTTAATTTTACTTCTATCAATATCATCCAAAACAACTTTTAAATGTCTTTCATATCCAGGATCTACAATAATATATTCATTTTCATCTTTAATAACTGTAATATTCAACCCAACAATCCGACCTTTTTCAGGAGGAAACTGATAAATTACTATGTCATCTGTTAATGTAATTTTTCTCAATTATATTACTTCTCTTACAACTAAACCTTCTAGTGTAATATCTTTATGCTCGGTATCACTTACAATTACATATCTTGTTCTTTGTACTGTATCCTCAACTAATTTATCAAAATCAAATTTTTTCTCGAATTCTATACATTTTTCTAGTCTTGGTGCTGTTGTTGGTTTTTTTGGAACATAAACTGTACAGCAATCTTCAAATGGTTTTATTGAAGTCTCGTAACATTCAATTTTCTTAGACAACTTAATTATATCAAGTTTATCATATGTAGAAAGTGGTCTAATCACCGGCATATTAACAACATCATTAATAACTGACATACTTTTTAATGTCTGTGATGCAACTTGACCAACACTTTCACCGTTTAATAAAACAATATCTTCGTTTTGCTTAGCAATTTTCTCACTAATGCGATACATCATTCTTCTCATAATTGTTATATTATATGATTCAGGGATATAGTTAAGTAAAGCCTCATGAAGTTCCATGAATGGAACCATATAAAGTTTTATTTTACCTCTTGGAGCATATCTTGCAAGTTTTTCAGTTAAGTCTATTACTTTTTGTGCTGATTCAATTGATGTTAATGGTGTTGACTCAAAGTGAATTCCTTCAATCTCTATTCCTTGTTTCATTGCAAGATATCCGGCAACAGGAGAGTCAATTCCTCCACTTAGCATTAATAGTCCTTTACCAGCAACACCAACAGGAAAACCACCCATACCTTTAATTTTTTTACAGTATACAAACGCTGCATCTTGTCTAACTTCAACATGTAAAGTTAACTCAGGATTATGAACGTCAACTTTAAGAAAATCTGTATTAAGTAAAACTTCTCTGGCTACTTTCTTAGAGATTTCTTGCGAAGTAAACGGAAATAATTTATCCGCTCTTTTCGATTCAACTTTGAAAGTTATTGTTTTTCCAGTTGCTTCACCATTTACTACTTCAATTGCTTTTTTATAGATACTATCAAGATCTTTTTCAGTTTTTGATATTAAACTATAACTAGAAAGACCTGATACTCGATCAAGTGATTTAATAATATCCTCATGATTTTGACCATTAAGTAAAATATACAAACGATCATGATTTCTTTCGTATTTTACAAACTCATTATTAACTTTATTTTGGATAAGATTATTTACCCTATCAATAAAAACTTTTTTGTTTTTTCCTTTTAATGTAAGATCACCATATCTTACTAATATTCTTTCATACATTGTCTTCACCTCAAAACATAAATATTTTATCATAATTCATTGCTTTTTTATATTAATTTAATTAAAATCTAATTGGGTGATAATTATGTTCGTAGAAGTTGAAAAAAAGAGTAATAAGTTAGATAATTACAAATTGATGCTTGAAAATGCTCCATTCTACTTAAATAAAGGAGATAGCATTGTTACTAGTCTTGCTAATACAAGCGCATTAATCAATTATTTCATTGATAATGTAAATTGGGTTGGATTTTATCTTTTTGATGGAGATAAGCTTTACTTAGGCCCTTTTCAAGGTTTGCCTGCTTGTACACAAATAACTTTAGGCAGTGGTGTTTGTGGAAACAGTGCATTAAAAAGAGAAACATTTATAGTTGATGATGTTAATGCTTTTCCTGGTCATATAGCTTGTGACTCAAATAGTAAAAGTGAAATTGTTGTACCTATTGTTAAGAATAATCAACTGATTGGTGTATTAGATATTGATAGCCCATTCGAAAAAAGATTTGATAATACTGATAAAGAATATCTAGAAAAAGTAATTTCGGTTTTAGTTGACTTTTTATAGTTATATCTTTATAATATATAGAGCATGTGTAATAAAGTTGGCTAAATAGTAATTGTAAAGTGTTTTGAATATTCCGCAAGGTTGTTAAGTAGTCTCTGCTAACGAGGTGAAATAACTTAAAATGTTCATCCCCTTATAGTTTTATTACTTCTTTACACAAAAAAAAATAGGAGGAATACATATGTCAAAGTATACTGGACCAAGTTGGAAAATTTCTAGAAGATTGAAATATTCAATTAGTGAATCTGGAAAAGAATTAGCAAAACGTCCATACCCACCAGGGCAACATGGACAAAGAAGAAGATCAAACATTTCACAATATGGTCTTCAATTACAAGAAAAACAAAAAGTTAGATTTACTTATGGTGTTAATGAAAAACAATTTAAGAAAATCTTTAACGACGCAAAAAAATTACAAGGTAAACAAGGTGAAAACTTCTTATTCTTATTAGAATCAAGATTAGATAATTTAGTTTTCAGAGCTGGTTTCGCTACTACAAGAAGAGCTGCAAGACAATTAGTAAATCATGGTCATATTTTTGTTGATGGTAGAAGATTAAACATTCCATCATACAGAGTTTTACCAGGTCAAGTTATCTCTTTATCAGAAAAAGCTAGTAAGTTCTCAATTATCGCTGATAGTTTAGAATCTAAAGTTAGCCGTCCTGATTATGTTGATTTTGATGAGAAGAAAGTTAATTTTACTTACGTAAGATTACCTGAAAGACAAGAAATCTTATCAGAAATCAAAGAAAACTTAATCGTTGAATTCTACAATAGATAATAAATAACTAAAAAGTCCGCAAGGGCTTTTTTTATTTCTTCATATTTTTAACACAAGAATAACATAATTCCTTGATAAGTTTTTAGTATACTAACTATATAAAAGGAGGTAAATAGATATGAAATTTTTAATTGTTGCTTCGATGTTAGTCGGAGGAGGTAGTACTGTTGCCTTGAATGAAGATGTACAAGATGCTTGTGTTGATGCGTATAAAGAATTTAGAGGATCAATAAGACAAAATTTTGTAAGTAATATTCAAGAAAACGGATTTCCTTATCCTAATGAGGAATATTTAAGTTCATTAACTGAAGAACAGCGTGTCGCTGTTATCAGTCAAGTGGATGTAATCAATGCTACATATGATTTTACTTCAATGACTAATGAAGAGTTAAGAACTGCGCTAGATGACATTAGAACAGAACTTCACCTATTTTACGATGAGTTAGGAATTGAACCACCAATGGTTCAAGCTCGAGAACAATTTAGAGAAGAGTTTCAAAATAGACACCGTAATCGTCACGGACATCAACGAGGCGGAAAAGGTGGTTCAGATCCTATTTATGAACAAGAACCAAGCGAGCAAAATACAGATCAAGATACTTTATAAAAAAAAGCTGAGATAAATTCTCAGCTTTTTATTTTTTCAATCCTGCTTCAACTAGTTCTAAGAAAGAAACAGCATCCAAACTTGCTCCACCAACTAAAGCTCCATCAATGTCACTCATTGATAACAATTCTTTGATGTTAGCCGGTTTTACCGAACCACCATATTGAATTCTCAATGCTTCAGATACTTCCTTAGAGTATAATTTTTCAACAACGTTTCTTATCTCTTTAATAGTCTCATTAGCTTGTTCTTTCGTAGCAGTTTTTCCTGTTCCGATTGCCCAAATTGGTTCATAAGCAATAACAAGAGTTGAAACTTGTTCATCTGTTAAATCTTTCAAAGCTTTTTCCACTTGTGCTTTAACAAAAGCATTAGTTTCATTGGCTTCTCTTATTTCTAAACTTTCACCAACACATAAAATTGGCATCAAATTAAATCTATATGCTTGATGAATCTTTTTATTAACTGCTTCATCAGTTTCATTAAAGTATTCTCTTCTTTCACTGTGCCCAATAACAACATACTCTACACCAATATTCTCTAAAAGTTGAGCACTAACTTCACCTGTGAAAGCTCCGTTTGTTTCATAATGCATATTTTGTGCACCAATTGCTAAATTTTCGCCTTTTCTCTTCACTAAATCTCTTAATAATGGAGCTTGACAACAAACCACACTATCTACAAACTCAGTACTTGGTACATTTTGGTTAACTTGGTATATAAATTGTAAAGCCTCATCACGAGTTTTAAACATTTTCCAGTTACCAGCAATAATTGGTTTTCTCATTTTTTTCACCTATCCTAATAGTTTTTCTATATCTTTTATAACATCTTCAGCTTGATCACCGCGTGCAATTAATTTTATATTTTTACCTGCAGGTATTGCTAAACTCATTAATCCTAAAATTGATTTAGCATCAACAACTTTATTCTCATAATATAAATTCACATCTACACTATATTTTGATGCAGCTTGAACTATTTTCGCAGCAATTTGAGCATGTAGCCCAGCTGTTGAAGTTACAACTAATTCTTTTTCCATTTTTAACTCCTCTCTAAAACATTGGTGGAGTGCTTACCCAAAGCACAACAGCATTTTTTTTTGAATTATTTTCAATAACATGATTCTTATTTGCAATATAATAAAACGAATTTCCTTCATTAACCGTCAGTCTTTTTTTACCAACTTTTAATGTAATAGTTCCTCTTAAAACAAATCCAAATTCTTCTCCAGAATGCGGGTTATCATCATGACTCTTTCCACCAGGTTCTAGTTCTAAGATAATTGGTTCCATCTCATATTTTTGTGCATTAGGAACAATCCATTTTATTGTGTTTTTTAGAGTTTCATTGTGTTTCTCAAAAAACTCATCTTTGGTAAAAACATAAGCATCTTCTTCTGACTCATCAAAAAAATCGCCTAGATTTGTTCCTAGAACTTCTAATATATCAATTAGTGTTGATATGGATGGAGAAGTTATATTTCTTTCTATTTGAGATATAAAACCTTTAGTGAGTTCACAACGGTTTGCAAGTTCCTCTTGTGTTAAACCATTTTCTAGTCTCATTTCCTTAATTTTAATCCCAATATCATCTACTAATGCCATATTAAACTTCGTCTACGATTTCAACACCAGGTAATGCTTTACCTTCTAAATACTCAAGTGATGCTCCACCACCAGTAGATATATGCGTAAATTTATCAGCAAAACCTAATTGAATTGCTGCAGCAGCACTGTCTCCGCCACCAATAATAGTTGTTACGTTTTCTAGGTTTGCTAATGCTTCACAAACACCGATAGTCCCTTGCGCAAAGTTCGAAAATTCGAAAACTCCAACAGGTCCATTCCATACAACTGTTTTAGCATCTTTTAAAATTTCAGTATATTTTTCAAGAGTTTTTGGTCCAATGTCTAATCCCATTTCATCACTTGGGATCTTATCAAAATCAACAACTTTGATAACACCATCATTACTAAAGTCTCTTGTAACTTTAATATCTACTGCTAATTCAATTTTACCATTTGCCTCTTTAAGTAATTCAGTTGCTAATTCTACTTTATCATCTTCACAAATTGATGTTCCGATTTCAAATCCCATTGCTTTATAGAATGTATAACTCATTCCACCACCAATTAGAATTTTATCAGCTTTTTTTAATAAGTTTTTAATTACTCCAATTTTATCTCCAACTTTTGCTCCACCAAGAATAGCAACAAAAGGTCTTTCAGGATTATCTACTGCTCCGCCTATAAATTTAATTTCTTTTTCAAGTAATAACCCTGCAGCAACTTCATCAACATTTGCAGCAATACCAGCATTTGAGGCATGTGCTCTATGCGCAGTACCAAATGCGTCATTAACAAACACATCTCCTAATGATGCCCAATACTTTCCTAACTCAGGATCGTTTTTGCTTTCTTTCTTTCCATCAACATCTTCAAAACGAGTGTTTTCAAACATTAACACTTCTTTTTCTTTAAGTGCTTTTACAGCTTCTTCTAATTCTACACCTCTTGTATAAGGTACAAATTTTACTTCTTGTCCAAGTTTTTCACTTAAGCTTTTTGCCACAACAGCTAATGATTTTGAAGCTTTATCTTCTTCTGTTTTAACTCTACCTAAATGTGAGAATAATACTAATTTAGCCCCTTTTTCTAAAGCTAATTTAATTGTTGGTAATGCCTGAATGATTCTGTTATCATCAGTGATTACCCCGTTTTTCATTGGTACGTTAAAGTCGACTCTTATTAAAACTGTTTTACCTAAAACGTCCAAATCTCTAATTGTTTTCTTTGCCATTTTTAATAACCTCCAAATTTAATATCATCTATATTATACTATGTATAAAAAATTATTTCTATTCATATGTCAGAATGTAAACACTTTCTTTTTAACTACTCAATTTTAACCTAATATATTCATCTAATTTATTTGCTTGATTAATTATACTTTTAATCCTATAGTATCCAATATCTAAATCTAATTCCGTTAAGTCATCAAAAATAATTGATGTTGTTTTACCTCTACTTACTATCGACATTACTTTATGATAGTTAACAAATATTATATTTGGGCTCCTTAATGAGGTAGTTGGAAAAAGTAGTATATTTTGTCTAACATATATTGGAATAAGAGTTTTTAATGATAAAACAGATTTAGTTGTTTTAACTCTTGCTTCGTAATTAGTTAGTTCTTCTTTTAGCAAATTATTAATATACCATTTCATCCCACATTTCAGTTCTTTAGTAGAATTATCGACAACTTTGATCCCGAATTCTGACTTTTTTAAGTATTTCATATTAACTCCCCCTAAATAAATAATACTTGTGAAGGAAGATTTTTATACAAATGTATTCCTAATAATAAGCAAAAAAAAAGCGCAAATGCGCTTTTAATAAACAATAACAGTTCTTGTTGCTGTGGCTGTGTTTCCACTTGAATCACTTGTTGTATAAGTAATATAGTAAGTTCCTCTTCTGTTAGTGTCAACACTTCCAGAAGCACTAGCAGATAAACTTTCATATGAATTATCACTAACCCAAGCCCCTTGATCTGACCACCAACTTCTCCTTCTAACATACTCAGTTGTTTGACCAT
>Ga0193951_1001179_pt1 | contig 11747 bp, 7 predicted proteins | sample BB_2_MG_FD_140370 | JGI IMG/M metagenome (GOLD analysis project Ga0193951, IMG submission 140370) | Microbial mat bacterial communities from the Broadkill River, Lewes, Delaware, United States - BB_2_MG | ecosystem: Environmental > Aquatic > Freshwater > River > Microbial mats | place: USA... | reverse complement strand
CCATCTAAATCCATAACTTCTCCACAAAAGTATAAACCTTTCATAAGTTTACTTCCCATAGTTTTAGGATCTATCTCTTTTAAAGTTACACCACCTCTTGTAATCATAGCTTTTTTATAACCTACACTATCAGTTACAGTTAAAGGTGTCCAAGCTATCATATTTACAAGATTTTCTCTGATTTTTCCATCTAAATCTTTAAATTTTAAACTTGTATCAGCTTCACATAAAATACAAAGTTCATTTGCAACAGAAGTTGGAAGAAGAGTACTTAAATGCTCTAGCACAGTTCCCATAGGATTAGATTTTGCTTCTTTTTTTAGATGTTCAAATATCTCATTTTGTGTTTTACCCTTTACAAAATTTAGTAAAATTGGCACCTCATCATACTGAGCTAAATATGGAGTTATTTCCCTAGAAAAATCTAAAATAACTGGTCCTCTTAAACCTTTTGAAGTAAAAATTAAATCTCCAACTGCTTTTAGTTTCTTTGCTTTTGGCAAATCAATTTTTATAATTGCTTTAGCAATCGTATCAGCAGTACAATTTGCAACCCACGTCTCTTTTGTATAAATAGGAAGCATAGCAGGATAAAGTTCAGTAATTTTATGACCAACATCTTTTGCAAAATTGTATCCATCACCATTTGCACCAAGTACAGGATAACCTAATCCTCCAGTTGCAACTACTACATTTGGAGCATAAAAAGTACCATTTGAAGTTTGAACACCTGTTATTTGATCATCTTCAAAAAGAATTTTTTCTGCTTTTGTTGAACACATAACATCAACACCTACTTTTTCAAGATGAGCTTCTAAAGCTTTGATAATAGTTCCAGAATTATGAGTAATAGGAAAAATTCTAAATCCATCTGGACTATGAGTTTCTACTCCAATATCATGAAAAAATTCCCTTAAAGCATCATGGTCAAGTAACTCTAAAGCAGTAGTCATAAATCGTCCATTTTTACCAAATGAATTCATAAAATCAACATGACTTAAAGTATTAGTAAGATTACATCTTCCTCCACCAGTGGCTCTTAATTTTGAAGCTAAGGCATCTAATTGCTCAAGAAGTAAAACTTTTTTACCACTTTTTCTAGCAGTAATTGCTGCAATTATTCCAGCAGCTCCTGAACCTATTGATATTACGTCGTATGTGTTTGTTTTCATGGCGTAATAATAACTAAAGCTTCTTAAAATTTGTAAATATTTTGCTATACTAAATTTATGAAAATACGTGTAGGAACATTTAACCTCTTCCAATTTGTCGAACCACCATACTCTTGGTATGTAAAACATGACAAGTTTACGCCTGTACAATGGGAAGAAAAAACCGCTTGGATAAAAAATCAGATTTTAAAAATGGATTGTGATGTAATTGGATTTCAAGAAGTTTTTTCCAAAAAAGCTTTAAGAGATATTGTAAAAGAATTAGGTTTTAAATATTTTAAAACAATTGATAGTGCAAATACAAGTAAAAAAAATGAAACAGTTTTTATAAGTACAGTTGTAGCTCTTGCTTCAAAATATCCAATTGTAAATATGCAAAGGGTTGAAGTAGATTTTTCATCTTTAAAAAAGCACTATTTTAAAGGCTTTTTCAAATTTGCAAGGGAACCATTAAAAGCTCAAATAATTCTACCAGATAAACAAAAAATTCAAATATATGTTTGTCATTTGAAATCAAATAGAGACAATGAATTTGAATATGTATTTACAAAAGATGATACTCTAAAACAGAAAATAGAAAAAGTCCAAACGGCACTAAAAGATAAATATTCTGAAGCTTTAAAACAAAGAATTTGTGAAGCTAGTTCACTTTTTAGAGATATAAAAAATTCTGAAGATTTACCAACTATTTTAATGACAGACTTAAATGATAAAGAGTTTTCCATAACAATTGAAGCTTTATCTAATAAAAAATATCATGAGAATATACCAGAAGATGATTTTTTATTGTTTGATGCTTATCATCAATTTGAAAGAGTTATATATAATCCTCACCCAGAACAAAAAGAGATACCAAGAACTGCCACTAGTTTTTTTGCTGGAAAAGGGAATGTTTTAGATTATATTTTTATATCAAAACATTTTAATAAAGAAAATGAAAATTATATAGCAAAAGTAAGTTCATATGATATATTTGATGAACATCTTCAAAATAATCCAAATGGTTCACTTTTAGAAAGTGACCATGCACAAGTGGTTTGTGAATTAAATTTTAATTAATTTTTAATAACCACTTTTTATACACTTGTACTTAGTATAATTTGATTACTGATAAATTATTATAATTTATTAAGAGCAAAATACAAACAAATATTACAACCCTCAATAGCTCATAACTCCTTTAAAAAAAGAGAAAGTGTGCCTCTTTCTCTTTTTTACTTTTTCAACTTTAACAAAACAAAAATTCGACCTAAAAAAAACCCACTTAATATTCCATAAATAAAAGAAATTGTACAAATAAATGTTAATTCATTTAAAATTGCTAATTGTTTTGCAATTACTACACCTATAAAATATTTTGTAAAAAATATAATCATAATCAAAATAAAAGGAATAATACTTCCTTTTATAAAAAATGTTTTTAAGTCTTTATCATAAATACAATTTCGTGGCAATTTTAATAATATATTTAATAAAACTGCAATAATTAAACCTACGAGCCAAAAAAGACTACTTTTAATGTCAAGTCCAAAAGCAGAAATCACACCATAAAAAGATAAACAAACCATAGCTATAGGAAGAATTAAAATCTTAGAAAAAGATACTTTTCTATCTTTTAACTGTAATAATCCAACCACTACTAATACAAAAAAAAGTATAAATACCCAAATAGGAGTATGACTTATGATTTCTAACATTTTTTTAATCCTTTTTTATTTTCTTAGATACCTCAACGTCGTAGCAATAATATCATCATCGTCTTTACTTGGACTTTTTATTGTTTCTTTTGTATCATCAGCCTTTGTAAATGTAATATTCATTTCATAAGAGCCAATGGCTTGAATACCTTTATCAAGGGCAAGTATTTTTATGATAATTAGTTCTATAAACTGTTTAGTTGGAACATCTGGCTTACCAAATCTATCTTCCATCTCTTCTTCGATTTTATAAACTTCTTGAATATCACTAGCCTTACTTAGTCTTCTATAAAGTTCAAGTCTAACTCTATCTTCATGAATATAATCATCACTAATATATGCTGAAATCGCTAATTTAATATCAACAGTTTTTTTCTCCGGTTTACTCTCACCACTAAGTGTTGCCAAAGCATCTTCTAGCATCTTAAGATATAGCCCATATCCAATTTGCTTTATGTGACCACTTTGAGCTTCACCGATGATATTTCCACCACCTCTGATTTCTAAATCTTGGTGTGCTAAGGCTGTTCCGCTTCCTAAATATGAGTTTGACTCTAAAGCAACAAGTCTTTTTACTGCATCATCTGTAATTTGTTTTTTATCTTCAACTACGTAGTAACAAAATCCTTCCTTGTTGCTTCTTCCAACTCTTCCTCTTAACTGATGTAAATCAGCAATTCCAAATCTATCAGCTCCATCAATAATAATTGAATTTGCATTTGGCAAGTGAAGTCCTGATTCTACTATTGAAGTCGCAAGTAATATATCAAACTCTTTGTTTTCAAAATCTTCTATGATCTTTTCTGCTTGTTCTGGTTTTATTTGAGAGTGAATAATCTGGATTTTTATATTTGGAACTATTTCTTCTATGTCTGCTTTTTTAGCTTCAATTGAAGCAATGTTATTATGCACATAAAATAGCTGCCCACCTCTTCTTTTTTCTCTTAGGATTACCTCTTTTATTAGCTTATCACTATACTCTTTTACATAAGTTCGAACACCTAATCTCTCCGTTGGAGGCGTAAGAAGTGAACTCATACCTTTTAGTTTCGATAAGGCAAGGTTTAGTGTTCTAGGAATTGGAGTTGCACTCATAGAGAAGATATGAACATCTTCTCTTAATTGTTTTAATTTCTCTTTTTGTTTTACACCAAATTTGTGCTCTTCATCAATAATCACTAAAGCTAAATCTTTTGTTTTTACACTTAAAAGTGAGTGAGTTCCAATAACTACTTGAATATCACCTGATTCTAAACCTCTTTTTACCAAAGATTTCTCTTTTGTAGATGATTTTCCATCTAATTTAGCAACGCTTATTCCAAACTCTTTAAATCTTTTTTGAATTCCATGAAAATGTTGAGAAGCAAGAAGTGTAGTAGGACATACAAAAAGTGCTTGATGACCATCAAGCACTACTGCTAACATAGCATTCATAGCAACTTCAGTTTTACCAAATCCAACATCACCAGAAAGTAGTCTATCCATAACTCTTCCACTACTAATATCTGCAAAAATTTCTCTAATACTTCTTTTTTGATCTTTTGTATATTCAAACCCAGAGCTTTTTGAAAAATCTTCTAGGATTTTTTTCTCAGTATTTACTTTTATACCATTTACAAGTTCCCTTGCTGCTGCCATTTTGATAATATCATTTGCAATTGCAAATAATCTATCTTTTACTTTTTCTTTTAGTTTGGCAAAACTTCCTTTACCAAGCTTATCAACAACTGCATAAGAACTTCCATCAGCTACATATCTATCTATTAAATCAATATTTTCAACAGGGATTAAAAGCTTATCTTCTCCTGCATACATAACAATAACAAAATCTCTTTTGGCTCCCATAACAGTAACTGGCTCAATACCTTTATACTGACCAATACCATGCTTTTCATGTACAACAAAGTCATTTAATTGAAGTTCATCAAGAACAAGTTTTACTTTCTTTTTTCTTCTTTTTTTAACTTCTTTATTTAATGAAATAATTACTTCATTATCACTTACTAGATTTAAAATATAGTTTTCAAAAACATACTTAATATCTTTATCATTTAAATCTAAATCATAACCTTTTACCTTAGCTTCAGTTCCAGAAATGATAGTTACTTTTTTACCTTTATGAAAAGATATAAACTCTTTTACATTTGCAGGCGCGATTTCTTGATATTTTTTACTATTGTAAATTTGAGGAGTTAATAAAAACTTGTCTTTATTTAATCTTTTTTCTTCAAAAACATAAACTTCATCAAGCTCTTCAAGGGCATCTTGAGTAATATAAGAATTTAAATTTTGGGGTAGATATTCTCCTAAATCATTTAAATACCAAAAACCTAAAGAGTGAATATCTTTGATAAAAGCATCACTTGAAACAGTTTCAATTTGTTCATTAATAGCACCTATTGACTCTTCATCTAAAGCCAAAAAAGCAGGATTTATAGAGAAAGTTTCAATCTCTTCTTTTAATGATTTTTGATCTTCTATATCAAATTTTCTAATACTTTCAACTTCATCATCAAATAAGGAAACCCTAAATCCTAAATCACTTCCTAAAGGACAAATATCTATAATATCTCCTCTAACAGAAACTTCACCTTCACTTGTAACAATATCTACAAAGTAATATCCCCAGTTGTAAAGTTTTGATTTAAATTCATCTATTTTAATAGTATCTGCAAAATTGATTGTAAAACTATCGAAACACTTCTCTTTTGGTAATGGATAGGAAATAGTTCTAATTGGAGAGATTAGGATTTTATCTTGTTTTTTATAGTCATAATATGAATTTAAAGCTTTAGTGATATCTTGTAATTCAGTTGAAAAAGCTAATAAATCATCTCCAAAATTTGCTCTAAAATCTGCTAATACAAAAGGAGTAAAACCTAAAAAAGCTACTATATCAGAAGCTATTTGAGCTTGTCTATCATCATTTACAATTAAAAGTTGACACTCTTTTAACTTTTTATCATCTTTTAGATTTTTAAGAAAGTCATAAATATTCTTCACTATTTAGCTTCTTTTTCCACTAGTTCAAAATCATTTGTTTCTTTATCATAATAGTATGCTGGATATGGTGTTTCATTTAATAAAAATATTAAATTTGCATCAGTAAAACCAGCTTTTTCTAAAGCTTCTCTAAAAATTTGTAAGATAAAAGCTTTTGTAGTAACTAAAGTTGTAGTAGAAGTTGATGTATAAACATTTTTCTCACCCTCAACCTCTTTAAAGCTTTTTCTTTTTAGAAATTTATTAAGTTTTTCTTCATCTTCTAAACCACTTACATCTAGTAAAACCAATACCTCTATTTGTTCCATTTATTTCCTTTTTATTACTAATAAATTAAATATTTTTTATAACAATTATTTACAACAACCACTACCACAACATTTAAGTGATTTTTCTAAAGGCTTTGAAAAAGAGATTGTAAAATTATCAAAAATCTTTAAAATTTGAAATGAATGTTTTGAACAAAATTCATCATTCATTCTATCTTTCATTTCTATTGCAAAATTGTATGCACTTTCTTCATTTTCAAATTCATTTTGTGCTTTAAAATCACTTTTCTTAAAGCAACTACACTGTTTATCTACAACAACGTTATACATAAATTACCTTTTAAACTATATCACTAAAGTAGACACAAATCCAATTAGTCCACCAAAAACAGCACCCCAAATAACTAGCCAGCCTAAGTGCTCTTTTATCATATCTTGAACAATCTCTTTTACCATTTTAGGAGTTAATTCTTCTAATCTTGCATTTACTATTTTGCTTAGTTTATTATAGATATCTTCACTTAAAGCATCTGATTTTAAAGATTCATTTAAAACTTCTTGAAATGCATCACTACTTGAAATTGAGATTATAGAAGCTTGTAGTTTTTTAGTAAAAGGCTCTCTTAAAGGTTCAAGTGCAGCCTCTCCACCAAACATTCCTAACATTCCACCAAAACTTGATTGCATTACTGATTCTTTTAGAGATTCATATGCTGGTGAGAAATCTGTTTTATTTAAAATTGTTTCAAAATCAATTGTTTTTTTGGCACTTGATACTTCATCTTGAAAAAATCTTGTTAAATTCTCTTTTGTGAAAAATTGATTCATAAGTAGATTATGAATTGATATTTTAAATTGTGAAAATTTATTTTCAATTACTCCACTTCCATATAAAAATGGAACTTTTTCAAATAGCATATGAATGGCTAGGGTATTTGTAACTGCACCACTAAGAGCAAATAATCCAACCATAAAAATTGTATCATTTCCATTTGAGTAACCATAAGCCATAATTAAAACAGTGATTATATTTGTAATATCTGATTTATTCATTGATAAAATCCTTGTACTTTTTAAAGTTAGGATTTTATCATAAGTTTATAAAATAAGTTTTTAAATAGATTTATAATTTTATTGGAGTAATTCCAGTTGATTTTCCAGGTTCTACCTCTTTATGAACACTATCATCAAGCGGTTTGATATGTGCATCTTTTCCATAAATAAAACTTTGTTCATCAACTATTACTTTATAAGCTTTATTAAGTTTTATAGCTCTTTTAACACTTGGGTAAATTAGATATGTTATATCATCTTTGATTTTATCAACTTCACTTTGAATTAATTTTCCATCTTTATCAAAGAATTTATTTTTTATTTCTTCATTTGCTCTATACTCATCTCCTGCTCTATTTTGTTCTAAATAAAAAACAAATTCACCTTTTTTATTTGATAAAACTCTATCCTTTGTACCTTTTAAATCTTTTTTAGTCCAATGATACCAAGCATTTTTTTCATCAAATTTTCTAGGAAATGCAAAACTAGAATCCGTAGTTGCTCCAATTCCCGAGTGACAACCAATACAAGATAAAGTCTCTTCATAAGATTGTGGTCTTAGATTACCATTTTTATCTTCTATAAATCCTTGATAAACCCAACCAAGACCATTTGATAAACCTTTTTCCATATCACCTTTTACCCCTCTTAGTCTTTCAGGAAAAGCATCTTTTTCTTTAATTTCTGATTGGGCAGCATTACTTAGTTGAGAATAATTATTCCAAGATGTTTTTTTTGTATATCTTAACTCTTTCATTCTTGGTGACATTTTTATACTATTTTTTTGCTCATCAATTCCAATATACCTAACAGAGTGTAAAAATTCTGTTCCATCTGGATAAAGTCCTGGTGAAATATGAAGTTTATTTTCTATAAGTTCTTTTTTTGCTAAACCTACATAATAGTTTTTGTATATAACTTTTGGGTATTTTGATAGTGCATCTGGTTTATTCCATTTGTAAACTATTATTGAAGTTTTATCTACCAAATTATTGTGATTTAAATCAACATTATATTTTGATTCATCAACTTCAAAATCTAATTTTATATCTTGTTTTTTTATCATTGATTCAACTATTGCTAGATTTATTTTATAAATTTCTTTTGAAAAATTTCCTTTTTCATCTTGCATCATTGATTTTGGAAGCCTGATAAGTACATCATCAACACTTCCATTTGTTGGCCAAAAAGTTCCTAAAAATGGTGTGTAAGCAAAGGCTCTCCAACCTGTGTAAATACCATTTAAATCTTTATCAAAACCTTCATCATCAAAGTTAAAATAACTATCAGGAATATATCCTTTCCATTTTCCATCTTTTTTCCCAGCATAGGCAAAATCCCACTTAGATGGTAAATCATAGTTTAATTTATCTGCAATAATTATTCTTCCATCACTACTTTTATAATTACTTTGATTTATATATGAAAGTATCTCTTTATCAGCAATTTTTTCAACCAATGTTGTTCTATCTTTAAAAGAGTTTGTAAATGGATTTTTATTACTACTTTCACTAAAATCATAAGATGCTTGTAAATCAAAATCATCTATAAAATTAGGTGCACTTGAGTTTATATGACAAGAGTAACAAGGATTAAAAGTATTACCTTTATTATCTTGTGTTTTTGTATAACATTGAGGGCTAATATAAACTGAATCCATATTTTTAATATTTTTAGATGTAATATCAACGCCATCATAAACTGGTAAACTTTTTTTTATATCTTCAATCTTAGAATTTGCAAGTAATAATACAGCAGAGCTAAGAGTCAAAAATAGAGCTTTTTTAAACATTTCTTTCCTTTTAAATATATAAGAAAACCCTAAAATAAAAAGCTAAGAAAGCCTAAGCTTTCTTACTTTTTATGATAATTATTTGATTTCAAAAATTGAAGTTGATCCACTCATTTCAAAAGCTACAAATAATAAAGCATTTCCTGTAGGTGAATTTGAAGCTTCTACAAACTTCATTCCCTCAGGTGAAATATCCCCATCAGCTTGAGTGTTGATAAATTTAACAAACTTAGATTTAGTTGGTACTGTAATATCATAAACAACAATTACATTTTGTCTTTCAAATCCAACAAATGCATAAGTTTTATTTCCTACTTTTCCAACAGCTAAAGCTTCAGGTTCAACACCTTTATTTCCACTTCTTCCATCAATATCACCATCATCTTGGTTAAATAGCGTTGGCATAAATTTGCTCGTTAATTTTGCGAATTCATCACCACTATCCCATACTAATTCACCATTTTCATCCCAAATAGTAAAACTTCTTGCACCAAATGTGTATAGTTTTTCATATACTCCACCAATTTCACCCATATCTGTCATAACTTTTAAGTCATTTTCATTTGCATAGTCAGCTGCAATTGAACCTGATAAGTCTAATTTAGAAATCTTTTTCTCATCAGCAAAAATTGGATTATCACAAGCTGCATCAGCAGAAGAACAATATTCTCTTCCATCGCCTTCATTTGCAGTTACTAAGTAAGTTGAACCATCAACTGTATATGATGCAATTGAATCTGGCATATATAAACCATATAAACCATTATAATTTTTTAATAAAGCATAACCTTCTTCTTCAATATCAATTGTGTTTTCACTTGTATAATCTTTTGCACCAAATGATTTTACTAATTCTAAAGTTGGAGTTTCACCACTAATATTTACTTTAGCAACTGCATTATTTTCCTGTAAAGTTACATAAGCATAATTTCCACTAACTGTAATATACTCAGGTTCTATATCTAAAGCTTTATTATTACTTGGAGTTCCACCAAGTCTTACTGGTGTTCCATCAGTTGCAGCAGTTAAAGTAGCAGCACTAAAATCAACTTCTGCATATCCATTTGTATTATCACTTGCATCTGTACTTGCAACAGTTACAATACCAATTGTTCCTGCAACATCAACATAAGTTCCACTACTTGCATCTGGTTCACCCTCATTTGCAACAATTACTTTTGTACCATCTTCATTAAAAGTAACCATATCTGGTAAGTATCCAACTTCAGTTTGAGATATTAAAGCTCCATTTGTATCAAAAATTACAACTTTACCTTTTTGAGTTACTTTATTTGTACTTCCAACAGCAACTGCAACTTTTCCATTCATAGCTGTAACACTTTGAACTCCTGCTCCATAAGGTGCTAAAGATATAGATGTAGTTGTTCCCAAAGTTCCATCAACTCCAACAGGAGTAATATCTAAGCTATTATCGGCTCCATTAGTTGTAAACATTTTTTTAGAAGCTTTATCAAAAGCTACTATTTCACTTCCTTGTTGCTTAGTAGTTTTATAAGTTCCTATTTTTTCAATAGAATTAATTGAATCTTCTTTATTTAAAGTAGTTAAATTTTTAAAAGCTCCAATATAACCAATTGCAGTTTGTCCATTATCTGTAGTATCAGCACCTGGGTGTTGTGTTACTACTGACATATATCCAAATCCATCTTTTAGGTCTGTGTACCAGAATGTTGATGTTGATTCTGCTTCAAGAGGTGTTGTAAATGTTCTTGTTAATTCTTTAGTTTTTGTATTATATGCCCATACTGTATTATTTTCATGAGAACTTGTATCTTCACCAATTGTTAAGATATTTGAGTTTTCTAAAAATGAAATATTATCTGGGTTTGAAATTCCATTTACATTACAAGTATTATTTGCATAAATACTTTTTGAATCATAAGTTGTTGGTGTTCCTTCAATAATTGAATACATATTCTCAACTACATAGCTAGAAGAAATTTTTGAATCACTTGTATCTTTTACAGTAGAAGTTGAAACATCTAATGCATAAACAGCACCACATGAATTTTTTGCAACTCTAATATGATTATTCCCACCTAAATCATTTGAGCTATCATTTTCCATACCTTTTTTAACTTCACTCATAGAAACATATAATTTTCCAGAGTTTTTATCGAAAGTAATTCCCTCTTCTTTTCTAAATTCAGTAGTTGCACCTTTTATTGCTGCATATCTTCTTGTCTCTAATCTTGAAGCAGCAACCTCCATACCTTCTTTAACTTTTAAGCACTCATGTCCAGCACTTGTATTAATTGAAGTATATCCAGCATCACAAGAACCACCTGCACCATCTACGGAATCAAAAATATCAGAGAATTTTAAAGCATCATTTGTATTAACATTTTTATCTTTATCTAAATAATCTCTAACTTGTGCATCAGTTGCATGTCCTAGGTTTACCCAAGTAAGGTCCGCTTCACCTGCACCTACACCATCTGGAGATGTTTGATTCCATTTTGCAGCATATAAAGTACCTGCACTTAAATCTTTTGCTACATCTGCCACAAACATAAATAACCCAACATTCGTACCATCATCTGACATATAAACAGTTTTATTATCTGGCATTACATAAGATAATTCATGTGAAAATCTACCCATTGAGTAATGTTTTGTATAAGTTGGTTCACCAGCTTCAGTAACATTTACTTCAGGAGTCCAACCATAGTAATATGGAGATAATTTTGTTGCATCATTACCCCAATATTTTGCAGTTTCATCATAATAAGAATCCCCT
>Ga0193951_1001174_pt1 | contig 11766 bp, 7 predicted proteins | sample BB_2_MG_FD_140370 | JGI IMG/M metagenome (GOLD analysis project Ga0193951, IMG submission 140370) | Microbial mat bacterial communities from the Broadkill River, Lewes, Delaware, United States - BB_2_MG | ecosystem: Environmental > Aquatic > Freshwater > River > Microbial mats | place: USA... | reverse complement strand
GTATGGTTAATATTATTAATCAATAAAGTTTTGATAATGCCTTGCTTCTGATTTTTGTATATTGCGCTAAACATAAATAATTACATTGTTAATAATGAATATAGATCAATTGCCATACCATCAGCTTATTAATCAGGCAGCACTGCCTATGGCGATTTATCAGGATGGTAACTTTATTTATATAAACGAAATCTTAGAGAAAAAAATAGGTCTCTCTAAAGATGAGGTAATTGGTAAATCGGTCTTAGATTTTATTCATGATGACGATGTAAACCATGTAGAATTTATATTATCTACAGTATACACCTCAGATAATTCAGACAATAAAATAACATATCGGGCAAATGACAAAAGCGGCGATGTTAAATGGTTACAGTCTAACTATTCAATAATAACAGTAAATAATAAACCCGCTGTTTTAGACATTATTACCAATTTCACCGAGCAAAAAGAGATAGAAAATATTCTTCTTGAGGAGGAAAGAAGCTACCGACATGTTTTTAATGCCATCGATGATTTGCTATTTATAATTAATTCCGATTGGCAAATAATTCAATGTAATGATAGTGTCTTTCATAAATTAGGGTATCGTCAGTCAGATATTAATACTGTTAATTTTATTGATATTGTTGATATTGAGTACAAAGAGTCGACAATAAACTTTATTCAAGATTTACCAGTCTCTTCGAACGAGATTCTACAATCGGTAATTACTACTACTAAGGGCAATAAAATACGTGTAAATATACATGTATCGGATGGTGTTTGGTCCGATAAGAAAGTTATTTATATACGTTGTATTGACATTAGCACTAAGTTGAAATGGGAAAATGATATATCGGCACAACGAAATAAATTCTTAAAAGCATTTAATTCGAATCCTAATGCCATGTCTTTAAATCGTATCGATGAAGGCGTTTTTATAGATGTAAATAAGGCTTTTCTTAAAATAACAGGGCTTACTCGTGAAGAAATTTTAGGTAAAACAGGTTCGGAAATTGGAATAATCACAAAGCAAGAACAGCTCAGATTATTTAAACTATATAATACCTCAACGCCATCGTCGGTAACTCAAATTACATTGACAACAAAGAGTGGTGAGACGAAAGATATTGTACTATATTCCGAAGAATTAATAATTGAAGATATTCCTCACTTATTAATTGTGATGGTTGATAAATCGGATATTCGTAAAGCAGAAAAGGATGTTATGGATAGTAGAGCTAAACAAAATGCTATTATTGATAATATTCCACAAGAAGCATGGTTAAAAGACAAAAATGGTATTTATATAAGTGTAAATAGGCCTTTTGCAAACTTCTTGAAGTTAGGTATAAAAGATATTATAGGGAAATCGGACTACGATTTATTTCCCGAAAAAGAGGCTGATTCGTATGTGAAAGAAGATAATGAGGTTATTATAACTAGAAAGCAAAAGCGAATTCTTGGATATAAACGCAAAGAGAAGAAGTGGTTTGAAACATTTAAAACACCTATTTTATCGGTTGATAACAACATTATTGGAACAACAGGAATATCAAATGATATAACTCATTCGGTAAACTTCGAAATATCATTAAAGCAAAATTTAAAACGACAAGAACGTTTAACCGAAATTTCCTCGATGTTAAATAGCCTGTCTGATTTTGACGAAAAAATAAACTTCGTGCTAAATATTATTTCTGATGAATTAGAGATTAAGTCGATATGCATATATGAAGATGTTAAAACTAAACCTTTTGTTAAATATCAATTTTCAAACAATATAGATAACAAACAAGAGGGTTTTGTATTAAAAAATAGTTCTCAGTTGTTAATGCAATTGTCACAACAGAAATTATACTGTTTTGATAATGCAATTCAAGCAGATTTATTAGCAGATAAGGAATCAGAAGGAGGGAATATTATACTTTTTCCCATATTTATTGACAATATTATTTATGCAATTATTGAGATTGTAAAGTCGAAAGAGAGATGTGAAGAAGATGCCCCTCAGGTTGAATTTATTAAAACAGTAGGTAATATAATTGCAACTACTTATAAGCGTTTTATTGCAGAGGAAAAAATTAAACGTAGCGAGCATCGTTTTAGGGAATTTGCTGAGATGTTACCAGAAATGGTATATGAAACTAATTACAATGGAGATATTACATTCTCTAATAATTTTTCGTTTGAGAACTTAAAATATCCTATAGATAAACAGATATCAATATTCGATTTATTTATTGATAGTGAAGTAAATAGTGTTAAAATACTTTTTGATAGAATATTAAAGGGAGAGAAGATTTCTGGTAAAGAATTCACTGCCCTTAGAAATGATGGAACGACTATACCTGTATTGGTTTATTCGAATTTAATTACCACTAACGCCGTTCCAACAGGAGTTAGATGGATTATGATTGATATTACTGAACAAAAAAACAATCAGGTAGAACTGACAAAAGCAAAAGACGATGCCGAAGCTGCATCTTTAATAAAGCAACAGTTTTTGTCTACTATGAGTCATGAAATACGCACTCCTCTGAATGCTGTGCTTGCTATCAGCCATTTGCTTTTGCAGGAAGAGCCAAAAGAGAGTCAGGTAGAAAATTTAAATGTGCTTCGTAGTTCGGCTAAAAATTTGCTTATACTTATAAATGATATCTTAGATTTTAATAAAATAGAGACTGGTAATATAACTCTTAATCCAGTTGTATTTAGTCCCGAACGACTTTTTAAACAAATTCATAATTCGTTTGAAATATTGGCAAGAGAAAAGGGTATAGGTTTAAATCTTAGTATTGACGATAAATTACCTCGATTATTACTTGGTGATAAAACAAGACTCTTACAGATACTCACCAACTTAATAGGTAATGGTATTAAATTTACTCCAAAAGGAGGAGTTACTCTTAAAGTAATTGTTCAAGAGATTATAGGTACTAAAGCCAATATTCAGTTTAGAATAGAGGATACTGGTATAGGTATTCAAAAAGAAAAGTTGGATCATATTTTTCAGTATTTTACTCAGGAGACAAGTGATACAACAAGGCAGTATGGCGGCACAGGATTAGGATTAGCCATTACTAAGAAGATTGTAGAGATGCATAATAGTAAAATAATGATAGAGACCACTACAGGTGTAGGATCTACATTCTTTTTTAACCTATTATATGATATTAAAGAATCAAATGATAATAAGGAGTTAGATAAAAAAGATACCCGTGCAGCTGAGATAGAGATGCAATTTGCTTCTGATAAGAAAATCTTAGTAGTTGAGGATAACGAGATTAATAGGCTAATTCTTTCGAAGTTTTTAAATAAGTGGAATATTTCATTTGATTATGCTATAAATGGTGCTGATGCTCTAGAAAAAGTTAAAGCTAATTTCTATAATTTGATACTTATGGATTTAGAGATGCCAATAATGAGCGGATATCAGGCTACCGAGGCGATAAGAAAAATGAATGATGAAAAAAAGTCTAATACTCCTATTGTTGCAATAACAGCTTCGGCTCTGTTAGATGTGCAGGAAAAGATTTTTGCTATAGGTATAAATGACTATCTTTTGAAACCATTTAACCCTAAAAAATTATCAGATATAATAACTGCATATATATAATATTATAAGAAGTGTAACATATTATTTAGTTTGTTCGTTTACTGCTATTAAACAAATAACTAGAAAATATGAAACTTCCGACCATATTAAAATGCAGAAAACTAAATCTCAGACCCATTGAGGAAAAAGATTTTGATGGCTTTTGTTCTTTCTTACAATCCGAAAGAGCAACCAAACATTTATTGTTTCAGAGAACAGAATTGGGATCGGTTCAAGAAATTACCCATAATTTCAGAAAGTTAATAGATTCAAAAGATTCTAGAGATAATTATTTTGTTCTTGTTATTGCTGATAAACATACCGACGAATATATTGGTTTGGTAGGATTGGCACCAGATTACAATTCTGATGCTCTTCAGATTTACTGGTCGGTTTTGCCAGAGTATTGGAATCAGGGATATGCTTCTGATGCTGTTAAAAAATTGATATCCTACGCCTTCGAAAAACTTAATGTTTACAGAATAGTAGCCTACTCTCACCCTGATAATTTAGCGTCTACTAAAGTGGCCATTAAGGCAGGGATGAGTCACTCTGGAACAATAGAGATTGACGAAAGCGAAGGATTTGTTGAATATTTTGAAATAGAAAATCTATAAACACCAATCGATAGGATCTTTACCTTTTTCTGACAGATATTTATTTGTTTGCGAAAAGTGTTTGCACCCAAAAAAGCCACGACTAGCAGACAGAGGTGAAGGGTGAACAGCTTTTAAGATATTGTGCTTAGTCTGGTCAATTAAGCACTCTTTTTTTTGTGCGTAGTTGCCCCACAATAGAAAAACAACTCCTTCGGTGTTATCAGAAACGCATTTTATTACTGCATCGGTAAATGTTTCCCACCCTTTTTTTTGGTGCGATCCTGCATTTTCGGCTCTAACTGTTAATGTTGCGTTTAATAGTAACACACCTTGATTGGCCCACTTCTCTAGATTGCCATGGTTAGGTATATTAAAATTTATATCGCTATTTAATTCTTTATATATATTTCTAAGCGATGGAGGTATTTTTATCCCATCGGGTACCGAAAAGCTTAAGCCATGTGCCTGACCAACTCCATGGTAAGGGTCTTGACCTAAAAGAACAACCTTTACCTTACTTAACGGAGTTTTATTAAAGGCATTAAATACAAGTCCTTTAGGCGGGTATACTTCTTTAGTTTCTCTTTCGTGCTTAACAAATTCTGTTAAACTCGAAAAGTATGGTGCTCGAAACTGAGCTTCGAGCACCTTATACCATTCGTTATTAATTATTTTCTCAAAATTCATTTGATATGAATTATTCTTCCATTAATTCAAATCCAAAACTTTTTCCCTTTTCTACAGCTGGAATACCTTTTATCATCCATACTGGTGCAGGTTTTCCTTTTAAGTAATGATCAAAAAACTGCATCATTCTAACACTTAAATCTCTGCTGTTAGGGCTGTTTGCTTTAAGATTGTGAGGCTCGCCATTGTAGTTCATCAACCAGCAAGGTTTGTCTAATCTGCGCATTGCCATAAAAAGCTCTATTCCTTGGTACCAAGGCACTGCACCGTCGTTATCGTTTGACATAATAAGCAGAGGAGTTTCAATTTGAGGTGCACTAAATACTGCACTATTCTCTAGGTAATTTGGTAGTTTTTCCCAAAGAGTTCCACCTATTCTACTTTGTGTTTGCTCGTATTGGAACATACGGCTCATTCCCGATTGCCAACGAATTCCACCGTAAGCACTCGTCATATTTGTTACAGGTGCTCCAGCCTCGGCAGCAGCAAAAAGGTTGGTTTTAGTAATTAAATAAGTAACCTGATAACCACCCCAACTTTGTCCTTGAAGTCCCATGTGTTTATAATCAACATAAGGTAAATTCTTTAACGACATTGCTCCACTTACAATATAATTGTATGAACTGTGACCTGGATGACCTGTTTTAAAGCGAATGTTTGGAACAAAAACTATATAGCCATTACTAGCGTAAAATGATTTGTTTATAATCGATCTACTTGGTTTTGGCGATGAATAATCGTGCAGCTCATCAGAACTTAAACGGTAGAAGTAAACAATTACAGGATACTTCTTATTTGGGTCGAAATTCTCTGGTTTAATAAGTAAACCTTCGGCTTCTTCACCATCAAAAGTTGTCCATTTATAAAGTTCAGATGTTCCCCAGTTATACTCTTTTTGCTGTGGATTAACATCCGAAATCTTTTCGCCTTTTAAGCTCATATCTCCAAACCATAAGTCGGGATATTGAGTAAAGCTCATCTTGCGCCACATAAGGTTATCGCTGTTTTTAGCTTTCGAAACTGTGTAATAGCTATAATCTTCCATAACCAGCTCTTTAGGGCTGTTTTTGCCATTTATGTCGCCTAAATAGTAACCACTCTGTTTATTTTGTTTATTAAAAGCAGACAGATAGAATTTGTCGTTTATGTCGATGAAATCTTTTTCGTGGTCAAGTTCTTGGTGTCTGTAGACAATATTGTTTTTACGACCTTCGCCTTTTGTGATATTTAAAGGTTTTTGTTTTCCTGTTGGATCTAGCTTCCAAATGTCATATTTGTCGTAAATAATTAAATTCTTATCATTGTTTGTCCAGCCAGCAATACCATAGTTATCAGGAAGCGAAGGGTAGTCGTACTCTTCGTCGTAAAGATTAACACCAATATTTTTTGTCATGTTAATCTCTTTTCCAGATTTAATGTTTTTCGAATAATAGCAACTATCGTCGACAGAGTACCAATATAAATATTGTCCTTTAGGAGACAAACGAACACTATTTGCTGTTTTTTCTTTGACCAAAGTTTTTTCACCAGTCTTCATCTTAACAAGATAAATATCGCGTTTACCTTGAATATCCCACGAAAGGCTACGTTGATATTTGCTGTTATCGCGCGCTGTAGCGTGTTCACCATCTCCTTTTTGATTCAGATAAACATAAGGTACATCTTCAGTTTCAAGAACAATGGTAGAACCCTTTTTAGTGTCGTAATAGGTTAAATAAGTTTTGCTTAAATCGTCTTCAAGGTCGGCAAGTTGTTCTGGTTGAATTCTCTTGTCTGTCCACGACCATAAATCGAGACCAACTTTTTCGCTATCAAGAAGAGTGTCTTCTGGCTCAGTAATAGGTTTTTTTGCTATTCCATAAAAAAGACGAATTCCTTTGTCTGAGAAATATATTCTTCCATTTTCGCTTACAGTCCAGTCTGTTGGGAATAGTTTATTGCCAACCTCAGCAATTTTATTTGCTCCTTTACTGTTTGCAAACCAAAGTGAATAAACTTTTTCTTTGATAGTATCAGCAGAGAATATAAAAGCCAATTGCAAACCAGTTTTGTCTAAAGTTACTTTTTTAATAACACCTTGAGTCTCTTTAACAACTTTAATGCTAGCCGTTTTTGCATCAAACTGTTTTAGTGTCGATTTTAAAATAGTGTCGTTTTGTTGTTCTACAAAGGCTAAAGTATTTCCATCTTCCGACCAATTGTATTCCGTCACCTTTTCGAAAACAAACTCTTCACCTGTAAGAGGATTTGTTATATATAGAGGAAAAGCTTTTGGAGCTTCTTTATCTTTAATCTTCTCTTTCTTCTTTTTTGGCTCCTTTTTCTTAACAGAATCGGCAATCTCTGTGTTTAAAGTGTCTTTTGCCTCTTTTATTAATTCTTCAAGCTGATAAGCAACCCAGTTGCCACCTTTTTCACCTATTGCAAACGATTTAACTTTTGTTCGTGTTATTAGTGAGTCTTTTGCTAAAAGATAAATTGCCAAAGTATCTTTAGGCATATCTTTTTTCGATACTTTCTTTAATTTTTTAATACGTACAGAGTCATACTGTGGTTTAATTTTAAAAACAAGCATGTTGCTATTAAAACCAACTTTATGTTTTGAACCTCTATCGAATGTTGTCTCCTTTTTGGTTTCTGTATTGTAAACTACAAGCTTTGAATCGCCTCTATAAGGTTCTATACCATAAATAACCCAATTTCCATTGTTCGCAATCTCTGCACCAGAAATGCGTTTCCATTCATCCCACTGATTTGGAGTTAATACTTTTTTGCTCTGCGCAAACATCGCAGAACAAACAAAGAGCATTAACGCCAATAATACACCACATTTTTTCATCATATAATTATTGTATTTGTTTATTCTATCTATCATTCGACCCAAAAGTAACGTAAACGATTAATTAGGCCGTCAAAAATCAATACAGCTAAACATAAAAAAGTCTAAATTTGTCAAAAAAAATTAAAAATGGAAAAATTCGACCCAAGTGCAGCTGGGGTATCAAACGGAAACTATTTTGGATTTCCTTATACAACAGATGAGTCTAATGTAATTATAGTATCGGTACCATGGGATGCTACTACATCGTATAAACCTGGTACAGCACTTGCTCCAGATGCAATGATTGAAGCATCTGTGCAGCTTGATTTTTTTGACTTTGATGTTAATGAAGCATGGAAAATAGGTCATGCTACTCATCCAATAAATAACGATATTTTATCATTGAGCAAAAAAACTCGTCTTGATGCCGAAGTTGTTATTAATCATCTTGAATCGGGTGGTAATGAAAATGACGATTTAATAGCAGATAATATAAAGGCTGTAAATGAAGCGTCGTATGATCTTAATGAATATGTATACCAAACAACAAAAAGTTATTTATTACAGAATAAGCTTATAGCACTCGTTGGTGGAGAGCATAGTGTTCCGTTTGGATATGTTAAAGCTTTATCCGAGATTCATAGCAATTTTGGAATTCTTCATATTGATGCTCATGCCGATTTGCGCAATTCGTTCGAAGGATTTAAGTATTCGCATGCATCAATAATGCACAATATTTTGGATATTGATCAGGTTACAAATTTAACTCAAGTTGCTATTAGAGATGTTTCTAAAGAGGAGGTTGAATTAGCTGAGTCAAACGATAAAATTAAATTCTTTTCCGATCAGAATATAAAAGAGAAGCTTTTTAATAATGAAAGTTGGGACTCTGTTTGTTCGCAAATAATAGAATCTTTACCACAAAAAGTATATATAAGCTTCGATATTGATGGTCTTTCGCCTGATAACTGTCCGAATACTGGGACACCTGTTCCTGGAGGACTTTCGTTTGATCAGGCATTGTATTTAATGAAGAAATTAGCTAACAGTAATAGACAAATTATTGGATTTGATATTTGTGAAGTTGGACCTAGCGAAAGTGAATGGGATCAGAATGTTGGAGCTCGTTTGCTTTATAGAATAAGTAATCTTATGTATAAAACAAACAGCAATAATAGGTAGATGTGTTTTTTTTAACGTAAAAGTGAAAATAATTGTTTTTGCTGTATACGTGCAATTGATATTTTATTTATACTTGCACAAATTAAAGCTAGTATATAGCAGACGAAAAGAACGGTATATTTAGTGGATAGAATTATACATATCAATATTAAAGCTCAGATAAAAAAAGCATATCTTATGAATGTGCTTATTTTCTTTGCTACTAATGTTTCTAACCACATTATTTGTCGAATCTGATTTTCCTTTAATTATTCTCCGAAACAAGTTCGATTTATTCGAAACAAGGAGGATTATGTTTAATCTAAATGTTTTTTTATGGATGAGCCCGGTAGTACGATACTATTAATAGGTGATAACGAAGAAAAAATTAAAGCAACCGTACAAAAAATTGATAACGAATCTTATTGTATAAGAGTCGTTGATGCTGATATTGATATAAATAACAGTGTTGATGCAGATTTAATTATTATTGAAGTTGAACAGACTGAAGATGAAGAAAGAGCTTTAGTTGAAAAAGTATTCGAGAGTAGGAGAGAGACTCCAATTATTTTCTTGGCAGAAAATAAAGACGAAAAACATAAGAAGAAAATACTCTCATGTGGCGCAACAGAATGTCTTATAAAACCTGTTTCAAAAGAAGAGCTACTTAATGTACTGGATGAGATTCTTAATTTAAATAAATGGTATAAAGAGGTTAACTCTAATGGTAAGTAATTCTCTATTTGTAAAAGTAAACGCTGAGTAATAGTGTCGGTAATTAGTTTAATTACAAAAAAAAATAAATTCAAAGGCAGTCATATTTGGCTGTCTTTTTTTATCATTTAGTTTCTTAAAAAAAAGAAGTTTTAGAAACCGGAATTTCGTAAAACTTCTCTTTTGAAATAATATATAGCCTGCAAGAGTCTATATGTTATTTCTCATCGTATCCTAAAATATTAAACATATCTTTTATCGATTGTTCTTCTCTGTACACAGTGTCAATAATATTACCTTTCTCATCGCGATCGATAATAACATGCTTAGGCGAAGGGATTAAACAATGTTTTATTCCTCCATAACCACTAACAGAGTCTTGATAAGCACCTGTATGAAAAAAGCCTATGTATAATGGTTCTTTGTCTTTTGGAGAATATGATGGTAATAAAACCTCTTGATTGAAATCCTCAGAATTATAATAGTCTGAGTGATCGCAACTAATACCACCAATATTTACTCTACCATATTCGTTATTCCATTTGTTTATAGGTAGCAAAATAAACTTTTCTTGTATCGACCAAGCATCTGGAATAGTATTCATTAAACTATTATTTATAATATACCATGTCTCAGAATCGTTCTGTTGTTTTTGCTCAAGAACTTCAAATATGATAGCTCCTGATTCACCTACTGTATATTTTCCAAATTCAGTATAAATATCAGGTTCGGTAACATTTTCGTTAGTACAAGCCTCTTTAATATTTGTGATTATTTCATTAATCATGTATTCGTAGTTGTACTCAAAACCTAAATGGTTTCTAATTGGAAAACCACCACCAAGATTAAATGAATCAAGATTAACCGACTCTTTTTTAAGTTCTACATAAAGCTTTAAAGCTTTTTTAAACTCGCCCCAATAATATGGTGTATCTTTAATACCTGAATCAACAAAAAAGTGTAACATTTTAAGTTCAACCTTTTCATTATCTTTAATACACTCCTTAAAGAACTGAATAATTTCGTTATGAGGAATTCCCAAACGAGAAGTATAATAAGCAGATTGAGCCTCTTCGTTAATAGCCATGCGTAAACCAATTTTAACTTTTAAATTGGTTTTAATTTTTAGTAATCTATTAAACTCAAAAATACTATCAAGAACAATTATAGAATTTGTAAATCCTAGTTCTTGCATTTTGACAATTTTCTTTAAATAATCGTCCGTTTTATAGCCATTGTGAATAATGATTCTATCCTTATCTAGCTTCCCTTTTTTGTTAAGATTTAAAATTAAATCGATATCAAAAGATGAAGAAGTTTCGATATTTACTTGATGCTTTAAGGCTTCGTTTATAACATGATAAAAGTGATTACACTTAGTGCAATAGCAAAAGTGGTAATTGCCTTTATAAGCATTGTTTTTTATAGCTCTATTAAATAGGTTGCGTGTTTTTTTAATTTGATCACCAATTTTTGGTAAATAGATAAACCTAAAAGGTGTACCATGTTTATCAATTAGGTGTTTAAGTGAAACTCCATGAAATGTTAAGTAATTATCTCTTAAGTCAAAACCTTCTTGTGGGAAGTAGTAACTCTGTTCAATTAAGTCAAAATATGAGTTTTTCATTCTTTAATTTCGTCAATTATATCTTAGCTGATTATTCGCAGTAAAGATATTCAACTTTTAGACATTTTGCATTATGTATCTCTACGAAAACATTAGAGAAATTAAAAAAGCAAAATATTTGGTTTGAAAAAAAGGTAATTAATCTATGCATAGATTGAATATTTGAAGTTTTAATTTCCTTTTAGGATAATAATATTAATTGAAAATGCAATGTTATTGTATTAACTTGAAAGGGATTGTATGATTTTTAATATTTATTTTTTTTACTATGGACGCATTTTTAGCATTTATTGGATTGTGGCCTGTTAGTTGGGCTCCAAAGTATTGGTCTTATTGTTGGGGACAATTAATTCCCGTAAGTCAAAACCCTTCTCTTTTTTCATTAATTGGGGTAAATTATGGTGGTGATGGAAGAAATGATTTTGGCTTGCCTGATTTCAGGGGTAGAGTTCCTGTTGGTGCAGGAGTAGGACCAGGTCTTTCATCGTATCAACTTGGTATGAAGTATGGTTTTGAAAGAATAGTTTTAAATGAAGCACAGATGCCAAGTCATAATCATGAGGCTACTATTAGTGGT
>Ga0193951_1001173_pt1 | contig 11767 bp, 14 predicted proteins | sample BB_2_MG_FD_140370 | JGI IMG/M metagenome (GOLD analysis project Ga0193951, IMG submission 140370) | Microbial mat bacterial communities from the Broadkill River, Lewes, Delaware, United States - BB_2_MG | ecosystem: Environmental > Aquatic > Freshwater > River > Microbial mats | place: USA... | reverse complement strand
TATATGGGCTAGATTCAACCATGATGAGGATCATGTATCTGGTTGCTCAACAGTGTTCTAGTTAATAGTGAATTAAGGATAAAATTGCTATAATGAGGATTTAAAGGATAGAAATGACAGTAGAAAAAGTAATAGACTTAGCTGTTAAAGGCGAGTTGAAAAAGTTAGCAGTTAAGGATGATACTGACTCTGTTATATCATTCATTAACTTAGGGATGATAGAGCTGTATAAGAGGTTCCCTCTTGATACGGAAGAGGTCATCATAGAGCTAGGTAGGGTGACTGATAATAATGATAGCTATGAGAGAATAAGTGATACAGTGTACAAGTTACCCAATGACTTGATGTACATAAGTGCAGCGTATGAGGAAGATGGGACTGAGATTGGTATTAATAAAGAAGATGATCCGTTGAGTATTATGACGATTAGCTGGAATAAAATACAGGTACCAGTAGCTACTAGTGGTGCGTTTATCAGTGTGATATATGTAAAAGAACCAGCGTTAATAGTGAATACACCAGAGGCGCTAGCTGAAGACATAGAGCTACCAGTACAGTTAGTAGAGGCGTTGTTGCACTACATAGGATACAGAGGGCATGGGTCTATTGATGGTAACATACAAGCAGAGAACAATACGCACTATCAAAGGTTTGAAGCAAGTGTACAAAGAGCTAAGATGCTAGGTGTAATGACTGCAGATGGTCCACTTAGTAGAAACGTGCAAGAGAAAGGATGGGTTTAGATGAGAAGACAAACTAGTTTTACGTCTCCGGTTGATTTATCAATAGACAGGGAGATAAATAGTAAGTACGATACGATAGCCAAGGTGTCTGAACAGATAGACGCTATTGCAGCTATTAATGAAGCTATAGAAGATGGCACTCTAGGTAATGCTATAGCTATTACTGGTATGCAAGTAGCTACTGGTGATGAAGGTAGTAATACTACATGGGATGGTACTACATTGACAGTACCTAGAGGTGATACAGGGGTTAAAGGTGATACAGGTGATAACGGGTTGAATGGCGTGACGCCTAATTACGAGTTTACTTATGATCCCAACACCGGGTTACTAGGCTATGAGCTGGTTAGTTATGTTGACATAAACACAGGGACAGAGGTACCATTACCGCTATACTTAGGTGTTGAAGAGATTGTGGATATTATAGAGACAGAAGAGGAGTGGTAATGGTTAAGAACATTGTAAATTTAAATGAGGTAGTTAGTACAGCGACGGCTAACTACATACAGCAGAATAGTGCAGATTTTAAGAGTACTGAAGTAGGACCACAAGGACCACAAGGGCTGCAAGGACCTGTAGGGGACAGTGTAACTGTTACAGGTGTAACTAATAACGTAAATGGTTCACTTGATATTACATTTAGTGACGGGTACGTACACACTACAGACATTATTAAGGGTGATGATGGGGTAGATGGTAACAGTATTACCATTGATAACATCATCAATGAGCCTGATGGTAGGCTTACTATAGAGTTTAGTGATAGTACTGTACATACCAGTGGTGTACTGGTAGGAGAGCAAGGTATTAGAGGTGTACAAGGTATAAGTGTACATCACACTAAAGGCACTAACACTACAGATCCTGAAGGTGACTTTTCTACGCCTGGTGAAACGGATACGTATACTTTCTACGGCGATGCTGATGAGCTCATAAACTTAGGACATTTCTCGATTAGAAATGGTGACAGTGCTTATGCGTACGCTGTGGAAGGTGGATTTACAGGAACACTTCAAGAGTTCATAGATGTACTAGGTATGATCGATGATATAGTCGATGCTGCTAATAATGCAGTTACTATAGCTCAAGGGCATGCGAATAGTGCAGAACTGAGCTCACAGCTAGCAGAGAAATGGGCTGAAGAGGGCGAAGATGTTGAGGTAGAAGTAGGTAAGTACAGCGCTAAGCATCACGCAACAAAGGCTATTGCCGGTTCAGTAGCTGCTGCTGCTAGTGCTGATGCAGCAAGTGCGTCTGCTAGTAATGCAGCTAATAGTGCAAGTAATGCGAATACGTCAGCAGGTAACGCTAGTACAAGTGCAAGTCAGGCAGCAAGTAGTGCATCAGCAGCGGCTAATAGTGAAAGTAACGCAGCAACCAGTGAGAGTAACGCAAGTACGAGTGCGACTAGTGCAAGTACATCGGCTGGTGAGGCTGCAGCGTCTGCGGCATCTATTGTCGGAAGTGTAACAGCAGCAGCCACTAGTGCGACTAGCGCAAGTAGTAGTGCGGCAAGTGCGTCTGTTAGTGCGGCTAATGCAGCTACAAGTGAGACAAATGCCGCTATTATACTAGGTTCTAAGCAGGATTTACTGATTAGTGGTACTAACATTAAAACAATTAATGGTGAGGACGTACTTGGGTCAGGTGACTTGACAGTTACTGCAGGTAGTGGCGGGTATGCAGCAAATGTGTTCCTAACAGCATTAACATCAACTACAAATGGATCATATAAGCAAATATCCTATACACCTGACGCGGCAACTACAACTGTCAGTGGGGTTGTGAATAATGGCGAAGTACTGCTAGAGGCATTCATATTCGATGGTGACGTAGAAGTTACAGCAATTCCTGCAGGGACGTGGGACTTCAACATGTACGGAAGTGTATCAAGTTCAAATCAGGTATCACAGTTTAGATTCGAAGTATTTGCTAGAACTACTGGTGGGGCAGAGACTGTACTAGTTGACCACATAAGTGAAGAGGTTAACAGTGTTACAACTGAGCTAGTGTCTACATCATTTACAAGTGATAGTCACATAGTTAATGTGACAGATAGAATAGGGATAAAGATATATGGTACGACTACTAGGACAAGTAACACAACATTCGAGATAGTAGTAGGTGATGGGCAAGCTTCATACTTCACCACACCGCTTGAGTTAAGACATAATCAGTTGAGAGATAGAGATGCAGTTGATTCGCATCCAATAGGTGCAATTACAGGGCTACAGACTGCGTTAGATGAAATCAATACTTACACAGAATCAGCTGCAGAGCCGAGTAGTCCAAAAGTAGGTGATGAGTGGCTAGACGCAGTAAATGAGATACTATACAAGAGAGTAAGTGATGGGGTAACAGCAGTATGGTTACAGACTAATGGAGGCAGTGCAATTACATTCAGAAGCACTGGAAGAGTCAACAGAGTTGCAGCAGCAGATACAACATTACTGGATTCAGACTTAGCACTGCTAGTAGATGCGTCAGTTGGAAATGTGGTGGTGACATTACCTACAGCAGTAGGTAGAATGAAGCAAGATTACAATATAATAAGAATTGACAACACAGGTAATACAGTTAGTATTGTAACAACTGGTAGTGAGACAATAGGAATTGACACAGATGCTGAGCTATTTGCACAAGAGAGCTTAGTACTGATGTCAAATAACACAAATTGGTATGTGAGGTAAATAATGAGCAAATTTAGAAAGTTAGATGTTAACACAAACAGTCTTGGGACTGATGCGTGGGGTAGAAATAAGGTGGTATTAGATAAAAGTCTATTCCATGGTATTAACACTATGGGGATACAAAAAGAGACTTGGAAGAAGCTACTTAATGGTAACGAGGTAGTTGGTACAGGTTTAGATGTGTACATAAGAGATGAGAATGGAGCAACTAAGGTAACCTCTACCATACTAGGTGCTAGAAACACACTACAATCACTACAGCATCCAGGATACCAGCCAAATAGAGGGCACTTATTTAGTGATTCTAGTTGGGTACCTAATGCAAATAATGGTAAGTTCGGGTTACTAGTTAGGACAATGGTGGACGGTACAGTGTCAGAAGTATTCACAGAAATAGGGACAATTAGTGGATCGACATTAACTTCAATGGGTGAAACATATGATATAGCAAAAGGTAATGTCCATGACATACAGATTCAGTGGAGAGGCGTAGGAGATTTCGCTGCATTCCTAAACCTACAAGACTCCTATAATAATGATGTACTAGGTACACTAGAAGGATTATCAGTAAGTAACCCTTCACTACCAGCAAGGTATGAGGCAATAAAAGGATCACACACACTAGGTGGGTTATCTAGAACAGGTAGTGCAGTCAGGTTCGGTATTGGTACTGAAGAAAATGCAGTTATGCTAGAGTACCAATATACTGACGATTCAGATGCGTTACTGTACATGGGTTGTTGTGACATTACCAGTGAAGGTGGTGACAGAGAAACTCAGACACTTGGTTCGGTAGTAGTAAAACGATTTCCTACACATAACGGCGCAGGTAGTTCGGAAGAAGCTACAGAATATGCAGTGCTTGCATTCAGAGTACCTACTATTAGACAAGTAAATGGTACAGCTGGGACATATCAAGCGTATAACACAAGAGATATACAGATCAAAGGATTAGATATTAAAGCTAATGATGAGGGTGACTTTGCATTGTATAGAACTAGAGATACTAGTGCTATTACTGCAACAAGTTGGATAACAAACTGGTCAGATGACGTTGAGTACGCTGTAGGTACGAGTGGTGCTGCTAACCAGATTACAGACTTCCTGCCAAGTAAGATGGATGAGCTATACTTCATGGGAGTAGAGCAAGACCATGGTAGACCAGTTGACCTAAAGGATGACAACTTATGGGCAGTGAATGGTGACTACTACATACTGACATACCGAGCAGCAAATAATGGTGTTGGGGACAACGTGAGCTCGTCAATCAAGTTAGGGGTAGAGAAGTAATGCTAAGTTTTCCAACTAACCCGAATATAGGGGATGTGATAGAGATAGAGGGAGTTCAGTACAAATACAACGGTACTGGATGGGAGAAAGATGTGACCACACTCGTTACTAAAAGTGCACCTGTAGGTACTGACCTAGTACTAATACAGGATAGCGAGGACGCTGGTAAATACAAAGTAGTTACGGTTGCTTCTATGGTGTTAAACGAAGAAGTAGAATGGTAGTCTACCTAACCATACTTTAAGTATGGATTAGGTATAGTAAGAAAATAAAAGGATAAATACAGATGGGTATAAAAATTACAAATGTAGATAATGATGGTATAAAATCACGAGACCTACCAGATAGAGAGTTCGGGTACGATAACTATGCTGCTGGTGGAGACCTAGGTAGAGTATCGATAGGAACAAGTGACGGCGGTAATGGGAAAAAACTAGCGTTCAAAGATGAGATGGTGGAAAAGGCCAGTGGTCAAGCGTTAGCTACAAGTGATGCGTTAGGTATTACAGGTGATACAATTACAATGACTAAAGGTGATGGAAGTACAGAAGATGTAGTACTGCCTACTGCGTCAGATACAGTTAGCGGGTTAGTAGAACTAGCTACATTAGCTGAAGTACAAGCTGGAACAGATGCAACTAGAGCAGTTACACCAGCAGGGTTAAAGAGTATCGCAGATACTAAGATAGATGTAGCAGATGCTGATACTTTAGGTAGTATTATTAGTATACCAACATCAAGAATTATATGCAGTGATTTACAATTAACTAATACAATTAATAAATTAACATTTGATGCTATAGCATATACTGGTAATGGTACGAGTCAAACAATAACTACTGGATTAAGTTCAATAGATTTAACTGATTCTACTCAAGCTTTGGTTACAACTGGATTACCAGTTTTCCATGATAGAGATAATATATCAGGTGTTGGTGGTGACTGTATTATGGTTAATAGTTTAAGCCAAGTGGTTGATAGTGGTGATATAACATTTGATGATTATGGTATTGATGGATTGATTCAGGTACATATTAAAGGACTAAGTGTTGGCACTAGTAATCATGATTATGATGGAATAAGAGGTATTCAAAAAGCAATTATGTCAGACTCTTCTGGTGGAGAGTTTATAAGAGCTAACAGCTTATTAGCATTTACTTCCACTGGTGTTACTATAGGGTCTGATATGAATAATGGAACAAATGGTGCGACTTATATCTCATACGTAACTCTATACACTCATTTAAAATGGGGTATAACAGAGGGTGCGAGATGGATAGAAGCTTATAATCCAGTTACTAACATGGGTATGAGAATTAGACAAGGTTCTAATAGTGTTATTAATGTACCTCACTCATTAGGTAGTGTTGTAGATTATAGTGTTACCAAGATATTGAATGGTACTAGTGATGGATTAGTTTATTACGGAGACAAAGATAAGTTTCTTAAACTCTATTCTACGGTTAATGGGGCTATGGCAAGTGCTTTTAATAGCGCGTGGAGAAATACATCTCCCACAGATGAAGTATTTTCTTTTGAAGGAAATCTATCAAGTACTAATCAAGCAGGTGGTGTATACATAGATTACTACAGAGCTAAGTCTAAGACTTGGGGAATATTTTCTTATATTGGAACTGATACTTTTGGTAACTTTATAGAAACCAAAGATGTTGATGGGATACCTAGAAGACCATCAAGAGTAACAATTAAAGTAGTTACTACTACCGGAAACTGGGAAGTATTTGATTATGCTAGGACTGGATATGGGTATATAGCACTAAATCTTTCTAATGCAGAGCAAGGAACTAACGCTGGTATTATTACCTTTAGTAACAATGGATTTAGTGTTGATTTAAATGACGGAGCTACAAACAGTTCAAATAGTCAATACATAGCCCTAGTAGAATTTGATACAAATGCAAACAATGGTGGAAGTTACGCTCCAATACCAACAGCTACAACTCAAGTAGAAATATCAGATGCTGTAGCATTATATAGTACATTTGATGAAGCTACTGGCTACACACAATCTAAAGAGATAATAGCCGGAACACAAACATTAACAATAGCAAATGGATGGGAGGACTAGTATGAGTACTAAGTATTTAAAAAAGATAAAAGGTGAAGCAAGTAGTAATATTGCTCACCGAGTAGATAATAAACCAGTATTTAATAAAGTATCTACAACTAGTGAATATAGAATTAATGGTGATTGGTATGATGCTACTGGAACTAAACTACCTCCTCAATCATACTTAGAGAATCCGGATGGAACTTTAGTTGAGTTTGAAGTACAAGATGGAAAGGTAGCTGATAAACATTCAGGAGGTAATGTTCCTAGTATTGTCGAGAATAAAGCTAGATACAAAGAAGTTGAAGCAAACACTTTATTACTTAACGAATTAGAAACAGTAGACCCTTTAATAGCTGGTACAGTATGGAATAATGCTGGAATATTAACACTTAGTTCAGGAGTATAGAATGGCATTAAGGGTAAGAATACACGAAAATGGTAGACACGAGTTTCATAACTTTAAAAACAGTACAAAAGTAAATGAAGCAATATGGTTATTAGCTGAAGATAAATACACACAATTAGAAGATGGTTCATTTGAAGAGTTCTACTTAGATAAAATAGTTGATGGTAAGTATGTTATTGATACTGTTAAGAAAGCAGAAGCTCAAAAGGTAATTGATGATGAGCTAGCAGATAGAGCTAGAAGTAAAGCCATGTTAGACGGAGTTGACTACAATGGGACAGTAGTATCATTAACTAAAAGTGATGGTGATGGGCTAGTTCAGGTAAAAAGTGGATTTGAATTAGGACTAACTGACACAGTAATACACTTTGAGAATGGTTCTAAGTTACCTATGAATGTAGCAGACTTCCCGGAGTTTGCACTATGGTTTGTGAATGAACGTAATAAGTTCTTTACGATCGTATAATGAAACTAGAACCAAAATGTGACAAGTATGTATTTGTAGAAGATTACAGGTACAAGGACATTACTGTACCTGCAGGATTCAAGACAGATGGGATAAGCTACAAACTACGTTTCGTAGCTTTATTCATCAATAGGTTCGATCCTAGGTACATAGAAGCAGCAGTTGTACATGATTATTTAACTGACTTAGGTAGATGGGAAATAGCAAATCAATACTTTGAGGAGCTGCTACCAAACACAAAACTGAAGTTGGCTATGGTAAAGGCTGTACAGTTGTACGCTACAGTAAAAGGTTACTGCAGTCATAGTAAGTAAGATTAGGAGAATAGATGTATAAATATATAGAGTTCATTGGTATAATGCTTTGGACAGTGTTTAGAAAAGTGTTCGGTATGATATGGTACTGGTTTGTAGTTTGGTTCAGAAGACCGGCTAGGAGTATAGTGTATAACTACATACTGCAAAACAGACTATACTTAGCCAGACTAGGTGAACGTAATCCTACATGGGACGAGGCTAGGAATGGATGGACATTAGAAGGTAAAAAGAAGCATACTAGTAGAGAAGGGTTCATAGCGTATAGGAAAGTTAATAGGTTGCAGTACTTATTATGGTACTGGGTAGTATGGGGTTGGTTAGATGACGACTCTACTAATGACACGTACTGTTCTAAGAAGTTCTTCAGAGATTATAAAGGTGTGACTGGAGATAGTTGGATTGATAATATACCAGTAACTAGTGATAATGGCAACTCATTTGATCTTGGAGATAAGCTTGAACCATGTTTTAGCTTCAGACCTGCATTCTGGTGGACATTAAGAAATACTGCTTATAACTTCAAGTATGTGCAGTTTGAGACTAATAAGCCGAGAAGTGAGTGGTTCTGGTTAGATGTAAGTGCTTTAGGAGGCACTGGTTTTGGTAATCGACCGAAAGACGGTAGATTAGAATTTGGGTGGTTTTAGGCACCTATGAAAGGATAAGATATGTTACCGATATTAGCACCAATAGTAAGTATGTTGGCAGGAAAAGGACTAGATTTGCTAAGTAACGCCATAGAAGGTGGAGCTGACAAAGCAATAGAGCTAGTAAGTGAGAAGACAGGAATTGACCTAAGTAAAGGGTCAGTGACAAATGAAGAAATAGCTGAATTGAAGAAGTTCCAAAGAGAACATGAAAGTGAGTTACTAGCTTACCATGCAGAAAATACAGCTAATGCTAGGGACATGCAGAAGGCTGCGTTGGAGCAAGACGATGAGTTCAGTAAGAGGTTCATATACTACTTCGCTGCGTTGTGGAGTATAGCAGCTATAGCGTTCATGTTCGGGATTACGTTTATTGATATACCGGTTGGTAGTGAAAGGTTTGCAGATACTATACTAGGATTCCTGCTAGGTACTATAGTAGCTACAATAATTAACTTCTTTTACGGGTCTAGTAAAGGAAGTCAGGATAAGACTACGCAGATCAATAGACTAGCAGGTTAAGTGGGTATGAAAGATATATGGAATAGGGTACATAAGGTTACAACTAGATTACTAGGTAGGTTAGACGTACTCGGTATAGGTAAGTCAGTAGCAAAGGTTGAAGCTACGCATAAGACGCTCAAGGATTGCATGATATGTAAGGATGACATGCTCAAAAGATATAGAGATGACTTACAGCAGGCTAAGTTGAAGTACAAGGAAGCTAATAATATGTTTACACAAGTTATAGACCACTTGCCTGATATGGTATGGGCTAAGGACATGGATGGTAGATACATAATGGCTAATAAGGCGTTCATGGTAAACTTCTGTTATGGGATGACATGGGACGAACTAAAAGGTAAAACTGATGCAGAGATAGCTGCTGAGTTCAAAGCTAGGGTTGGTGATGTTAACCACACATTCGGTGAGACTTGTGCTAATTCAGATGTGATAGTTAAGGATACAGAGAAGGCTAGAAGGTTCCTTGAGCTGGGTAACATAAATGGTAAGCAGATGAAGCTAGAAGTACATAAGAGCCCTGTGTACAACTTAGAAGGTACACTGTATGCGATATGTGGTGTAGGTAGAGACATAACAGAGATGCACGATGAGTTGATGGAAGCTATAGATGCATCGGATGCGTGCTTCGGTAGAGAAGGAAGAGAGTTCCTTAAAACAATAGCAAATAAGTATGAGTTTAAGGATTAGATCTGATGGGTATGGATGAGATGGTAGTAAGCCAGATAAATTTACGAATTGATGATGTAAACAACAGGCAAGATAGTACTGACGGCATAATAGAGAGTATGAGAAAAGAGAACTCAGATACTAACGGACAAATGCTTGCAGCTGTTAATGAGCAGACTGTAGCGTTTAGTGAGATTAAGACTAAGCAGACTATATACGTGTCCATAGCAGTGTTTATTATGACTATAGGGCTTAACTTCGGTATTGATATATTTAAGGGGTATGAAGAACCTGAAAAGGTAGCGTACTACGATAAGCGTATCAGGGATTCACAGACAGCAATAGACCTACAAAAGCAAGTGGATATGTTGACAGTGTTGCTCAATAAAGAGATGGAAAAAAGTAATAAACAAAGGATAATAAATGAGTAAATTCAAGTTTGGTAATAAAAGTAAAGAGAAGTTAGACGGAGTAGATGAAAGAGTAAAGAGGCTGTGCGAGAAGGCATTGAAGTACTCAACAGTAGACTTCAGTGTGATTGATGGGTTAAGAACTCAGAGTGAGCAGAAAGCTATGTTTGATAAAGGTGTTAGTGAGCTGGATGGACAGATGTTTATAAGTGATCACCAGTTAGGATTAGCTATTGATGTGATACCATACGTAGATGGATTAGATCCATGGGACGTAGATAATGACCAAGTTAAGTTAGCTTATATGGAGATGTACAGAGCATTCATGAGAGCAAGTATGAAGTTAGGTATGCTGTTAGAGTTCGGATTCGGCTACAATATCGGTGGTGGAAGAGACATGCCACATATATCCGTAAAGCAGATGTAGCTTAAGTGTAGTTTAACTAAGTAGTAGATATAATATGGCTAACAGGAAGTATAAATGAAAATAAATAAAATTAATAAGACCAAATTACTAAAAGCGTTCAAAGCTGACCTAAAAGCCGCTGAGCCGATGCATGATGACTTACAAGGTAAGATTGAAGGATGGATTAGTGCTTATAATGGCGAACCATACGGCAATGAGCAAAAAGGCAAGTCAGCTATTGTATCAAGAGATATAAAGAAGCAAAGTGAGTGGCAACACTCTACTATCATAGACCCATTCGTAAGTGCAGTTGACATAATTAAAGCTACTCCGGTTACTGCAGAGGATGTAGAGTCAGCTAGACAGAATGAGTTAGTACTTAATACCCAATTCTGTAGACAGTTCAATAGGTACAACTTCATGACTAAAGCAGCTAAGGTACTAGATATGGAAGGTACAGCAGTTATTCAATGTGGATGGGATTATGACGACGAAGAGGTTGAAGTAGAGGTGCCAATTATTGGAAGAATGCCAGATGGATCAGAGATGATACTAGGTACACAAACTGTTACAGAGACTAGGATAATTACTAATAAACCAACTGCTATAGTATGTAGAAATGAAGACATATACATAGACCCAACTTGTATGGATGATATGGACAAGTGTCAGTTTGTTATCTACAGGTATGAGACGGATATGAGTACGCTGAAACAAGATGGTAGGTATAAGAACTTAGACAAGGTAGCTAGAGGTTCATTAGGTGAGAATGAAGTAGACTTCGATAGCGAGGATGAGACTGAGTTTAAGTTTGAAGATGATCCGAGAAAGAAGAAAGTTGTGTACGAATACTGGGGTAACTATGATATAGATGGTGATGGAATTACAGAGCCTATAGTATGCACATGGATAGATGACGTAGTTATTAGATTAGAAGATAATCCGTACCCGGATGGCAAGCCACCGTTTATAGTAGTACCGTTCAATAGTGTACCGTTCCAGATGCATGGAGAAGCTAATGCAGAACTAATTGGAGACAACCAGAAGATTAAGACAGCAATCACTAGAGGTATTATTGATAATATGGCTCAAAGTAATAATGGTCAGAAAGGTATCCGTAAAGGAGC
>Ga0193951_1001172_pt1 | contig 11768 bp, 9 predicted proteins | sample BB_2_MG_FD_140370 | JGI IMG/M metagenome (GOLD analysis project Ga0193951, IMG submission 140370) | Microbial mat bacterial communities from the Broadkill River, Lewes, Delaware, United States - BB_2_MG | ecosystem: Environmental > Aquatic > Freshwater > River > Microbial mats | place: USA... | reverse complement strand
CTATAAGTTGGTGTCCATAGCAGATACCTAGGAGTGGGATGTTCTTTTGTTTGATTTTTTTGATATATGTTTCAAGCTGTAGACTCCATGCTAATTCTTCACTTACCATGGAGTGTGAACCAGTTATGATAAAGCCTTTGGCACTTTGTAGGTTTGGAAGGATTTGATTGTTAGCTATATCGATTGTTTTGATTTGTTTCTTTGGTGTTTTTAAGATTTTGATGATCCAGTCTTCAAAATTCCCGAGCTCTTTTTTTGTACTATTAAAAGTATCACCAGTTTTTAAAATATATAGGTATTTCAAGGGTTTCTCCAAATTTATTTTTTAAAAGTTTATAATAAATTTGGAGGTTTTGAAGAGTTAAAACTGTATATATTTTAATACAAGTTTATTGACTTAAAAAATATGGTAAGAAAAAAACCACAACACAAAGAGCTGAAACAATGATAGCTGTATAAAATTGTGCAATAGCTTTTCTATCTCCACTATTCTTAAGTTCATCATAGCTTTTATATTCTTTAAAAGCAGCATTAAAAGAAACAACTGCTCTAAATCCAAGGATAAAAAGTACTAGCCATGTTATCCAAGACATGGCATTAAAACTATATATTACTGCGTCCATTATTATTTCTCCGAAAGTTTATCTAGGATATACATCTCCATATCGGCATGTTTTATATCCTCTTTTAGTGCATCATCATAGATTTTTGCTACATCTTTACTAAATTCATCAAAAGGAAAATGTGGAAAGTGTAAGCTCCACATATGTTTTATCCTTTGTTTAGTTACACAGTCTCTTGTCCATTCCTTAAAAAAACTAAAGATACCAAAAAGAAGTGCTGTAAAAAATACAGCTAATACAATTGAAGCATGACAATCTAAATGGATAAATATCTCGTGAGAGATAAAGGCTACAGGGATTATTATCACATGGGCTAAAAGTAAAAAAACCATATAGGCTTTTCCGAGTTTTAGTCTAAATCCTAGCTTTGTACCATCAAGCTTCATACCTTCGTTGAATAAAAAATTTGCTTCTAATAGTTTGTCTAGTTTTACTGGTTGTTTAGAGACATTATAAATATATGAAATTATAAATACTCTTAATTTATCTAACATCTATTTCCCTTCTTCATCACTAATAAGCCCAGCTTCTTTAAGAAAAGGACTATGGATAAAATCTAATTTTTTAATTCTATCGTAAGTTGCATAACTAAGATATAAAATATCTTTTGCTCGAGTCACTGCAACATAAAAAAGACGTCTCTCTTCATCTAGACTTCCACCTTTACTCATCAAGGTTCTATTTGGAAATCTTCCATCCATAAGATCTACTACATATACTTCTTTGAACTCTAATCCTTTACTAGCATGAACGGAGAGAAGATTGACTCCGCCACCTTCACTCATCTCTCCACCACCTAAGATCATGGCATTGATGAAGTTGTGCATATCATTATGTCTTAAAGAGAGTTGTCTCAAAGTCTCAACTCTTCTTTTTGACTTCTCAAGTGCTGTTTGTTTTAAAGTTGGATTGATCGTTCCATCTTTTTGTTTGGCTCGCATATTAGAAAGTGTATCAAGGATAGTATGGAAAAATTTGTGCTCCGTGATATGTTTTATCATACTTGATGGGTTTTTGATCCTTTTAAGCTCTTTAAGTAAAAGATAAAGGTCATATAAGAATATTCCACCTTCAAGAGTGAGTTTTGGGTGTTTGAGTATAGAGTTATTTAAAAATTTCATCTCCCACCCTAGATCTTTGAACTTAGCAGTACTTCCCATCTCTATAAAGTCATCAAAAAGACCAAGCTGAACATTTGTGGTCTTGTTACTTTTATATGGTTTGATGATGGTATTATCAGGGTTGAAAAGTCCGTGAAGGATATTTCCATGCCCAATTCGAAGCAGGGCCTCAAAAATATCTTTTGCTATTGCTTTTCCTATATTTCTTCCATACTCAACTACGTGTATAAAAGCCATCATATCATTGTGCTTGACCATCAGAACGATAAGATCAAGTACCATTTTTATTTCACGAGAGTCAAAAAAGCTATGTCCACCTTTTCTTTTACAATCTATCCCCATCTCACGCAAGTTTGCTTCTATACCATCAGCACTAGAATTGTTTCTATATATGATAGCTATCTCATTTCGTTCAGTAAAACTTTGTGATATCTTTTTAGCGATAAACTCATATTGATCATACAACTCATCAAACTTTAAAAGTTTTGGGATATGGTTTTCTTCTCGTTTTACTACTTGGAGTGATTTTTCATAAATACGTGGATTGTTCTGTATCACTTTATTTGCAAGATTTAAAATAGGCGCAGTGGAACGGTAGTTCTTATTTAAAGTATGTATCGAAGCACCTTGGTATCTCTCATCAAATGAAGAAATGATCCCTATATCACTTCCATTAAAAGCATAGATACTTTGATCATAGTCTCCTACACAAAAAAGGCTTTTTGGTTTAAATCCATCTAGGATTTTTCCTTGTAAGGGGTTGGTATCTTGGTATTCATCTACTAGTATCTCTTGAAAATCGAACTCAACCTCTTTTTGAAGATCAAGCATATTGGTTAAAAGATCATCAAAACTTACATACCCATACTCTTTTTTTAATTTTGTAAATTCATCAATCACATCTTGATAGATAAGTGCATATCTTTTATGGTCTTGATTCTTATTTTCTATCCATGTTTCAAAATCTTCGTTATTGGTACTATTTAAAAATAGACTATAGATATCATAAAGATATCCTCCATCATACGGATTGGTATCTCCTGTATCTGTAAAGACTCTTTTTTCGTAGATAGATTTAAAAAGGGTTTTAAGCTCCCCTGGTTGTTTAAGGGTGAGATTCTTTTCATACTTTTTTAGAAGTTTATAACTTACACTGTGAAAAGTTCCATTGAGTATCTTTTTTGCTGTCGCTTCATCAAAGTATTTTGCAACTCTTGAGATCATCTCTGCTGCTGCTTTATTGGTAAATGTTAGAAGTAATATCTGCTCTGGATTGATACCATTATTGAGTAAATGTCCTATTCTTCCTACTATTGTAGATGTTTTTCCTGTTCCTGCACTAGCGATGGTTAGATTATATCCTCTATTTGCAGTCGCTGATTGTAATTGTTCTGTATTAAGGTTAGTTAGGGGCATTTATAATGTATATCCTTGAAGTTTCGATGGGATTCTATCATAATGAAAATATAAAACTATTTAAGATACTATATTGGATCTAATAATAGTATAGAAGGTAACTTAAGATGAGTATTTCTGATGAAACGATTGAAAAAATACGTAGAAGTAATTGTCATTCTGACAATACTTTTTTCCAAGCAGTTGAAGAGGTTTTAGATAGTTTAAAGCCAATTCTTGAAAGTGATCCTATCTATGAGCGTCATGCGATCATTGAAAGGCTTACGACTCCTGATAGAGAGTTTAAGTTCAAAGTTGTTTGGATGGATGATAATCAAAATATCAAAGTAAATACAGGATATAGAGTACAGTTTAATAATGCTCTTGGACCATATAAAGGTGGACTAAGATTTCATCCAAGTGTAAATAGTGGTATCTTAAAGTTCTTAGGATTTGAGCAAATATTCAAAAACTCTTTGACTGGTCTTCCAATTGGTGGAGGAAAAGGGGGAAGTGACTTTGATCCTAAAGGGAAAAGTGACTTTGAAGTTATGAAGTTTTGTAGTGCATTTATGACGGAACTTCATAAACATATCGGACCTCGTATCGATGTTCCTGCTGGAGATATTGGAGTAGGGGCTAGAGAGATAGGGTATCTTTTTGGAGAATATAAAAAGATCACATCTTCATATGAGGGAGTTCTTACAGGAAAACCTTTTATGTTCGGTGGAAGTTTGATGCGTCCTGAAGCTACTGGATATGGGTGTGTATATTTTACTGATGAGATGCTAAAATTTGCAGGAAAAGATGGCTTTGAAGGAAGAATCTGTTCAGTAAGCGGAGCTGGAAATGTTGCAATTCATACTATTGAGAAGCTTTACAAACTTGGTGCAAAACCTGTTACTTGTAGCGATAGTAGAGGAACGATCTATGATGCAAGAGGAATAGACATAGATACTTTAAAAGAGATCAAACTAAAAAGAAGAGAGAGTCTAGAGAAATATTTAGATTCTCATCCAGAAGCTATCTATACGAAAGTAGAAGATTATCCAGAAGGTGGACATGAAGTGTGGCAGATACCTTGTGAGTGTGCTTTCCCTTGTGCAACACAAAATGAGCTTACAGAAGTGGATGCAAAGACTTTAGTTGAAAATGGGTGTATCTCAGTAAGTGAAGGTGCAAATATGCCTTCAACTCCAGAAGCTATCCATGTATTTAAAGAAAATGATATTCTTTTCGCACCTGCTAAAGCTGCAAATGCTGGTGGAGTAGCAGTAAGTGAATTTGAGATGTCACAAAATGCAGGTATGGAAAAATGGACCTATGAAAAAGTGGATCATATGCTAGAAAAGACTATGAGACAAATATGTAAAAGAGTACACTTAACTGCTGAAGAGTATGGCGTGGCTGGTAATTATGTAGATGGTGCAAATATTGCTGGATTTAAAAGAGTAGCTGATGCTATGATCGCTGAAGGGATTTAATCTCCCTTTAGCTTTTTTTTATCTCTCTTGAAGGTTTGCTTATATGGTAACCTTGTGCAAAATCAATATCTATCTTTTCTAAAGTATTTAATATCTCTTGATCTTCAACAAACTCAGCGACAGTTTTTACATTGAGCTCTTTGGCAAGAGAAACTATAGATCGAACAAATGCTAGGTCTTTTGGATCTTTATTGATATTAATGATGAAATCTCCATCTATCTTGATAAAATCAATTGGAAACCTTTTAATATAATGGAATGAAGAAAATCCAGAACCAAAGTCATCAATAGCGAATCTAAATCCTTCTAGTTTTAAATTCTGTACGAACTTTTCTAAAAGAGAAAAACTTTTTACTGTCTCACGCTCTGTTATTTCAAATACGATATTTTCTTTTTCAATATCGTATTTATGTGAGAGTTTTACTATCTTATTGATAAATTCACCGATCATAAGAGCTTTAGGGGATAGATTGATGAAAAGTATCCCTGTGTAATTCGTTGCTTTGATTTGTTGGAAAGCTTGTTCTATAACCATATAATCCATTTGGTGAACCACACCTAAGGCTTCAGCTGTTTCGATGAATTTTCCAGCAGGAAGAGTTTCATCATCCACTTCTATTCTCATAAGCAGTTCATTGATATCTATTTGATTTGATTTGATATTTAAAATCGGTTGGAAATGTGGTATGATCTTTTCATGTTTTATCGCGTCTAGTACAACGATAGAGTGATCTTCTAGTTGTTGATGTATCTCTTCGATATCATATTCATCTGGGAATCTTATTGAGTTTTTCCCTTCATATTTTGCTTTATACATCATAGAGTCAGCTATATCAAAAAGCTCTTTAGGGTTTTTTGAGTGTTCTGGATAAAGAGCCATACCAATTGAGATAGTCATACTCGTAATAGTTCCATCTGGAGCTTCAAGTTCAAATTGTTCTACATTTTCAAGAAGCCTTTTTGCAACAGTAAAAGCTTCTTTATGAGAGGTCTCAGGAAGGATAATGGTAAATTCATCTCCTCCATAACGAGAAAGGATATCTTCATCTCTTTTAGCTTCTTCTAAAAGGTCACCAAAATGTTTTAAGAATTCATCTCCAAAACTATGCCCATAAGTATCATTGATAGGTTTGAAGTTATCACAATCGATCACAAGTACTGCAAATTCATAGTTGTGTCTGTTGGCTCTTTTTGTTTCATATTCTAATAGATCTCTAAATACTCTTTGGGAGAAAAGCCCAGTCAGTGGATCTCTTGTGGCATAGAACTCTAAATGTTCTGTATATTTATTGATAGCTTTAATAGAACCTACAAGATTGAGCAAGGTTGTAAGTATCGAGTCAATGACAATTGAGTGGATAGAGTCTTTATTAAGATCAGACTGTATCCCTAATCCTACTATTCCACCTATTTTTGGTGCATCTAGTAAAATAGATTTTGCTTCATGTTCTATATCTGCTACTTCTAAAGTGATCAAGCATTGTTCTTCATTTGCTATATTATGATTGATAAAACAATCTATCACTGTAGTATGATGGTGCTCATGGATCATTTTCTTTGCTATGTCATTAAGGTACTTGATAAGTTCTTTTGATGGTTTTTGATTCCAGAATATCTCTATCTCATATTGTTCATTTTCTGTTTTGAAAATAGTAATAAGACAATGAACTGGTAAAACACTATTTATCTCATTTAGTAGGTCTTTTATATACTCTTTCCAATCTTTTATTACATCAGAAGTTATGACCATTTTATCTAAAAGCTTTACTTCAAACTCAAGAATATCTTTATCAACTGCTATGTTTCGAAGTTTATCACTAAGATTTACTAGTCCTTTTGTGATCTTGTGAAACTCTTTAAAACTATTAGAATCATTTGTTATGGAGATGTTTTTAAAGTCTTTTACACTATTGATATCATCTATTTTACTTTCAAATTGATCTATTGAACGTTGTATCTTTTTCAAAAGATGTACAGAGATGAAGTAAGCTATAAGAACAAATACAGGGAAAATGATCAATGAGAGGATGAAATACTTGTATCTTGTCTCTTGAATGATATCTTTGAAGTCATATTCTATCTTGACAGCTCCTAGTATCTCACCACTTTTTACATTTGTGTGACATTGTAGACATTCTGTTGTAGCTGTTATAGGGGTGATGATTTTTGTAAGAGTATCACTTGAACTAAAGAGTTTATTTTTTGTTTCAAAGACATCTTTGACATCGTCGGTCATTTCAGATTGTTTGATCTTTCCATAAAGCGCTTCTACCTTTTCTCCTCTAAAGATATCTACTTGATAGCTACTCCCTTTAAAGGAGTCTTTTGTCTCAGAGATAAACTCTTCTAGCTCATCTCTTGTCCAACCCTTTCTCATAACTTGGTACATAGAGTTGAAAACCTGTTTTGATAAAGCTTCTGAGATTTTTTGGTTTTCATCTATTGTAAGTTGTGTATGGATATAAGAGGAAAAAAGATAAAAGGTAAAAAATAAGAGAAATGTAATTAAGAGTATGGAAACTCTAAAATAGTTTTTGAGGGTTTTTATAAACATTGGTATTACCTTAACTTTAAATGCAGATTAAATTGTATAAAAGATTAGATTTATTTTTGCTAAAATTACGGTAATTATTATTATCTTTACTTATAGTTTACAAATGTGTTTCGCTACGTTTTGGCTACTTCCGTGTTGTAAGTACTCACGCAAGATTTGTGAGTTTTGTAAAAATAATTTTCTATCAAGTGTATGATATTCATTAAGAAGGTTTTGTACTGTAACCTCTTCTTGTACAAACTCTTTGTGTATAGGAGGCTTATTCATTTTATCAAAAAATATATTGGCTAGACCTATATATTTTATTTTCACAAGTTTACTTCCAATAAAATAATCAAGTTTTTTAGCAATATAGTTTAAAACAAATGGAGTTCCTATCAAGGCTGCTTCAAGTGTAGCAGTTCCACTACAAATAAATGCAAAATCAGCATCTTGTAAAGTAGAGTGAGTATCTCTTGATACCTCAAATTCACTTATATCTCCGTAGACTTCATCTATGTAGTTGTCTGTGAACTTTGGAGGGATGATAAGAATAGGGGTTCCTTCAATCTGTTTAACAAGCTCTTTATAAATAGGCATAAGCTTAGTTATCTCTCCTCGTCTGCTTCCAGGCATAAAAGCTATTGATCTTGTTGAAGTTACTTCTTTTTTGAAATGTTTTATTTCATCTAAAAGGGGATGCCCAACATAATGTATCATCTCTTGTTTTGTGTAATGGTCTTTTTCAAAAGGGAGAATAGAACATAAAGTATCACAGTATTTTTCGATCTTAGGAATTCTTCCTTTTTTCCAAGCCCAAGCTTGAGGAAGAATATAATAGATTATCTCTTTTTTTGGATCAAGTTTTTTAATTTTCTTTGCTAAGGGAAGATTAAAGCCAGAAGAGTCCATAAGCAATATCTTGTCTGCTTCTAAAGAGAGTTTTGCAATCTCTTTGTTTAGTTTGAGAAAAAAACGTAACTTTTTCAAAGCATCAACAAATCCCATGATAGAAAGTTCAGTAATATCGTAGTTTGGGTTCCCTAACTTTTTGTCAAAAATCCCCATAAGCTCTACATCACAAGGAAGCTCTTTGAGTAAAGCTTCTAGATGTAGATTCGATGAAGGCTCCAGTGCACAGACTAATAGTTTCATAGTTTATTACTTGATATCGTATTTATCGAATTTATTATATTCGATCATCCGTTTTAGCAGATTTGTATATCGTTCTTTCTTTTCAGAGTAAGAACCAAGGTAATCAACGAGAATATATGGGTCATTTGTGAGAAGTCTATTGGTCCTAAACTCATCGTATGCCCAATTCTTCCCAATGTTTTTGTAGTAATCAAATACAGCAGCTTTAAGGTTTTTATACTTTTTGAGATAAATCTTTTTATCTCCTCTCATACCAGTTGCTTCAACTCTAGGCTCATTTTTTCTAAATGACCAAACTCCAAAGATGTTGTTTGCTACTTTTGTGAACCTTGAAGTAAGCCAAGCACTTTCAATTGCTCCTTGAGCTAAAGTGATACTTATAGGATGAGGCTTTAGAGCTTTTAAAAGCTCTTCATTTGTTTCTACTTCATAAAACTCTTTAAGCTCTTTAATGAACTCTTGGTTTTTATTGTTTGCGATATCTTTTCTTACTGTTTCAAATTGTGTTTGGAGCTGATTATAAACTTCTGTAACGATAGGCACTAAGATATCTTTGAATCTTTGTTTCTTTTGTGCTACAGAGATATTGACCTTTTTCTTCTTTTTGACAACTTTCTTTTTTTCCTCTTTTTTAGGAAGAGTTGTGATCATTTTTTGCTCTTTTATTTTTCCTAGGTCACTTTTTAAAAGTTTTTTGTCGAATTTTTTTATTTCACTTTGATCACAGGCTGTGAAAAACAAAAGTATGAAAACTGGAAGAATAAAATATCGTATCATCTTAAAGTTCCTTCGTTTGACCTTGTTTTACTTGGCCTTTAAAGAAGAAGCTTCCTTCTTTATCTTTTCTAAGAGTAAGTTTTTCTTTACTTTTTGGATAAACAACAGTTTCATTTTGTAAACGTCCTTCAAGGTTTCCTCTTACAAACGCAGCTGTCATACCAGTTCCACAGGCCATAGTTTCATTTTCTACACCTCTTTCAAAGGTTCTTACATAAAGGGTATCATCTGAAATATTTGCAAAGTTTACATTAGCATTGTATTTGTGTCTCATTGATGAAGAGAGTTCAAGATCGAACTGTTCAAGGTCATCTACAAATGTCACAAGATGAGGAACACCTGTATCAAGAAGCCACCAAGTAAAACCTTCTTCTACAAATTGTTGTTTTATGATCTTTGGATTGGTCATAAGGGTTTCAACAATATCACCCTCTATCTCACAGGTGATAACACCAGCTTCCGTTAAAAAACTTAGGTTCTTATCTGCTAGTTTATTGCTGTAAGCATAGTGAGCAACAGCTCGAGTTCCATTTCCACACATAGAAGCAGTACTTCCGTCATTATTGTAAAAAAGCCATTTAAAATCATATTTGTTATGTGGGACAATTACGATAAGTCCATCTACATTTTCTTTTGAACAAAGCTTAACAGCTAAATCCGAATAGTCTTTTTCAACATCTGTATGAAAAATAACAAAAGTGTTTCCACTTGCGTCATATAAAGTATAGTTCATATAATATCCGATTATTAAAATTATTTGTTAGAAAAAATTATATCGAATATTCATTTAATCTATGAATGAAAGTTCAAATATTTATTTAGTAGCTTTGAAACTTCTTATAAAAAGTTAAAATAGATTTTTATAACTAGGTTTTTCTAATAAGACTAAATTTATCTTAAATAAGTTAGACTTTCATAAATTAATGGCATATAAGGTATCCTTAGGGTATAGATTTTGCACTTGTATGTTTATATAAAATTATAGATTAAGGTAAAGAGATGGAAGTTTATTTAGATAATAATTCTACTACACAGATGGACCCTAAAGTTCAAGAAGTGTACATAGACAATATAAAAAAGTTCGGTAATATCAATGTTATTTATAATAAAGGGATCGAAGCAAGAGCTCTTTTAAATGATGCATACGATAAATTATATACTGGACTAAATGCTGCAGATGAAGATGATATCCTTATTACATCTTCTACAACAGAAGGAAACAATGCAGTAATAAAAACATTCTTAACAGAGTTTTTAAAAGGAAGTGAGAAAAACCATATTATCTCAACAGTAGCAGAACATTCAAGTATCAAGTCACCTTTGAAGTTTTGCAAAGATATGGGAATGGATGTGACCTATGTTGGAACTGATGAAAATGGACTTGTAAAAGTAAGTGAGATCGAAGCAGCGATAACTGAGAAAACATGTCTTATATCAGTTCTTACAGCTTCCAATGAAACTGGAGCTGTTCAAGATATAAAAGCTATATCTGAAGTAGCAAAGAAGCATAATGTATATTTTCACTCTGACGGAGCTCAAGCTATTGGTAAGATGAAAGTCGACCTTCAAGATCTTGGAGTGGACTATTTTACATTTTCAGCTCATAAGTTTCATGGACCAAAAGGTGTTGGAGGACTTTATGTAAAAGCAAAAGCTCCATATGTGACACTTATCCACGGTGCAAAAAATGTCATGGGTGGTAAAAGAGGTGGTTCTTTATATAATAATGGTGTAGCAGCTATGGCAAGAGCAGTTGAGCTTGCAAATATCAATCTGTCTTTTCTAGATCACACTACGCAAGCTCTTAGAAATAAATTAGAAGATGAATTATTGAAAATACCAGATACAAAATCGTATGTACCAAGGGTAAAAAGACTTAAGAACTTAGTTGCTATCTCTTTTAAAGGTGTTGAAGGTGAAGCGATGCTATGGGATATGAATGAAAATGGTATCTATCTTTCTACAGGTTCTAGTTGTTCTAGTGAAGACCTTGAGGGTAGCGCAGTAGTTGAAGCACTTGGAGAAAAAACAGAGATCGCAAATGCAACTGTAATGTTTGCTTTGAGTAAGTTCACTACAGAAGAGCAAGTTGATTATGTAATTGAAAAAGTAAAGAAAACTGTTGATAGACTTAGAGAGATATCTATGACATATGCAAAGCAAAAAGCATTTAGTGTACATCTTCACGATCACTAAGCAATAAAAAGAAAAAAGAAAAAAGAAAAAAGGATTTAGCGATGGCAAGAAATGATTTAGTTACAGGAAATGTTTGGGAACAATATAGTAAAAAAGTACAAGATAGAATGAACAACCCAAGAGCTTTAGGGGAGTTCACTCAAGAAGATGCAGATAAGACAGGAACAAAACTTATCGTAGCAGATTTTGGAGCAGAATCATGTGGGGATGCAGTAAGACTTTTTTGGCTTGTTGATCCTGAGACGGATATTATTAAAGATAGTAAGTTCAAATCTTTTGGATGTGGTACGGCTATCGCTTCTAGTGATGCTATGGCAGAGCTTTGTATCGGTAAGAAAGTTGATGATGCAGTACATATCACAAATACAGATGTTGAGGCTTTTTTAAGAGACAATCCAGATGAGCCAGCAGTTCCACCTCAAAAAATGCACTGTTCAGTTATGGCATATGATGTTATTTTAGAAGCTGCTGCTCAGTACAAGGG
>Ga0193951_1001170_pt1 | contig 11779 bp, 10 predicted proteins | sample BB_2_MG_FD_140370 | JGI IMG/M metagenome (GOLD analysis project Ga0193951, IMG submission 140370) | Microbial mat bacterial communities from the Broadkill River, Lewes, Delaware, United States - BB_2_MG | ecosystem: Environmental > Aquatic > Freshwater > River > Microbial mats | place: USA... | reverse complement strand
TTTGGAAGTAACTCCACATCTGTTAAAGAAGGTTTTGGTGGAATTAATGGAGAAAGATTAAAAAATAATGATACTTTACCCTTTGACTCTTCAATTAAGTTTGTAAAAAGAAGATGGAAAAAAGAGTTTCTTCCTAAATATAAAAAAGAGCTTACTTTAAGAGTTATTCTTTCTTATCAGTTTGATGATTTTAATATAGAAGAGATTGAAAAGTTTTTTAGCACTACATATACTGTAACTCCTGATTTTAACTCTATGGCTTGTAAGTTAGATGGAGAAGCTATTCATTGCCAAGTTAGTAATTTAGTATCAGAAGCTATTGCTTTTGGAAGTATTCAAATACCAAAAGATGGTAAGCCTATTATTCTTTTAAAAGAGAGACAAACAATTGGCGGATATCCTAAAATTGGATCTGTATTAAATATAGATTGCTTTGCTTTAGCCCAATTGAAGCCAGGTAGTAAAATAAAGTTTGAAAAAATTGGAATAAATAAAGCTCAGAACTTAGCTATAAAGTTTATTGAAGCCTTTTCTTAGGCTTCAAGTTTTTTCATTAGAGAGTTTAAAATCTCGTGAAATGAATCATCTTTCTTAGCAGATAAAGTAGAGTATTTATAGTTTGGCTTAATCATTACCCCTGAATTACTTTTAAGTGTTGTCCCAAATAATACAGAAGAAGTGTTTTTTATCAGGCTTGCAACACTGTTATAATTGTCATTTTTGATTGATATTATAAATTTACTACTTAGGTATCTACATATTTCAAAGTCAACACCTTCTTTATTGAACTCTTTATTTATAAACTCATAAATAAAAATAATTAGATTTGTAGAGATAAGCTTGTTATATGTTTTTTTTATGTATTCAAAATCTTTAACATCTATTAAAATCAAAATACTATCTTCTTTGATTTTTGAATTATCAGCAAGATATTTGTGATATAGCCACTTTTTATTATAGGCATTTGTTAAATAGTCTTTGTATATATTTTCACTTATATTTTGTAGCTCTTCTTGTAAATCTTTTATTTGAGTATATAGTTTTTTTAATGCATCTGAATTATTTTCTTTAATAGCTTTTTGAGCATCAAGAGTTAAAGAAGCAGCACTATCTACACTTTTGGTTGCTGTTTTCACATAGTCGTTAATTGTACTAATTTCATTTAATAGAAGATCATCAACTTCCTTTTCAAAAGATTCATCATTTATTTCAATTTCACTTAGTTTTGCATGTTTATCAAAACATTCAAAATATTCAGAAGGAAGGATTACTTCTTCTTCTAATAGTTCATTGATTGTTAAATCTGTAATTTCTTTTAGTTTTTCTTTCATTTAGTATTTCCCATTATTTCTTTTATTGGCATTGGTTTAGCAATATAGTAACCTTGTGAGTAGTCAATGTTTAGTGATTTTACGTATCTTAATATTTTTAAGTCACCTACAAACTCTGCAACAACTTTTATATTTTGTTCTTTTGCAAAAAGAACTATACTTTTTACTAAATTATAATATACGTCTTCATCAATTTTTTTTATTAAACTTCCATCAAGTTTTATATAGTCTGTATTAATATTTAATATATGTTCATAGTTTGAGAAACCGCTTCCAAAATCATCAATTGCAATACTTACATTGTAGTTTTTCACATCTCTAATAAACTCATTAACTAAGTAATAATTACTAATTTTCTTACTTTCAAGTATTTCTATTGTGAGGTATTCTCCAATATTATTGTTTTTAATATTTTCAATAATTAACTCTTTTAGAGATGGATTTAAAATGTCATTGTAATCTAAATTTATACTTACATTTATTTCATACTCTTTTATGTAATCAATAACTTTTAAAATCATTATTTCCATTAGTTTATTAAATAAACGATATTTTCTTGATTTGTTTATAAATACAGCAGGGACTAAAATTTCTTTTTCTTTGTCATATATTCTCATTAGAGCTTCATATTTAACAATTTCACCTGATTTATTATCTTTGATAGCTTGAAAAAAAGGTTCAACTGTTTTTTCTTCAATATTTCTTCTTAAAATAGATAAAAGTTCTTCATTTTCAAAATTAGTTCTATATAAGTTTGCATCATAATACATAAAGTTTATATAGTTCATTTTTGCATTGTGCAAAGCTTTCTCTGCATAAATTTGTAGTTGTTTATCTTTTGCTTTAGAACAACCAATAGTTATGTCAATATCAATAGTTAATTCCGAATTTATCAATGAAAATTGATGTGCAATAATTGTATTAAAAATAATGTTTTTTATTTCAATAATTTCAATTTTTGGTAAGTCTTGATAAATCAAAAGATTGAATACATCTACATGAGTATTTTCAACATTGATTAGTATATTTCTTTCTAGTTTAAGTAGTATTTCACTTTTTATATTGTTTTTTATTAAATTGTTTAATTGTTTAATTATATAATTACCATTTTCAAAACCATAAACAGCATTTATATCTTTCATGTATAGTATATCTATCAGAAAAGATGTTTTTGTGTTATTTTTATTGAGATACTTACAAAGGCTATTATATATAGACATTTAAACTTCTTTTTTTTAATTATTTTAGTATATAAGATAAAATCTTAAGATAAGTAACAATTTGAGATAAATTATGTTTAAATATTGTAACTTTCTTGTAATATTATACAAAGTGTATAATGACTTTTTATTTATGATAGTTTAGTTAAAATTTCAACAATATAGCTAAAGATAATCGTAAACTTGGGCTAAATATATATTATAAGGTTATTAATTTGGAAGATTTTATTAGGGAATGGGGATATATAGCTCTTTTTGCGTATTCATTTGGTGGAGGTTTTGTAGGATTGGTTATTGCGGGAGTTTTAGCATACGCAGGAGACTTAAATATTTATATTTGTATTTTAGTAGCAGCAGTATCAAATTTCCTAGGAGACCAATTTTTATTTACACTTGCAAGACAAAATAAAGCTTATGCAAAAGATATGATGAAAAAATATGGAAGAAAAGTTGCATTAGCTCATCTTTTAATGAGAAAGTATGGTTCTTTGGTTGTATTTATTCAAAAATATATTTATGGAATAAAAACATTAATTCCTTTAGCAATGGGATTAACAAAATATTCTGGTATGAAATTTGTTGCTTTTAATGCACTTGCAGCTATGCTTTGGGCAATAGTTGTTGGTTATGCAAGTTATACAGCTGGAGAGTATATTTTAAGTAGTACAGAAGAGTTTAAGTATATAGGTGTAGCAATTGTAGCTGCAATATTACTTACAGTTACATATTTTTTTAAAAAAGTATAAAGTATGTTAGGAGGAAAGCTTAAAAGCTTTCCCACTCATCAGTTCCATTATTGTTATCATTAATTACTTTTTTTTGAGCTTTTTTTATAACTGGAGATTCTTTTTTTATACTAGTAGTTCTCATCACTTTTTCAATAGATCTTTTTTCTTGCCCTTGATAAGATAGGTCAGTAGTGCTTTTTCTTATTTTAATTTCATCTTTTCCTTCAAACTCTTTCGCATCTGCATGATCAATAATCATGTTAGATATTTCAAGAGTCTTTTGTGCAACAGAATCAGCTTGTGAAGCATTTTGTGCATTTTCCTGAGTAATTTTATCTAAGTTATTAACAGCATCATTAATTTGTACCATTCCTGAAGACTGCTCTTTACTAGCTGTTGTAACATTATCAATTAATTCTATGGTATTTGATATGTTTTCATTTAGTTCTTTATATCCATTAATCATATTTGTAGCAATTTTTTTACCATCATTAGTTTTTACTTGAGCATTTTCAACTAAACTTTTAATCTCTTTTGCAGCTTCTGCACTTCTATTTGCTAGGTTTCTTACTTCCCCTGCAACAACTGCGAAACCTTTTCCTGCTTCCCCAGCAGTTGCAGCTTCAACGGCAGCATTTAAAGAAAGAATATTTGTTTGGAATGCTATTTGGTCAATTACAGTAATTGCTTCATTAATAGCAGTTGTTTGTTCATTTATATCTTCCATAGATTTAGCAGTGTTGTTAGCTAGTTCTTGACCTGTTAGAACAGAAGCTTTAACTTTATCTCCATATTCTGCCATTTTAACTGTTGTTTCTGTATTATTTTTAATATTTGCTGTAATCTCTTCTAAAGCAGCAGCCGTCTCTTCTAATGATGCCGCTTGACTATTTGCAGCATTTGCAATTTCATCCATATTATTAGTTAGAGTATTTGCATTTTGACTTAATATAAGACCACTTCTTTTATTTTCAACTAATGTTTCAGTAATCACATTTCTTAAGATGTTAACATCATCTTCTAACTCTTTAATTATTCCTTCTAAGTCATTTTCTTCTAACGCTGGCTTAAAGTCAAGTTTCGAATAAGAGTTTAAAACCTTCATTATATTTTCAAAGTTTTCATTTAAAGTGTGTAACATTTCATTAATAATATTTTTAAGTTCACTTAATGCTGGATTGTTAGAATCAAGAGTTATTCTTGTATCTAAGTGACCTTTATTAATTTTATTTGCTACCTCAATTGTATTTTTGATTAAGTTTTTATCTGCTTGGATATTTGCTTTTGTTTTATTAATATTTTCATTGATAAGTTTAGACATTCTTCCAAGTTCATCATCAGAGTCTACAATTTCTAAATGAATATCATCTTTTTCGAAATTAATAAATGCAAAAAAGTCATCAAGTCCTTTTCTAACTAAATCAACATCTAAAAGAATTGTAAATGCAATTGTTCGAGCTAATAGAAGTGTCAAAATAATACCAATAGCACTTAAAACTCCAAAAAGAATTACTTCAAAAGTTGCATTTGACATCTCTTCATCAATTGTTTCAACTAAATGTTCTGCAATATAGTTTTCTACTTCTTTAAGAAGATTAATTTTTTTTGTTATTGTTGCAAACCAATACGCAGAGTCTATTTCAAAATTTGATTCAAGTCCCTTAAATAATGCTACTTCTCTCATTCGATTCACTTCATCAACTGCTTCACCTTTTACAGTTTTAAGATAAAACTCTTTTGCCGAAATATCAGAAACCTTGATAAAAGAATCCATATATGCATTTTGTGCAGCAATAAGTGTATAGAATTTTGCTTTCATTCCTTGACCAAAGCTATCCCTAGCGAAAGTATTAGTTCCTACTGCTCTTTCAATTCCTGCTCTTTCTTTTGATAATAGGAAGTTTAAGTATGCAATAACATCTTGTGATACTTTTGCATTATTTGAAAGCTTAGTAATACTACTAATAGTATTTAATAATAAAGTATTTACTTTTGTGTAGTATCCAATTGCATTAGTTGCTTTAATATCTAAGCTTGTCACTTTTGTTCTAATATTAGAAAGGTCAGATAATATGTTTAAACTTTTTTCTAAATTATTATTAAAGTCTTTTCCATATATTTTAGAATCAAAAGATGATAAAAAGTCTTTCATTTCTTTTAGTCTTGTATTTGCAAGTTCTCTTTGATTTGGGAGAGCATCGTGGAATTTTTTTCCTTTACTTCCTAAATATCCTGCTGTCATACCTCTTTCTTTTTGTGTTTCATGAACAAGTGCACCAATTTTAGTAGATAATACAATAACATGGTCTAGACTTTTCAAGTTATTATAATAGATAAAAGAGTTGTACCCAAGTTTTGCGGCTAATAAAATTACAATACATAGAGGTATTGACATTATTAAAATAAGTTTTTGTTTTATAGATAGTTTCCCTAACATTGAGTATCCTTTTAGTTTTAAGAGTAGAAATAATTTTTTATTATAACATATACCTTACGATATTTACACTTAATAAAAATTTAATTATATTTTTATAAAAAAAGTTTTTCCATATTTAGAGTGATTTTGTTATAATCAAATAAAAATAAGGTTTTAACATAAATAATTTCAATAAATTAAACTTGCCACAGCAGTTTTTAAAAAATTTAGATTCACTAAATTATAAATCAATGACAAAGATCCAAGAGCAAACTTTACCTCTATCTCTAGAAGGCAAAGACCTTGTTGCGCAAGCAAAAACGGGTTCAGGAAAAACAGTTGCTTTTTCTATTCCTGTTGTACAAAAATTAAATGTAAAAAATTTCAAAATACAATCTTTGATATTAGCTCCTACAAGAGAACTTGCTAATCAAATAGCTGAAGAGATTAGAAAAGTAAGTAGACACATTCACAATGTAAAGGTATTAACATTATGTGGTGGGGTTCCTTTTAAACCACAAGTGGCTTCTTTAAGACATGGAGCACATATTATTGTAGGTACTCCTGGAAGAATACTACAACACCTTCATGAAACGGAAATAAATTTAGAGAGTTTAAATTTATTAGTGTTAGATGAAGCAGACAAAATGCTTGATATGGGATTTTATGAGGATATTATAAAAGTGCAAGAGTTTTTGCCAAAAGAAAAACAAACACTACTATTCTCAGCAACTTATGAAGAAGATATAGAAAAATTAAGTAAGTCTATTTTAAAAGATCCTGTATTTGTTCAAGATGATAGTGTTCATGAAAAGCAAGTTATTAATCAAATTTTTTATGAAGCAAAAGAGGGGGAGAAAGATTTATTAATCCCTTCAATTATTGCTGCACAAAAAGCATCAAGTACATTAATTTTTTGTAATACAAAAGTAAAGTGTGAAGAGCTTGCAGATGTTCTTTATGAAAATGATGTTGATGTATTGACTCTTCATTCTGACCTAGATCAAAAAATGAGAGATGAAACTATGATTATGTTTTCAAATAGATCTTATCCTGTATTAATAGCAACTGATGTAGCTTCAAGAGGTCTTCATATTGATGATATAGACTTGGTTATTAACTATGATTTAGCAAAAGATGAAAAGATTCATATTCATAGAATTGGAAGAACTGCAAGAGCTGGTAAAAAAGGTTTGGCTGTATCTTTCTATGATGAAAATTCAAAACATAAAATTGATATGATTGAAGAAAAATTTGATGATTTAGTTTATGGAGATAAGCAAGAAATAGAAGTAGAAAATTATGTTATAGATTCAGAATATAGAAGTTTATTTATCTATGGTGGGAAAAAGCATAAACTAAGAGCAGGGGATATATTAGGTGCATTAACTGCTGGAATAGGATTGAAAAAAGAAGTAATAGGAAAAATAGATATTTTAAATTTTGTTTCTTATGTTGCTATAAAAAAAGAGTATATAGATAAAGCAGAAGAGGGACTTAAAAAGAATAAGATAAAAGGAAAATTTATTAAGTGTTATATTAAATAAATTTTTACTTATGATTAGTTTAAGATAGATTCTTATAGTATTTATTATTAGGAGTTTGTTATGAGAATACTATCTTTGCTAATACTTTCACTCTCTTTTTTGTTTTCTTCAAGTATTGATTTTGAAGACAGCCTATCTCAGGCTAAAGAAGAGGCTATAAAAAACAATAAACCTTTAATGATTATGTACTCAACTAGTACTTGTCCTGAATGTAACTATATGAAGAAAAAAGTTTTTAAAAACGATGAAATAGTATCTTATGTTAACAAAAACTTTATTTCTGTAATTATGGATATTAATGAGGATAAAAAAGAACTACCTTATAGCTTTATTGGTATTCCAACTTTTTATTTTTCTAATGCAACACAAATGAACTTAATAAAAAAGAGTATTGGTGGCATGAGAGAGAAAGAGTTTTTAAACTTATTAAAAAGTGTAAAAGAGTAAGGAGTTTTTATGAAATACTTATTATTACTTATATTTTTAGTTACTAATCTTTTATCCTATAAACAAGAGGATTTAGAAAAATATCTAGCTACAAAATCATGTGAAGAGTGTGATTTATCAATGGCAAATCTAAGTAACAAAAACTTAGAAAACTCTAATCTGACAGGTTCTAATCTTACAGGTGTAAACTTTGAAAATTCAAACTTATTAAAATCTAATTTATGGGGAACTACTTTAGAAAATGCTAATTTAAATAATGCAAATTTAAGGGCATCAAATTTAGAAGCATCTATTTTAATAAATGTTCAATGTGATAATACTATTTTAAAAGGTGCAAACCTTTCAAATGCTACTTTAGAAAATCTTTCTTGCAAAAATTTATCACTTTGGGCAACTAGATTTTTAGACACTACTTTTGATAATGTAGATTTTTCAAAAGCAGGTGCTGCTTACTCTGTTTTTGATGGAGTTAATTTTAATGATTTAAAAATTGAAGAAGCTATTTTTTGGAATGCAAAAATATCAAACTCTACTCTTTCAAAACAAAAGTGTGATTATCTAGAAAAAGAAGAAGCAATTCTCTATGAAAATAATTGTGAAGAACATTAGCTTATTGTTTTAAAGAAATTTTAAAGCAGACACCTTCATTTTCATTAAATACTTCTATTGTTCCATCTAGTTTTTCTACTATTTGTTTTGTCATATAAAGACCAATTCCTGTACCTTTATTGTTTTTTGTAGTATAGTTAGATTCAAAAACTCTTTCTATAATAGAAGAAGGAATTCCTCCTGCATTATCACTTACTTTTAAAATAACAGAGTTTTTTTCTTTATAGGTATAAAATTCAATAACTCTATTTTTTATATTTTTTTCAATAAAAGCATCTTTACTGTTATTTATTAGGTTTATGAGAACATGTTTAAATTCATTTGGAATAATCTCTATTTTCTCTTCAGTTTTACCACTAGTATTTATAATGATTTGATTTTTTGTTAATTCATCTTTCATAAGTAATGTTACAGAGTTAATAATTGTTTTTACAGAGATCTTTTTTAGTACTAATTTTGGTCTAAAGAATGTTCTAAATTCATCTAATGTTTCAACTAAATGTTTTATCTGTTTTTCACTTTTTTCAATTACTTCGATTACTTCATCTTTGTTTAGAGTATCATTTAATAAACATTGAATTTGAATTTGCTGGTTTAGTAAACTAATTACACCTAAAGGGTTTTTCCATTGATGAGCAATTGCATCTATCATCTCTCCCATAGCTGCATCTTTTGCTTGTTTTAATAGGATTTCATCTTTCTGTCTAAGTTCATCAACTGCTTTGTTAACTTTTGCTTCTAATGTTGCATTTAAAATTTTTAATTCTTCAGATACTGCATTTAACTGTAAGTTCTTTTTTTCAATAGACTTTTTAGTTTTAGATAATTCCCTTGATGTTGTAGAGAAGTTATTTATCATTGATAGATACTCTTTTGCATCATTGTGAGATAGTGCAGGTTTTTCTTCTGCTACAACTAAGATTTCTCCGTCATTAAAATATAATATTAAATCAAAGCTAACTGGTATATCTTCAATACTATTCATTGTTAAACAAAAATTAGTAGTAGTTTTTTCTATATTATGTGTATTATCAAGTTTGTTTATACTATTTAGAAGAGTATCAGTATGTGTATATGTGACTAGTTCTTTTAAGTATTTAAAATTATTTGCATATGTCTGGAAGTTTTTATTGTATTCCAAAATCTTTGTGTCTTTATCAATTAAAAAAATAAATTTATGGGTGTTTTCAAATATTTTTTCAATAATTTTGCTATTTAATATGTCACTATTTATCATTTACTCTCTTTTTAACTCACTTAAAAGTGAATTTACATCTGCGATATATTTATCTGCATTTGTTTTTATATCTAAGGAAGAAGTATAAGCTTGACCTCCCACATAAATTTTTATTTTATCTTTTAAGATACTCTTTATTTCTAATATTAACTCTTCTGTAGAGTTTAAACTTGAAACAAGTGTTGTAGAAATTATTATTTCTTTTATATTATTTGTTACAATTGTATCTAAAATTTCCTCAATTCTTACATTAGAACCAAGGAAGTCAACATCATACCCATTTAATTCAAGTAAATCAGCCACCATTCTTGCACCGATTTGATGAAGCTCTTTTGGAGAAATAGTCACAAGTATTTTTCGTTTGCTTTCTTCATTAGTATTTAAAATTCTTTCATAATATTCAGCCATTACTCTTTGAGAAATAGAAGTAGCAGTATGCTCCTCTCCCACTGTAATCTCATTATTAGCCCATCTTTTTCCTATATCATGCATTGTTGGTACAATGATATTTTCCCAAAATAGTTTTATGTCTTTATCTTCTTGAATAAACTTTTTTGAAACATCAATTGCCTTAGTCATACTAGGTTCTAAAAGGGCATTAGTATATGCTTCTATTTCATGTGAAAAATTATTACTTTTCATTTTGTCTCCATTGAAAAAATATTATTTATTTGTTATTTTTGTAGTTGACATTTAATTTATGACACATTTTCATTCCATATAAATATATTACCCACGAGACATAAATCCAAAAGAATGAAAAAAGTAAAATTGCTAATGAACCATAAATTGTAGTATAGGTTTTATTGTAAATTACATAATAGATAAAAAGGTTTTTAGTTACAGACAAAGTTACAAGAGTAAAAAGTGATGATATGGCAGCTGCTTTTGTATCTACATGTCTATTTACACTTAATTTAAATAGTCCAAAAAATATTAACCAAGCAAATGAAAAAGTGATTAGCCAGTTAAAAATTGTATTATCATAAAAGGATAATAAGATGTTTAGTGCCGTTAGCATAAGTGGTAGTGTAACTAAGAAAAAAAGATAAAAGAAAAATGACTGTAATAAGGGTTTTCTTTTTGCATGATGTATTTTATTTACTATATATTCATAGTCTTTGAAAAACATAATAAAGACAAAAAGCATATATATAATTCCAAGCCAACCTAATTTATCTGAGTTTGAAATATAGTTTTGAAATGTATTTATAAAATCTTCTGAGTGAGTAGGGTTTAAAATATCAAAGGTATATTTGATAAAAATATCAGAATAGTTTTGAACTACATCTAAACTTGAAATAATAGCAATAAGAAGTGCTATTATTGGAAGAATAGAAAAGATTGTAAAGAAACTAAGACTTGCTGCATAGTATGTAGTATCATCATTAAAAAATGAGTCTAATGCTTTTAGTAAAGTCTTAAAAGGTCTCTTTACAATTTCTGGTTCTTCCATTTTTTTTCTTTTTTAATTAAGCCCCATTTTAAAAGGATTTAAAATATTTTTAGGATCAAATGCATTTTTTATACTTTTAAATAACTCTAGTTCTGCATTATTGAAAGCTATGTTCATAAATGGTGCTTTTGATAAGCCAATTCCATGTTCACCTGATAAAGTACCACCCATATCAACTACAAGTTGGAAAATCTCTTCAATAGCCTTGTGTCCATCTTCCATCTCTTTTTCATTTGTTTTATCTTTTACCATTACATTTACATGGATATTTCCATCACCTGCATGACCAAAACAAGGAACATTGAATCCATATTTTTCACCAATTGCATAGATTGAGTCTAATGCTTCAGGTAATTTTGACCTTGGAACTGAAATATCTTCATTAAGCTTTTTAGTTCCGTAAATCATAGTTGCTGGACTTGCATTTCTTCTTGCAAACCAAAGTTTTTTACCTTCTTCTTCATCTTTTGCTTCAATGAAACCAATAGAACCATATTTTGCAAATGCTTCTTTTAGTGTTGCAATTTGTGAATCAATTTCTGCTTGAGATGAACCATCAACATCACCAACTAAAATACCACCAGCATCTTGTGGAAGTTCAATTTGAGGAAACTTCTCTTTTAGTGCTTTAATAACAAGAGCATCTAAAAACTCCATAGCAACTGGATTTGCACCTGCGGCAAGTGATTTAAACACTGCATTCATAGCTTTGTTTACATCTGGGAAAACACCCATGTATGTTTGCTTGAATTTTGGTTTTGGAATTAGTTTTAAAGTAATCTCTGTAA
>Ga0193951_1001169_pt1 | contig 11784 bp, 8 predicted proteins | sample BB_2_MG_FD_140370 | JGI IMG/M metagenome (GOLD analysis project Ga0193951, IMG submission 140370) | Microbial mat bacterial communities from the Broadkill River, Lewes, Delaware, United States - BB_2_MG | ecosystem: Environmental > Aquatic > Freshwater > River > Microbial mats | place: USA... | reverse complement strand
GCTTTGCAGATCTAGATCTGGCTAAAGATACTTCACCACGTATTAAGGATGAAGTAGTTAAGGATTTTCCTTTTATTTAGAAACGTTTGAAGCCAACGCTACTAATAATTGTGATGAAGTATTTTGAGCTGAAGATTCGCAGGATCTGATAATGCAACTTATCGAATTTTTATCGATGCTTAATGTGAAAAAGCTCGTTAAAAATTAATCGATGGTAACCGAGGCGCTTGACCTCAATTGGTATTTGAAAATAGAGGTATTGAATATGTAGAAACTTACTTAGGAGAATTGATAGTGCAAGTGGTTGGTGAAAAACATATCATATTGTTACACCAGCTATGCACAAATTTATTTTTAGGTCCTAAAAAACGAATAAGTTGGATAGGCCGGAGTCCATGCTTGTTTTTTTGCTAGACAATAAGCGTTCATCAATCTATAGTGATAATGCATTAATGGATTTTTTTAATATATATGTTGTGGTGCTTCTTTAAATTGCTGTCCGGTCTATATACATTTTGGAAGATACACTTACAATGCCCTTATAGTAGATCAATTGTATCAGTTATCTCATTTCACTTTAAAAATTTTAACCATTGCATCATTTAAGTTTCGCGACTTCTTAACTACTCTTTGTAAAAAGCATTGGGTAATCGTACTGGAATGAATGCAGTAGTCGGGCATCTCGATTCTGTTTTATCAACAAGTTTTCAATCTTCATTTGTTGGTAATATTAAACACTTATCACCTTTTCCCCTAAAACATTTAACCAACAGAGGAAAAAGCATAAAAAGAGATAAAGGTTTTTATTGATTTTATTAATTTAGCCCCAAACTCAGAAACGATGTTATCAAACACTTGCAAGTATGCCATCAGAGCTGTTATTTATTTAGCCGTTAATGATGAAGATGGGAAGAAAATAGGGATTAAACAGATATCAAAAGAACTTGATATACCAACACCTTTTCTAGGAAAAATTTTACAGAGTTTAGCTAAACAAAAATTACTAAAAAGTACCAAAGGACCGCATGGTGGCTTTTGTTTAGGACGTTCAGCCGATGAAATAACTCTATTCGATATCGTTTCAATAATTGACGGAAGTGATGTTTTTACCAACTGTTTAATTGGTATGCATTCTTGTAAAAGTAATGGAAAAGAGGGGTATGCATGTCCTGTTCATGATCAGTATAGTGCCATACGTAAACAAATGTTTGAATTCTTTTCTGGCGAAACTATTGCAAAGATTCTCTCTAATATGGAAGATAAAGCTGACTATATTAAGCTTTAAATAGTGGTTTAGTCAGTGGGAATAGCATCCATTTTTTTATGAAAATGTTATTCCTAAATGCTCTAACTGTAAAATAGGCTGCAAATATTCCACAAGTGTTAGCTAACATATCTAACCAATCGGCACCTCTATAACTTGTAATAGAAAATTGGAGGACTTCCATAAGTGCACCATAAAAAAGTGGAAGTACTAAAATTTTTGATACCCTTTTTATGGTTTTGTGGTGATGTAGATAATATTCAAACATAAACGTGAAACCTAAGGTAAAATACATAAGAAAATGAACAATTTTATCGAAATGAGGTATTAAGCTTATGTCTTTTGGTTCTATTTTAGAGGTATTCATTAGGCTTAAAACTGTAATTATTAAAATTATACTTAGTGTTTTGTGATATTTCTTTAAATAGTACATTGATGGCATTTAGTTGTTAATAACTACAGTTAAAATGTTTAAAAACTGTTGATAACCCGTGAATAAAACACTGTTCCTCAGTGTTTCACGTGAAACATTCCTAGTAATGGCTGGCATTTACATTCATGTTCCGTTTTGTTATACACGATGTTCATATTGTGATTTTTATAAAACTACGGATCAACAATTAAAAGGCGAATATATTAAAGCTGTGCGTAAAGAAATAGATTTAAATGCTTCTTTTTTCTCAAACGAAGCTATAAAAACTATTTATTTTGGCGGTGGCACACCATCAACGTTAAGTCCTGATGAACTATCCTCTATCATAACGCACTTGTTTAAGTATTTTACAAAAGATACCGTAACGGAGTTAACCATTGAGGTCAATCCTGATGATGTATCGGAAGCTTACATTAAGGGTTTACTTCAGGCTGGAGTAAATCGAGTGAGCATGGGTGTGCAAAGTTTTTACGATGCCCATTTACGAAAAATGAATCGTCGACACAATGCGGCTCAAGCCATGAATGCTATTCGTACTGCCCAAAAATGTGGCGTGAATAATATGAGTATTGATCTTATTTATGGTTTGCCTTACATGAGTTTTGAAGAATGGAAAGCAAATGTTAGTCAAGCCATTGAAAGTAAAGTCCAGCATATTTCGGCTTACCATTTAACTTTTGAGAAAGGTACCTTGTATTACGATTATTTAAAGAAAGGAACCTTAAAAGAAGTCCCCGAAGAGTCAAGTATTAAGCAGTTTGAATATTTGGTTGATCAGCTTACTAAAGCAGGTTATGATAATTATGAGATTTCTAATTTTGCATTACCAGGTTATTATTCTCAACACAATAGTAACTATTGGACTGGTGAAAAATACCTAGGTTTAGGACCTTCGGCACATGCTTTTAATGGTAAACAAAGAATATGGAATGTGCGTGATCTAAACCGTTATTGTAAAAGTGTAATGAATGACGAAGCTTATTTTGAAAAGGAAGAATTGAGTGTTATTGATCGATACAATGAAACGATAATGCTTGGCTTGCGTACCAAAAAAGGTTTCGTTATGAAGGCTATAGAGCAATTCGATAATAGTAAATTGCAACAATTTTTTAAGACTGAATTAAAAAAGCAGTTAGCCCTTAAAACGATTGAAATTATTGATGGTTATTGTGCCATTACATCAAATCAACGCTTTGTAACCGATCGAATTATTTCTGAATTTTTTTATCTTAACGAAGATTAAACAAAGCTATATTTTATTGTACAACATTTGAATTCTGTATTAATCAATTAAAAAGGTATGGAAAATAAGACAGGAATTCTGGCCACCTATGGTTCAATTCTGCTGAATTTACTTTTATTTGCTATTAAGTTTTGGGCGGGTGTTGTAAGTGGTTCTGTGGCCATTATAGCCGACGCCTGGCATACTTTGAGTGATAGTATTTCATCAGTAGCAGTACTTATTGGACTTAAAATATCGGCAAAACCGGCCGATAATAATCATCCCTATGGCCATGGCCGTGCTGAAATAATTGCATCTATGGTAGTGGGAATGTTATTGGCCATTATAGGTTTTAGTTTTCTGAAAGAATCCATCTTGAAACTGCAGAGTAAAAGTGAAGTGACCTTTGGTACTTTAGCAGTTGTAGTGACCATTATCTCGTTAGTTGTTAAAGAAATAATGGCACAGTATTCTATCATTATAGGGAAAAGAACGAACTCAAAATCGATGATAGCCGATGGTTGGCATCATCGCTCCGATGCTATTTCTTCACTCATTATTTTGGTAGGTATTTTTGTTGGTAATTACTATTGGTGGATTGATGGTGTTTTGGGTATTATTGTATCCTTACTTTTGTTTTATACTACGTACTCTATCTTAAAAGAAAACATAAGTCATTTGCTTGGACAAGGTATAGATGATGAGTTAAAAGAGGAGATTATAGAATTAGCAAAGGAGGTCACTACTATCAATTTATATCCACATCATTTTCTGATTCATCAGTATGGAAATCATACCGAAATGACTTTTCATATCCGTTTGCCTGCGCATTTTAACCTTCACGAAGCGCACGAAATCGGCACTGCTTACGAGCAATTAATTAATAAGAAAACGAAGATATGGGCTACTGTTCATATTGATTCGATGGAAGAAGAAATGGGTGACTTGTCTTAGCCACCCTTTGTATTTTAATAGTTTAACGATTTTCCAGTAATCGCCATAAAGATATCCAGATGACGTAATTCATCCTTTATCTTTAATAATTGAGACAGTTTAATAAAACCAATTTTGTAACTATACTCCGGTCCGTTATATTCTTCAGAAATAGACTCAAAATTAAATTTTTCCAAGATTGATTTGTCTGAATAGCGTAAATACAACTCTACCTCATGCTCTTTCGAGTAATTAAAGTCCTTGGCATAGTTCATTTTTTTATACTCGTAGGCATAATTATGCGCAAGGGCTGTTATATCTGAAAGTACAGCTGATCCGGTTGGATGTGCCCCTGCCCCTTTTCCAAACATAAACTGCTTATCGTAGGCCTTTCCTTTAATAACAACACCATTAAATTCGTCTTCTACACTGTAGATGTATTTGTCTTTACGCACAAATCGTGGCAATACAAATAGTGTAATGTCATTGCCTTGTAAGCGCTCTACCTGCCCCACTAATTTTAGTTTATAACCCTTTTCGCGAGCATATTGTATGTCAAAATCAGATATATTTGATATACCATAGGTTAATACATCCTTTGGATCAATAACGGCTCCAAAACTGTGTAGTGTGAGAATAATTAACTTAAATAATGAATCAAAACCTTCTACATCAAAAGTAGGATCACTTTCAGCAAAACCAAGGTCTTGAGCTGCTTTTAAAGCTACATTATACGATTGGTTATGGTCAAAAATTTTTGAAAGTATATAATTCGATGATCCGTTGAGAATGCCTGTTACTGATAATAAAAGATCATTATCGTAATATTCTTCTAGGTTGCGGATAACGGGAATACTGCCACATGCAGAAGCCTCATATAACAACGATACATTGTTGTCTTTCTGAAGCTGAATCATTTCTGCCAGATTCTCAGCTAACATTTTTTTATTAGCCGATACTACATGCTTACCACTTTGCAGTGCTTTTTTAACAATATGGTAGGCTTCTTCCGCATTATCAATAAGTTCAACAACGGTATTGATGCTTTTGTCATTTAGAATCTCATCAGCATCGTAACAAAAAAAGCTTTCAGGAAGCAACCGTTCTTTCTTATTTTTAACACAAATTTTCGATATTTCTGAGTCAAAAGAAGGGCTTGTTTTTAATACTTCGTATAAACCCTGCCCTACTACACCAAAGCCAAATAGGCCGATGTTTAATTTTTGTTTCATGGTTAATTGTTTTGCAAACTAATAAAGTTTGTAAGTTGGTTTTTTGCTTTGCCCTACAAAAGTATATTTTTATGAAGACCATCCAATATATTTTTATATTGAATGGTCTGATTACTTATATTTTAGAAAATGCTTGGCTTAAATCTGCTTTAATATCATCGATGTGTTCGATACCAACTGAAAGGCGTAACAATCCAAGTTCAACCCCTGAAGCTTTTTGCTCTTCTGCACTTAATTGTTCATGTGTGGTTGAGCTCGGGTGAATAATTAGAGATTTAGCATCACCTATATTTGCGAGGTGGCTGATTAAATCGAGTTTGTTAATAAAGGTATCACCGGCTTTTGCATTACCTTTTACTTTAAAACTTAATACACCGCCATAGCCTCTTTTAAGGTATTTTTTAGCCAGTGTGTGGTATTTGCTTGATTCTAATCCAGGGTAGTTAACATATTCAACTTTCGGGTGTTTTTCTAGCCATTGGGCTATTTCTAAGGTATTTTGTACATGGCGATCTACTCTTAGGGATAAGGTTTCTAGACCTTGAATGAGTAGGAATGAATTAAAAGGACTCAATGCTGAACCATAATCACGTAAGCCCTCTACCCGAGCCCGTATGATAAAGGCAATGTTACCAAATTGACTATCTGCACCAAATGTTTCCCAGTATTTTAAGCCATGGTAGCCTTCTGATGGTTCTGTAAACGAGGGAAACTTACCATTCCCCCAATTAAAGTTACCTCCATCAACAATAACACCTCCTATGGAGGTTCCATGCCCACCAATCCATTTTGTGGCTGATTCTACAACAATGTTTGCCCCATGTTCAATAGGGCGAAATAGGTAACCTGCTGTGCCAAAGGTATTATCCACAACTAAAGGTATTTCATGCTTTTGTGCAATGGCTGCTATGGTTTCAAAATCAGGAATATTAAACTGTGGATTGCCAATGGTTTCAATGTAAATGGCTTTAGTATTTTCATCAATTGCCGCTTCAAAGTCTTGTGGATTGTCACCACCAACAAATTTTACGCCTATGCCTAAGCGCTTAAATTGAACTTTAAATTGGTTAAATGTTCCACCGTACAAATAGGAGGTTGAAACGAAGTTGTCTCCAGCTTCTAGAAAATTACTTAAAGCAATAAACTGAGCTGCTTGCCCCGATGAGACTGCTAAGGCTGCAACACCACCTTCTAAGGCTGCTATACGTTTTTCAAATACATCAGTGGTCGGGTTTTGTATTCTGGTGTAAATGTTACCAAATTCCTTTAAACCAAATAGATTGGCGGCATGTTCTGCATCTTTGAAGAGGTATGAACTTGTTTGATAAATGGGAACGGCCCTTGATAAGGTGGTTTGATCAGGTTCTTGTCCAGCATGTAGCTGTAGTGTTTCAAAATGAAAATCAGACATCGTATTTAGTTTTTATGGTTAATGTTATACCCTTAACCTCTACCGTTGCTTCCGCATCGGTCTGTACTAAAATTTGTTGGTTGATTTTCAGATTCGATGCGTCGTGACACTATGGTGTCATCATCATACACATCATCATATATGAAGAACTGTTAAATGCTTTTGTGGCATTTAAACATGCAGAAGTACTATGTATTCTTTGTTGTTTCACTGGTGACAAATAAAGAGAATTTACTCTTAAATTCAAAAGTAATTTAAAAATTAGTAAATAAAAAAACATTTTTTAACTTATATTGTTCTGATAATGAATATATAGGCTGCTACTTCCTAAAATATTTTGATTTTAATTTAAATTTTGACGCAACTTTTGCATAAATGTCACGTCTAGTGTTATTGATCGGGAGATAATGAAATTAGGTAAGAATTCATTTCTGTAATGAAATGAGAATAGAATGGTTGTAATATGATGGCTCGTGCATTATTATCTTTTAGGCAAAGTATACAGAAAATAGATATTCCTGTTAGGTTTCTTATTTTGCAAGTATTTATATTGTCTTTACTCACGCTAATTTTAGCCTTTTAAAGCATTGATATCCTAAAAAAGAAGGGTTTAAAAAACACTATTCTTAAACCCTTCACTAATATTCTTTTTAGTTTTTGTCTGAAGGAGGTAGAGCTTCCTTACTTGTCCATAAGCTCGTATTGGGTATTGATCCCATCGTAAATTCTAACTTTCCTCCGGCCATTATTTCATTATGATGGAGGTAAGAACGGTTTAATGATTCCCCATTTAACTTCACACTTTGAATATACTTGTTGGCTTTTGAAGCACTTTTACATACCACAGCAAATGATTTATTATTTGGTAGTTGTATGGTTGCTTTTTGCCAAAGTGGATTACCTATAATGTATATACCGTCTGCTGGATTGACCGGATAAAAGCCCAATGAACTAAAAATGTACCACGATGACATTTGTCCGCAATCTTCATTGCCACAATGGCCGTTAGGAACAGGTTTATATTGTGTTTCTAATATTTCTCTAACTCTTTCTTGTGTTTTCCAAGGTTTTCCAAGGTAGTTATATAAGTATGAAACATGATGACTTGGTTCGTTGCCATGGGCGTATTGGCCGATCATACCTGTACTAAATATAGGCAGTTCATCATCTTCTTTTGGATGATAAGTAAACATACTATCTAGTTTTGCCTCAAAGCGATTAGGACCACCCGTAACATCAATTAAACCTTGAATGTTGTGAGGGGTAAACCAAAAGTAATGCCACGCGTTGCTTTCACAATAATGATTGGTGTAATCCTTGGCAGTAAAATCCTCTAGAAATTGACCATTGGCATATTTAGGACGTAGAAATGATGATTCACTATCGTAATGATTTCGCCAATTATTTGCTCTTTTCATAAAGTAAGCATAGTCTTCTTCTTTTTTTAAGGCTTTGGCCAGTTGTGCAATGCACCAATCATCGTAAGCATATTCCAATGTCTTCGAAACTGACCAATTTTCATGGTCAAATGAAACAGGTACGTAGCCTAATTCGCGGTATTCTTTAATGCCATGCGCATGATCCATGGCGTTTGATTTACAGGCTTTATAGAGTAGCTCAGCATCTAAGTCATTAAGTAAACCTTTAAAGTATGCATCAACAATTACTGGTATGGCATGATAACCTATCATCATGTTGGTTTCATTACCATGCATTGACCATACAGGTGTTAATCCTGTTTGCTCATAATGGCTTAACATGCTACTAATAAAATCTTTTACTTTTTCAGGGTGCATAATGGTGTACAAGGGATGTGCTGCTCTAAACGTATCCCAAAGTGAGAATGTATCGTACTTGTCGTAGTCCTTTGATTGGTGATACTCGCCATCAGCACCTTTATAATTACCATCCACATCACTTAATAAGGTTGGAGCTAACATAGATTGATATAGTGCTGTGTAAAAAGTCTCTTTCCAAGTTCTATTGTCTGTTTCAATTTTTATTTTCGATAACTCTTTCTCCCAACTGTTAGAAGCAGCTGTTTTGTATTGTTCAAAATCCCAATGTTTAGCTTCGGAAAGAAGTGAACTGTTCGCTCCTGCTATGCTTGCTGATGAGACAGCTAATTTTACCATTACTTTTTCGTTATCTGTAGTCGGAAACTTAATAACGACCTTGGTGTGCTTGCCTTCTACTGATTGCTCACTTGAAAGTTCATTCTCGATAAACAATTGATGTGATGTAAAGGGTTTAGAAAATTTGGCGGTGAAAAATACTCGCTGATCAGCTGCCCAACCTGTAGAGAAACGGTAGCCTTCAATTGTGCTTTCATCAACAATATTGATGAAGGTTTCAGTTGGAGCATCCCAATTTAAGCTATAGCCTAAATCAATTATGAAACCTGATTGTTCGTCGCTAGGGAATGTATATTGGTGTATACCTGTGCGTTGTGTAGCTGTTAGTTCCGCATTAATACCAAAATCTTGCAGATAAACCTGATAATAGCCTGGTTCGGCTTGTTCGTTATCGTGGCTAAATGTACTATATGGTCTGTTCCCATTGTCTTGGTGTCTTTTGGTGGCCTTTGAATTTATTGGAGTTAGTAATAAATCATATAAATCACCTGCTCCAGTACCTGTTAAGTGCATGTGGCTAAAACCTGAAATAATGGTATCAGGATAGGAGTAGCCGGCTATTCTATCCCAACCCGAAAGGCCATGATCTGGACTTAATTGTACCATTCCAAAGGGTACAGTAGCGCCTGGGTAGGTATTACCGGGGCCATCTGTGCCCATAAAAGGATTAACATAGCCGCATAAACGTGAGTTTTCAGTTGCCTTTTCCTCAGTGCATGCATTAAAACACAGGGCTACTAATACAATTGCTATTAAGGTTTTGTATGTTTTCATTGTATTTAATCTTTATGATTCTTAATTTACTACAGAATTTGGTATTATAAAACTGTATCACAAATTAAATAGAGTTTTACAGAGGTAGGGGTAGGCAGAGGTTCAAATGGGTTAATTCTACATCATTTGTTATCTTTTTTGGTGCTAAAAGGGCGTGTGAATGAGGCAATGTTAAGTATCGTAGATTAGAAATATTCTAAAGTGTGCTTTAGGATGTAAAAAAACATTAAATGAAGGTTTACTGAACGTTAATACAATAAAAAAATTTACATCTTTGGGACTTTAAAATAAGCTGCAAAATACGACGTATTATTGCTAGGGATAAAGCTTTTTTATTACAACTAATTATGAGTTATTCACTTTTTGATTTTCTAACCCTTATTGGATCATTGGGGTTATTTCTCTTCGGGATGAAGATGATGAGCGAGGCCCTTCAGAAGGTTGCCGGAGGTAAAATGCGATCTATCTTGTCCGCCATGACTTCCAATCGCTTTTTAGGCGTATTAACAGGTTTCCTTGTTACCACAATTATTCAATCGTCATCAGCTACTACTGTAATGGTAGTTAGTTTTGTTAATGCCGGTTTAATGTCTTTGATGGAATCCATTGGAGTTATTATGGGTGCCAATATTGGTACCACGGTTACAGGTTGGATGATTACCCTACTCGGTTTTAAAGTAAAAATAAGTGCTTACGCACTGCCTATGATTGGTTTAGGTTTACCACTTATTTTTTCGAAGAATTCCACACGTCGATCTTGGGGAGAGTTCTTAGTTGGTTTTGCCTTGTTATTCCTTGGCTTAGAGTATTTAAAAGGTTCTGTGCCAAACATTAAAGATAGCCCTGAAGTATTAAGCTTTTTACAAAACTATACGAGCTTAGGTTTTGGTTCAACCGTTATTTTTCTGATTATTGGTGCTATTCTAACCGTTGTAATTCAATCATCAAGTGCTACAATGGCATTAACCTTTGTGATGTGTAGTCAAGGGTGGATACCATTTCACCTGGCTGCGGCTATGGTGATGGGTGAAAATATTGGAACAACAATAACGGCCAACATTGCAGCTTCAGTGGGTAACGTGTCTGCTAAACGTGCGGCTCGTGTACATTTGTTGTTTAATTTAATGGGTGTTACATGGATGTTAATGGTTTTTCCATGGTATGTTGAAGCGATAGATAATTTTATAACAAATAAAAATGGTGTATCACCAACACAATCTATAGCAGCCATTCCAACAGCATTATCTATTTTTCACACTTCTTTTAATGTGATTAACGTATTGGTATTTGTGTGGTTTGTTCCTTTTTTCAATAAGGCAGCTATTCGAATGGTGCCGTCTTCTGAAATGGAAGAGGAAGAATTTCGCCTTAAGTTCATTACAACGGGTATGTTGTCTACCTCTGAGCTATCTTTATTGCAAGCGCGTAAAGAGGTGCATTGGTTTGGTAAACATAGTCATAAAATGTTTGGTTTCATACGTAAGTTATTGGTGCAGAATAAGGACAGTAAGTTCAGTAAACAATACGCTCGAATAGAGAAGTACGAGAATATTTGTGATGAAGTAGAGGTCGAGATTGCCAATTACCTTTCACAAGTTAACCAAGGTAAATTAAGTGATATTGGACGTAAGCGTGTTAGATCAATGCTTAAATTGGTTGATGATCTTGAAAGTATTGGTGATTGTAACTTTAATTTGGCCAAGTCGATCAATAGAATGCGTAATGCTAATATTAAATTTGATCCAGAGATTATCAAAAAGCTTGAATTGATGTTTAATCTGGTAGATGAAGCATTAGAAGTGATGCTAAGTAATTTAGATGATTCTAACGAGGATATTCACATTACTAAAGCTAACCAGCTTGAAAATGAAATTAATAACTACCGTAACCAGTTGAAAGTTGAACACCTCGATAATATTAAAAATGGGGTTTATACCTACGAGGCAGGCATTGTTTTTAATGATCTCTTCTCAGAATGTGAGAAATTAGCTGACTATGTAATCAACGTTACGGAAGCGTTGGCAGAAGTTAATCCGCAATAAAATATACCTTTTATATAACAAATAAGCCCGCTATAAGCGGGCTTATTTGTTATATGGCGGTTACCATTTTAATCAATAGCAAACTTGGCTTCAATTTCGTATTCTAGCTTAAGCTTTTGAAAATCGATGTTAACTTCTTCCAGCGTATTTTCATGATCTGAAATACTCATCATTACATTGGATTCCATTCTGTTCACTCGACCTGTATAATGAATCCTGTTGTTTTCGCGTATATACAAGGCTTTACCTGCTTTTTCTCCAATGGCTGAACACAACGCAGTGGCTTTATTTTTGGCAGCTTTAACGGCCTCTATTTTTACTTGTTGACGGTGGTATTC
>Ga0193951_1001165_pt1 | contig 11823 bp, 10 predicted proteins | sample BB_2_MG_FD_140370 | JGI IMG/M metagenome (GOLD analysis project Ga0193951, IMG submission 140370) | Microbial mat bacterial communities from the Broadkill River, Lewes, Delaware, United States - BB_2_MG | ecosystem: Environmental > Aquatic > Freshwater > River > Microbial mats | place: USA... | reverse complement strand
TATGGAAATCGAAAGTATTTTTGATAATTAGTATACTGTTTAATGAAGCTATCATTCTTCAGTAATTCATTTTTAAACTGTTCAAAAGTTACTTTAGGATTATTGTAATTAGGATGTGTATACGTGTGATTGGCGATACTGTGTCCGTCATTATTCCAAGATTCTAATAAATGTTTTCCTCGTTCACTGTCTTTACCTCTCCCTGTAACAAACAAGGTAGCTTTTACATTGTTATCTTTTAACTTTTTAAGCAACATGGCATTCCATTTTTCAAAAGAATAGCCAGGTCTGTCACCTAACGTACCATCATCAAAAGTAAAACTGATAGATTGTGCGTATATAGAGTTATAGAAAAAAACAGACAGTAGTATAATTCGTAATATGTTTTTAATCATTGTGTTATTGTTATTATTGAAATGTTATCAAACAAAATTCTCCCATTGATTTTATGGGAGAATTGCTTTAATAAAATGAGTTTGTAAATTATTTTTTAATAAAGTTTATAGGGTTTACCTGTGCTTCTTTATAATGCACTTCATAATGTAAGTGTGCCCCTAAAGATGCACCAGTGTTACCAACATACCCAATAACATCTCCTTTTTTAACAGATTGATTTTTGGTAACATTGAACTTTTGCAAGTGTGCATACCATGTTTGGTACCCATCGCTATGTTCAATTACAATTAGGTTTCCCCATTTGTTTTGGTCAGCTGCTTTGGCAATAACACCATCGGCAGTCGCTATAACAGGCGTTCCTATTGGAGCTTTGATGTCAATACCGTTATGCATCATTTTTTTTCCATTTTTTAATGGATTTCTTCTCTTTCCATAGATACTACTGATGTCCTTTTTACTTTTCCCTTGCACAGGAAAAAGAGTGGGAGGATCAAGGACAAACTCCTTAGTTAATTGCGGAGTAGTACTAGGTAAGAGTTTTTCAGTTGTGTTTGGCTTCGTAAACGCCAAACAAAGACTTGTAGCACCCATAATGAATACTGAGTAGGTGAGTTTGTACACCTTAGCCGTAGGCTTCTTTGTGATCATATCTATTCGCTTTTTGATTACTGATTGATTAAAATAGCTATACAAGCTATTTGAAGTTGCCGTTTCTTTTTCAATGTTTTGTAAAAGAACTGCTAAGTAGTTAGATGTTTTGGTGGTTCCGTTTAATACCCAACTATCTGCTTGGTATTCATGTATAGACTTTAACGATTTTCGATACATATACACTAACGGATTAAACCAAAAGAATACTATATAGATTTCAGTAAGTAGCACATCTATAGAGTGCTTTAATGCTATATGTGCTTTTTCGTGTTCAACTATTAATGTATTTTCTGTAGGATTTACATGTTTGGAAATGAATATCCAATTAAAAAATGAAAAAGTACTGGTATGATTGGTTTGTATGATTTGATAGTTGTTTTCCAACGTAACTCCTGATTGCTTCTTTAGTTGAAATAGTAACCAAAGGGAATGTAGCATGCGTAAAAACACCAACGAGCTAACTAACATGTATAAACCGAAAAGGATGAATTTAAAATTATAGGTTTGTGTGTTTGTTTCTTCAATAGTGTCTACCAAAACAGTCTCGCTATTTGCTACAAATTCATTGAATTGAGGAATTTGTATTATGGTTGATGATGTATCAAAAGTTAGAAGGTAGGATAGTGGAGCTAATAAGGAAACAATAAGTATTAAGAGTAATAAAAATCGGTTAATTTGATGAAAAGTTACCCGACTACTAACTATGATGTAGAGTACGTACAAGCAAGAAAATACAAGGCTACTTTGAATTAAATAGATAAAAAACTAGTCATTCTTTTCTTTTAAGGTTTCTATTTTATTCTCTATAAGATTTTTTATTTCCTCTAACTCAGTAAGGTTAAAATCTTCATTTTCTGTAAAAAACATAGCAAACTTACTCTTAGAGCCACTGAAAAAACTTCCAATTACATTTTTAAAATGTTTTTTAAAATACTGTTCTTTACTAATAGTAGGTGAGTACTGTCGTACTTTACCAAAGGTTTCGAAATTGAGAAACCCTTTTTTTACCAAAACACGTACCACTGTAGATATGGTAGTATAGGCTGGTTTAGGTTCAGGAAATTGCTCTACAATATCTTTTAAGAAAGCTTTGTCTAGCTTCCATACGTATTGCATTATTTGTTCTTCAGCTTTTGTAAGTTCATTCATACAGCAAATATAGTATTATTTTATTACTACAACTATAGTTATAGTAATAAAACTATTTTTATAGTCGTTAAGGTTTTGTTTAGCGACTATAAGATTATTTTGCCTTTTAAAAATGAGGAGATTAGGGGTAGAGTGGGTAATTAACTCAACAATTTATCGATGTTCATTTTATACATTTTTCCAATAGGAATACTATGATCTCCTATAAAAATTCTATTACCTTCTATGCTATTAATATATTTTTTAGTTACAGCAAACGATTTATGCACTTGTAAAAAATCATTTTCTGGCAGTGATAGTAACACACTGGATATTTTTTCTCTTATAGTAACCGTATTATTGGTGGTAACTATCTTTGTATAGTTTCCTGCAGCTTCAATATACTGAATGGTATCAAGTGTTACTTGAATATACTTTTTATTACTGCGAAGAAATATACTACTGGTATTTTCAGTATTGTTTTTAGGGACGTTTTGTATTTGAGTATTTTGTGGAGTACCAATGACTTTGTTTACAGCTTTTAAAAAACGTTCAAAACCAAAGGGCTTAAGTAAATAGTCAACTATGTTAAGCTCGTAACCTTCAAGGGCAAACTCCTTGTAGGCTGTAGTAACGATTACTTTAGGAGGAGAAGCCAATGTTTTTAAAAACTCAAATCCTTTTAGTTTAGGCATATTTAGGTCAAGGAAAATTAAATCTACTTGATGTTTGTTTAAATACTCTAAAGCTTCAATAGCATCATAACAATGCTTTTTGAGTTCCATAGTTGGTAATAAATCGCAATAGCCTTTAATAATATCGTGGGCAATATGTTCATCATCTACAATAATGTACTTAATCATAGGTTTGTAATATTCAGTTTAGCGTAATAGATATCATCAGTCTTAGAAGTAGTTAATGTATGATTTTTTGGATACACTAACTCCAATCTTCGTTTTAAGTTTTGCAAACCGATGCCTTCTTCTTGACTTTCTTCTGCAGCGTCAAAATTATTCTCAATTTCAAAATTTATAGCATTATTGTGAGTTGTTAAATTTAAATGCACATAAGCGTTTTTTCTCAAGTTTTCTACGCCATGTTTAAAGGCATTCTCTAAAAGAATAATGAAAAGTAATGGCATTACTTTGTAATCGTTATTTGCTATATCAATATTGAATTGTATATCAATAGCTTTATGGTAACGCATTTTATGAAGTTCGATATAGTTTTGTAGATAGCTTACCTCTTCAGAAAGAAAAACTGTGTCTTTTTCGCCATCATAAACACTGTAACGCATCATATCGGAAAGCTTTAAAATAAGCTCTTGCGCTTTTTTAGCATCTTTACCTACCAAACCATAAAGGTTGTTAAGTGTATTAAAAAAGAAATGAGGATTGACCTGACTTTTTAGATGCATCAACTCAGTTTTCGTTTTTTCATTTTTCAGTCGAATAATGGATTTTATTTGTTTAAACAACCAATAAAAGAAAGTAAAGAATACCACTAAAAAGTAGAGTGTTATAAACTCTACAAAGCCTTCCAGCTTACCAAAAGTGTCATTAAAAACAACAATGATTACACCTATTAAGACAAGAGATATTCTATAAATACGCTTTATAATAGCCTTCTTTCTATCCGTAATTCTAAAATTCATAAGTCAATATTAGTCAAATAAAATACGCCTCACAAATTAGTTGACAAACATTGCTTTTGTAGGGATAAGAGTGAGGGTAACTGTGATAAAATACTTTTATAGTCTTAGAGGACAGTTTGTATCACATAAGTCTATAGGTTCATCACATAACTTTTAATAGTAGAAAGGGTAAGGTTAGGTTTGTTCAATATCAATTAAACACTCAAAAAAATGAACAGTTTAACCATTAAAAATTTAAGTAAAACCTATGCAAATGGTGTAAAAGCACTACAAAATGTATCGTTAGAAATTCCTTGCGGAATGTTTGGTTTATTAGGACCTAACGGAGCAGGAAAATCAACATTAATGCGGACTATTGCTACTTTACAAGATGCTGATGAAGGATTTGTACTACTTGATAATCTAAATGTAGCAAACAATAAGAATGCTGTGAGAAGAGTACTCGGTTATTTACCACAACAGTTTGGGGTATACCCAAAAGTATCTGCTGAAGTCTTATTAAATCATTTGGCAGTTTTAAAAGGAATTACCAATAAAAAGGAGCGAGAGGAACTGGTAAAAACCTTGTTGCATAAAACAAATTTGTATAAAGCGAGAAAACGAAATTTAGATGGTTATTCAGGGGGAATGAAGCAACGTTTTGGTATTGCACAGGCGCTACTTAACAGTCCTAAATTACTTATAGTTGATGAGCCTACTGCGGGATTAGATCCTGCTGAACGCAACAGGTTTTACAACTTGTTAAGCGAAGTTGGTGAAAATACGATTGTCATTTTATCAACACATATTGTAGATGACATTAAAGAATTGTGTACCAATATGGCTATCATCAATCAGGGGCAAGTAGTGTTAAAAGGTAGTCCTTTAAAACTAATAGAAAGCTTAGAAGGAAAAGTATACCAAAAAACAATTAAAAAACAAGAGTTAGAGCAGTATAAACAAGAGTATAAGGTTATTAATGAAAAGTTGTTTTTAGGAAAACCAATCATAAATATTGTAAGTGAATCTGATCCAAAGAATGGATTTACATCCGTACCTACTGGATTAGAAAATGTGTATTTCTCACAAATTAATAACTATTAATACAGGTAAAATTATGTGGTACGAAATATTCAAATTTGAACTAAAGTATAGAGCTAAACGCCCAGAAACGTATGTGTTTTTTGTATTTCTCTTTTTGTTTTCAATCGTTGGTGTCGATTTTGTTTTCCAAGGAGTAGAAATTGGGTTGATGAAGAAAAATAGTCCATTAATTATTGCTAAAACCATGGGGGCAATTACAGGGATTTTTATGATTATGGCATCTATGATTATGGGAGTTCCTGTACTTCGCGATTATCAGTATAATATAGAAGCTTTGCTGTTTACAAATCCCATTAAAAAACAAGATTATTTAGTAGGACGGTTTTTAGGTTCTTTTACTGTATTGTTTATCATTTTTAGTGGAGTGTTATTTGGTATGATGGTAGGCGAGCATATGCCTTGGCATAAAGACATGTTACCCTTTAATGCAGTTACCTATATACAATCGTTTGTAATTATAGTCTTTCCAATATTGTTTTTTGGAGCTAGTCTGTTTTTTGTATCGGGAATGTTGAGTAGAAAACTGTTAGTTGTTTACACACAAGGTATCATTTTATTTGTTGTTTTTTTATTAACCAAAGCGGTAACAAATGAGTTTTTACAAGCTATTTTAGATCCCTTTTCGTTAACTACATTAACACAGGTTGCTAAAGATTTATCGGCTGTAGAGCGCAATACTTTTGAAATATCATTTAGTGGAGTAGTGCTTTATAATAAATTATTTTGGAGCTTGTTAGGTGTAGTTATCTTACTAATTGGTTACCGTAAATTTTCGTTTAGTTTATTAACTAAAGTGCCAAAACGAAAAAAAGTAGAATTAAAGAAGAAGTCAAAGAGTTCAACAAAAATAACCTATCCAATTCCTACCATAAACATCAAGTATAATTTTAAATCTCAGTGTTTACAGTTGCTAAAGCTTTCTCAATTTTATGTCAAATCATTGTTGAAAGAAACATCATTTTGGGCAATTGCTATTTGTGGAATTATCATCATTTTAATTAATTCTGTGAATCTAGGAACTGTTTACGATGTAGATAGTTATCCTGCAACCTACTTTATAGTAGAAGAATTACAAGAAATGTCGATGTATTTTTTCATCATCATTCTTATATTTTATTCAGGAGAGCTTATCTGGAAAGAGCGCACTGTTAAAATGAATCTGATATACGATGCTACGCCTATTTCAGATGTGACTGCTTTTACCAGTAAATTTATTGCCCTTATTGTTATTTATATGGTATTGATGTTGAGTTTGATTGCTACGGGAATCTTGTTTCAGGTGGCTAATGGATACTATCAGTTTGAATTAGCTATTTATTTTTACGGATTCTTTGTAGAAATTCTACCTTTCTTAATACTATACACCTTTGTAGCCTTTTTCTTCCAAGCAATTAGTAATCATAAATTTGTGGGTATCTTTTTAGTCCTACTGTTTTTCATCGCGAATATTGCTTCAGAATATCTTGGTTTTCAACACAGTTTATACAAGTTTGGAGGTAAAACGCTAGGTACGTATTCAGAAATGAATGGTTATGGACATTTTTTACAACCTTATTTATGGATTAAAACCTATTGGTTGGCATTTGGTATCATATTGTTAATCATTAGTGCGTTGTTAATAACAAGAGGCACAGAAACACGTTTTATAAAACGCTTAAAAGCCTTAAAATACCGTATAACAAAGCCTTTGATACAATATTTAATCGTTGCAGGTGCACTTTTTATTGGTATAGGAAGCTATATATTTTACAATACAAATGTTCTTAATGATTATTGGACCAATACTGAACAAATAGCCTTTAGAGTTAACTACGAAAAAACGTTAAAATCGTTTGAATATCTTCCGCAACCAAAAATTACAGCAGTAAACTTAAAAGTAGAACTGTACCCTAAAACAAGAGCTTACAGTGTTGAAGGTTATTATATGTTGAAAAATACATTTGATAAGCCTATCAATGAGATTCATATACAAAAGCTAATAGCATCACATGTACAGTTAGATTCCGTAACCTTTGATGGGGCTACGACAAAAAGTACTCCGTATGACCCATTTGAATATACCGTTTACACCTTATCCAAAGAGCTACAACCCAACGATTCTATAAAGATGAGTTTTAAACAAACCTATACACCAAAAGGGTTTAGTGATGAAAACCAAAAAACACATGTAGTACACAACGGAACGTTTTTTAACAATGAAGAATTTCCTACAATAGGCTACAATAGAAAATACGAGCTTAGAGATGCAGATGAACGAGCGAAGTTTCAGCTTGCGCCAAGATTGAATAAGGTTAGGAGAGAAGATACGAATGAACTTGTAAATGCACGTTCGGGAAGTGATTCTGACGGAATACACTTCGAAATGATTATCGGGACAGCTTCAGATCAAACAGCGGTGGTTCCAGGAAATTTAATCCAGCAAAGGAAAGAAGGAGAACGTAACTATTTTCATTATAAAATGAATCAGCCGATGATTAACTTTTATAGTATTGTTTCTGCTAGGTATACTAGTGTAAAAGATAAGTGGATGTATAAAGACAACGCGGTTGATTTAGAAATTTATTACCACAAAAAGCACAATTACAATCTAGATAGAATGATGCTTTCTATGAAAAAGTCGCTCGATTATTTTAGTACTCATTTCAGTCCGTATCAGTATAAACAACTACGTATTATGGAGTTTCCTAGATATGCAGAGTTTGCGCAGTCTTTTCCGGGGACGATTCCGTTTTCTGAAGCGATAGGTTTTGTGTTGAATATTGATGACGAGAAGGATGTAGACATGGCATTTTATGTAACGGCACATGAAGTGGCACATCAATGGTGGGGAATGCAGGTAGAAGCCGCTAATGTAAAAGGAAAACACATGATTTTAGAAACCTTAGCACAATACGGAGCCTTAATGGTGTTAAAAAACAATTATCCGAAAGAAAAAGTAACCCAGTTTTTAGCATATCAAGAAGAAACCTATCATAGAGAGCGAAAGAAATCTAAAATGCCAGAACCTTCTTTAGCACTGGTAGAAAATCAAGACTATGTGTATTACAACAAAGGTGCTTTAGCAATGTACATATTACAAGATAAGATTGGAGAGGATAAGGTGAACTTGGCATTACAACGATTTATTGAAGATTGGAATACTTACAGCGGAGAAATAAAAGTAACCACGAACAGATATGCCACAACGAAGGATTTGTTACACTATTTAAAAGAAGTAACTCCTAGTTCGTCACAATACCTTCTTCACGATTTATTTGAAACCGTAGATAGCAAAGAGATTGGTTTAAAGAAAAAAGAATTGATAGCGAAAGAACAATAGTATTAGCTGGCTATTTTTTTAAATGTGTTCCATTAAAGTTTTTACAATTTTAGTGGAACATTTTTATGTAAAGTTAATAGATAAGCTTGATTTATAAAATGATATTTAAGGTTTTGTAAATCAATTTGTTAATATATTATTGATAAAACCTCAAATAATTTTATTGAAGTTAAAAAATCAAATATTAAATTTATGTTTCCTATTTAATTTTCCCCAATATTTTTAGTATTTAAAGAATTTATTAGTATAAAACTTATCTATATATTTTGAAAAATAAAAAGAATCATCTAAAAGTATTATCAACACTTTCTGTAGCTGCGTCTGATGCTAGAGAAGATACACTTTCATCAATTATAATAAGGACTGTTTTTGTTCACGGTGTTATTAAACTTAATGAGCTGGCTATAAAAATTAAAGAGGAGTTTAACTTCATTCCTTACGAAGAAGAAATATTACCTCTGACAAATAAGTTAAGTGAACAAGGAAAAATAAACATTAGTAATGATGTTTTATCACTAGATGAAAAACAAAAAAGTGAAATACAAAAGTTAGAGACATCAATTTCTGATCAGGATCAATCAAGGTTTTTAAATTTTAAGTTCTTTATAACTGATGTATTAGAGGAGGATTTAAAAATAAAACAAATTAAACTCCTATGGTCTATATTTCTGAAGTATTTATATGATAGTTTTTATGAATATGGACATGAATAAATCTGATTAAGACAAATAGTGAATATATTAAGATTAAGTTAAGATATACAGAACAAACATATCAAGAATTAGGTTCAAAGAAAGATGATTTTAAGTTATTAGATGATAAAATGTCGGACTCATCAATAAAAGCGTTATTAAAAACTGAAAAGCTTGATGACTTTTCAAGTAAATTTTACCAAGACTTGCTAGAAAAAAGAGAGTCAACAATTCATCCTTCTAAAGTAATTGAATTATCACAAAGAACTTTAAAAACAGATATGGTTGAAATAGGGAGAACAGGGAAAAGGTTAGAAAAAATTGGAAATGATTATATTGATAGTCGAATAGTTGATTATTATAAGTTTATAGAAAATAAAAACAGGGTTAAAGAGGAATTCTGTGTTGAGAAAGGAGTTAAGTTTAATGAAATATATAGAAGTGAGAGACAAGTTAGACATGATGTTTCATTAAGAGAAATAGTACTTGATTCCAGAAAAATAAAAGAAGGTGAAGAATTGACTTTAAATAATGCAAAATATTTTGCATTAACGTTAGATGGCTTATTAATTTCTTATGATAAGTATAATGTAAAAAATTATAGTGATGAAAGAAGCTTTCCTGTTTTTTTTAAACCATCATATTTGCTTAATAAACTAGTTAAGGTATTACCAATTAAAACGGTAGATTATAAGAAAGCATTTATTAAAGCAATTACCACTAAAGGCTTTTATAAAAATACACGAAAGTCTGATGATATATTAAAAATTGTTAATTACTTGAAGTCTAAAGGTATTAATGATGAGAAAGTTATATATAATTTAATTTCTGAGGATATTTTTCTAGAAAAGTTTAGAGAAAAATCTACTGATTCAAGCTTTAACCAAGGAGAGTTTATTGAATCACGATTAAATTTGAATTTAGGAAAAAAGAACAAGAGTTAGAAACAACTCTAGAGGAATTAGAAATGATAAAATTTGATGCTGTTAAATTTAAGAAAGAAAATGAGCAATTAGGAATAAAAAAAGAAGAACTAAGTAAAGATTTAGAACAATACAAGTCAGCTCTTTCAAAAGTTGCATCCAGAGTAAAAGACTTAGAAAATAAGACAGTAAAAGATGATAGTCAAACTCACCTTAATTTTGAAGCAGCAGAACAAAAAGTAAAATATGAAGAAATATTGGGTAAAAATATTGATTTAAAGCGTCATTTAAAAAGAGAAATAGAAGGAAAGATCGAAGATTATAAACAAGCGGAATTTAAAAAATGGCAAAATAAGATATGGTGGAATTTATTATGGGTTATCCCTCTTCTAATTGTAAGTTTATTATTGATTATTCCAAATGATTTTTTTTATATAGCTGAAGTTGATAAGCAAGGGAATAAAGATAATAGACTTGGTTATTTTGTATCTATTGTAGCTTTTTTAATTAATATATTCTTTTTTAATTTAATAAAAATTAGGTTTTTTAATGAGCGAGATAAAAGTGCTAAACTTTTAAATATAAAAGTTCCAGAAGAATTTAGAAGAAATTTAGAGGATTTAGATTAATTCTTGTTCTGATAAAATAAAGGAACTTAATTCCTATTTAGGATTGTTTTATTTAGTCAGTGATTTTCCCCCAAGGAAGGGAAATATCTAGAGGAAAGTTTAAGGAGTATTATACAACACCTTCACTTTCTCCTTATAGGTTTGTCCAATAGGAATTTAATAAAGCTTATTTCAATATCAAGGTTGGTATAGGCGTTTATTTTATTAATTATTCTATTTAGACTTCTTTTTTTTAGTTGGTAATACTTCCTCAGGAAATGGAAATAAAATTGTTGAGTTTTTCTCCGCTGCAATATTCGATAGCGTTTGGTACAAACGCAGTTTAATAGCCGAAGGTGATTGGTCTATAAGTTTACCTGCTTCAAGTAGTTTTGTTGCTGCCTGTTCTTCTGCTAACGCAAGAATAATACGCGCTCTTCTAGAGCGTTCTGCCTCAGCTTGATTTGCCATCATACGACGCATATTTTCAGGTAGTTGGATGTCTTTTATTTTAACATCATTTATTTCAATACCCCATTCTTTGGTTTCCAATTCAACAATTTCCTTAATGTTTTTTCCCATCTCTTCTCGTTTAGAGAGTATGGTATCTAGTTCAACCTTACCGCAAACATCTCTAAGCGCTGCTTGTGCCAATTGTGTTATTGCAAACTTATATTCTTCCACCTCTAAAACGGCACGTTCTGGATCATTAATCTTAAAGAAAACAACTCCATCTATACTACAAGGCACATTATCTTCGGTCATTACTTCCTGAGAATCTATATTAAAAGTAATTACACGAATATCAACTATTTGAATAGTTTCAATAAATGGAATAATCCATCTAAACCCAGGATTTAAGGTTTTTATGTATTTACCAAATCTAAATTTAATAGCTCGCTTATACTCAAAAATTATACGGATTCCAGCAAGTAAGAATATCACTAAAATACCGAAAAGGATTGTAAATCTGTTCATGGCTATAGCATTATAAATATTACGGTATTATGCTTAAAGAAAAAGTAAATAAAACAAAGAGGGGGAGTTATTACTTTTGTTATTTCAAATTACACTTATTTAATAAGTGCAAGAATAGGATCCTTATAAATTTACGAATTTTTAAGAATAAATAAAAGCATAACAGTTTTATGTTTTGTAAATCAATGCATTAACTGAGTGGTGTTATATGTTCTATAATTAAAAACTTATGGTTTTACCGTAACTCTATTGTGGTTTTTAGCTTTTCTTATTATTTGGAGTTATTTAAATTTGAAGAACTTAAAACTTTATATGATATTACAAAAGATTACAAATTTAGGCACTTCCCTAAACAAAACAGAACAACAAGCTATTAATGGAGGAGGAGCTG
>Ga0193951_1001159_pt1 | contig 11839 bp, 9 predicted proteins | sample BB_2_MG_FD_140370 | JGI IMG/M metagenome (GOLD analysis project Ga0193951, IMG submission 140370) | Microbial mat bacterial communities from the Broadkill River, Lewes, Delaware, United States - BB_2_MG | ecosystem: Environmental > Aquatic > Freshwater > River > Microbial mats | place: USA... | reverse complement strand
ACCTTTTTTTGTTAAAGCTTCAATCGTAGTTTTCCAATAGGCACCATTGAAATTTTTTCCATGAAAAAGCACAATGTTCTTTCCGTTGTAATTAGCAGGTTTTTCATCCATATATGCCATCGTCAATTCTTGATTTTGAATTCTCAATTCTAACTTAGAAACGGCATACGGATATTTATAATTCGTTAATTCAAGATCTAACCATTGTAAAGTGTCGGTTTGTGCTTTTGTAATTTGAAAGACAAATAAAAATAGTAATCCTATAAGTACATTCTTTTTCATGATGATATTGAGTTTTGTGAGTATGTGATTTCTTTAAATTCTATATGCAATCTTAATACCACTAAACCAATTTCGAGGCATGCCAGGATAGTAATAACGTGGCTCTGAATTGCCAAAGCCTACAGCATTGATTAATACCGATGATGCATATTTTTCATCTGTAAAGTTATTAATACCTAAATTAATTTCAATGTTAAACTTTGATGTTAAAGCGCTTTTGAAAGATAATTTTGTGTTAAAAACGGTATATGCTTTAGACGACAAAGTGTTGGCATCGTTTAAAGGCATCTCTCCAACATGAAGCACATTAGTGTTTAATTTAACATTTTTAAAGCAGAATTGTAAACCACCATTAATTTTTACTTTTGGTACTCCGGTTAATTGATGTCCTGAATAATTGGTTTCATTATCAACGAAATCTATAAAGCGATGGTCTGTAACCTCAGCATTGAAGTAAGGTGAAACAGAAAGACCATTTGAAAGTGTCTGGATAAAGGAAGCCGATAACTCTAAGCCCTTATGCTCCGTTTTGCCTGCATTTCTCCCAATGTATTGATCCTCTCCTATACGGTCTGCTACCAATAAGTTATCAATATCAAGTAGGTATGCAGTAAGTTGTAAACGCATTTTTCTTTGAAATAAAAATAGTGTACTGCCAATTTCATAGTTAACACCAGTTTCCGGACCCAAGTCTGGATTAATTATGCCTTCTGGTGTTAGCGTTTCTTCAATTGAGGGATAATTAAAACCTCTACTGATATTGATATAGGCATTGAGTTGTGGTGCTAATTGATATAAGATATTCAAATTTGGTGCCACTATAGGATCAAAGTTTCGATCTGCATTCTTATTATTTTCGCCAACATTAAACTGGTCTCTAAAGGAGTAGTTAGTGGAATTGATATTAAATCCTAATTGCGCTTTTAGTTTTTTTGTAAGTGGTAATGTTAAGGTGGCAAAGCCATTGAGGTTATTTCTATGTTCTTGGTTATCACTCAGTAGTTCTCCTTCTAAACTTCCTTGATTATTATTGTTTTCATAGCGATTTTCAATCGTTTTCCAGTGGTATTGATCACTGTAGAGTTCGCCACCAAAACTAAGGTGAGCGGTTTGGAACAAGAATTTAAAATCTTTTGCAAATAATGTTCTTACTCCATAACCCTTAGTGTATTCATCTAAAATATTAAATGGACGTGGTTCATAGTGGTCGAGGTAGTTATAAAAAATAGATGTGGTATTACTAAAATTATTAGAAAAACGATGTGTATAATTAAGTCCGACTAAAACTTGCTTATTATCTTCAAAACCTTGAGCAGCATTCCAAGTAAATGCCGCTTGCGATGGACTTTCATTAAATGCAGTCTCTCCAATAGAGCTTGGAATTTCTGCAAAATAATCGGTGTAGTTAATTAAAATTCCAATATTATTTTTAGAATTAAATTTATAGTTGGAAGTCAGTAAAACCGCTTTGCGATTATACTTATTATTGTCACGAAATCCGTCTAACCTCAGAAGATCATAATTAAGATTTATTGCTAATTTTTCATTTGCTGTAGCGATGGATACATTGTTTTTTATCAGTCCAAAACTTCCAACGGTTAAATGACTCTTTACATAGGTTTCACCTTCCAAGGCTTGTTTTGAATTGAGTAATAAAGTCCCTCCCAAATTTGTGCCGTATTGCGTCGCCTTGGGACCTTTTACAATTTCCAAATTACTGATGTCTTCTGGGTCAAAAGCATCAATAGTCGTTTCTCCTATACCGTTAGTAATGGGTATGCCATTAAAATAAGCACGTATTTTATTAGTGCCATAAGGGGTTCGTGATCCGACACCTCTAATTACAATTCTATTAGTGTTTAAGGCACCACTTTGAATAAAAACACCTGGAGTTTCATTGATGGCTGATATCAAATCTACAGGACTATATATATCAAATTTTTCAGATGAAACCTTTACTGTAGGCACAATGACTCGACTTTCTTTCTGATAGGTGGAAGCAATAGTAACTTCATCTAAATCTAACGTTTCTTTTAAAACAGAGAGTTGAAAAATACTATGGTTTTTAGATAGAGTTACGGTTTTTACATCATAGTGTGGATGCTTTAATGTAATTTGTATCGGAAGTTGAGAGCCTTCGGGTAATGTAAAAACTCCTTGTTTGTTAGTTTTAGAAATCACGTTATTATTAAGTATTATCTCAACTTCAGGTATTGAAGTATGAAATGAATCATTTACGCGACCACTAATATTTTGAGACTGTAATAAATTGACATAGGTAATTAAAGGTGTTAAAATTAAGACTTTAAAAAAGATAAGTTTCATGCTATAGGTTATGTTGATGATCTTATGTTGTCTTTAGAATTTTTTATCAATAAGCGAGTGCTGAAAGCGGTATTTTGAAAACATAAAGGTTTAAAATATGCTGATCAACCGAAATAGCATATCCATCTCCATCCAATATTACGAAACTTGTAAGACTTGACGTGAAGTTTTTATCTATGGTACTTACAAAATTTAAGCATTTTGATTTGAGATGTTTTTGAATCCCTCGAATATCATCAAATTTTTAAAGCGTTTTGACTTTAATGGATCTAACTAGGATTAAACGTAAATATGCTATTTTCGAACATACTTTGAAGCAATCCTATTAGTGTTGATTCATTTTTTATAATGGGATAGTTCTGCACCATAGAATCTCCAAAAAACAGTAAACCCTAAAGTTTCGTAAAATAATTTTGGTTTATAATAGTAAGATGTATTGAAAATGCATCTAAATTTCATTATGATTTATCTTTAAAGATAGTGAAAGTTTTATTTCCCAAATATTTAATGTGAAATTAGTTAAGATTATGCCAAAGGTTACTTTAAATGTAATAATTCTATTTGGTTTAACTTATTCATTTTTTCAATTAAATCACCAGTTATAGCTACAACTGCAGGTTTTGGAATATTGTCGTCATCAAAAGGCCACGTGCTCGTTGGGTAATTAATGTCTTTAGTTTGTTCTCCTGGATGTTGCACACTTAAAAATAACGTTTTACCATCTGGCGAAAACCAAGGCCCTGTGAGCTCGGCATCTTTTGGAGCCGATGCTACTCTTATGACTTTTCCTGCATCTTTTCCATATCTTGGAATGACAAATAAGCTATTATTTTTAAAAGGCATATAAGGTTTATCCTTCCTATTCATAGAACCTCCAGACATATCTGATGTGATCCATAAATTTCCTGATAAATCGAACGCTAAATTATCTGGACACGAAAATCCGCTGTCTTCTCCTCCTGCTTTAAAAGTTGAAGCTTTAAAGTTTAACGCATCAAAGGCTCCATTGGTTTCTTCAAGCTTTAAGATAGAACCATGAAAATCATTTTTACTTTTATTATTGGTTAGTGACACAAATATGTGTCCTGTAATTGGATCTATTTCAATATCTTCTGGACGGTTTAATGGCGTGGCTCCTAATAATTTGGCCGCTTCTCTTGCTCTAATTAATACTTCAGTTTGGTCCTTAAATTTGTTTTTTAAAATAGGCTCATTGTCCCAATCTAAAGCAAGCCATTTTCCATTAATAGTATCCGCAACATAAAGTGTACCTTCTTTTAATGAACCAGGTTTAGACGAAATGAATTTGTACAAATGTTCGTTATTACTATCGTCGCCTGTATAAGCCACTATGCGTTTGTCTTCAAGCTCATATAAGGTGCAGCACTCGTGTGCAAATCGACCAAGTGCAATATGTTTTTGAGCAGTGCCGTCTTTAGGGTTAACTTCTACAACCCAACCGTAATGTTCTGGTGGATTGTCATAAAAATTTTCCCAACCATAATATGTGCTAGGTCTTTTAGAGGCTACATTATTTTCATCATAGTGGGTTTCGCCATAAAAACCATCATAATTCTCTTCGCAAGTTAAAAATGTATTCCAAGGTGTAATGCCTCCAGAACAATTAGCAAGCGTTCCCATTACTGTTGTTTTTCCTTTAATTGGTGTGTCCCAATTTAATGTCATTGGTGTTTTTGCTGTAATACGTCTGTTGTGAGGATCGTTTTCTACAACGGTCCATTGTCCGTTTTCTTCCTTAATTCGTAAGATGCTACCACCAACATTGTACATCTCTTTATCTACTTGTTCTATAGTGCGATGTTGAGAGGGGTTTTCATATTTTGTATAATCGAAATCTGAAACAAAAAGGGGGTGTACATATTCATGATTTACCCAAAGTAAACCATCTTTTGGATTGTTATTATCGAAAGGAATAAAACATGTAAAATCATTATTAAATCCAAACGTATGGTTATCACTAATTTTATCTCCCCATTTTACAATAGTATGATAATCTAATCCATTTGCTAAAAGTAGGTCATCTTGGTCAGAGGCATTTAATCCTTCTAAAACAAGATTTTTTAGTTCGTTAAGTCTAGTTTTAGAAATGGTTTCAAAACCTTTTGATGGTTTTGAGTTATTACCACAGCCTAATAAAAATGGCGGAACAATTACGGCTCCTAAACTGGCTTTACCTAAAAAGGAAATGAATTTTCTTCGACTATAATTCATAATGTTTTCTATGCTATGGATTTTGCTAATTCAAAAAAAAATCTAAAAGTACAATTAAAGTGTTTTTTGTGAGGTTATTTTTAAAAATTCATTCCGAATTTCAGGTTCTGAAAAGCGTCCTCCATACTCATAAGTTGTGGTAAAACTACTCTGGTCTTTTATGCCTCTTGAAGAAACACATAGATGTTTTGCTGTTACAGAAACAATGACATCTTTAGTACCTAAAACCTCTTGTAAATCATTTAAAATCTGAAGTACTAAGCGTTCTTGCACCTGTGGTCGGCGTGCATAATAATCGACTAAACGATTAATTTTAGATAATCCAATGACTTTATCTTTAGGGATATAGGCTACATTAGCGTGTCCGACGATGGGTAGAAAATGATGTTCGCAAGCAGAATCGATAGTGATATTCTGCTCCACCAACATTTTTTTGTAGCCATATTTATTTTCAAAAGTTGATAGTTTTGGTTTATTTTCAGGATTCAACCCATAAAAGAGTTCCTTTACATACATTTTAGCTACACGATAAGGTGTACCAGATAGACTGTCGTCTGTAAGGTCTAATCCCATTTCATGCATTATCATTTTAAAATGATGTTGAATGTTTTTTATTTTTTCATCATCAGATTTATCAAATGCGTCAGCTCGTAAAGGTGTTTTTATACTTGTAGAAAAATGATGGTCGCCTTCTGTTTCAATTTGGTTCTTATTTTTCATTGTTAAATGATTATCCATAGTTCCGTTATTATTTAGTGCAATACCTCATATTATAAAAATGCCCAAGAATAATTAATCCTGAGAAAAGAAACATCGTGTATTCAAAAACTTCAGCTTGGTCTTCTAACAGCATTGAGGCAACAAACCCTATAAAAGCAACCCATAAAAAGATGCTAATAGGTTTTAAAAAGCGTCCATTAGTAGCTTTATAAATAGACACAAAAGCAATGGCAATAAATAAGTAAGCTATAATGGGATTGCTTATAAAACCAATACCCATGGTGAGTAATGCAGGTACAGCTAAACAATGAATAATGCATAAAAATGCACTAAATGCTCCCAATTTATCTGCCCAATATATTTTTTTTGTTTGAATCATATTATGTGTAATTTTTTAATCTAATTTTTTGTTTTTATCTGCTTTTACAGTCCTATAGGATATGCTCTTTCTACAGGCCAATTATCCTGAAACCCTTTTTGCCAATCTATAGACTCAAGTTCTGACGCAGTGAGCAAACAATTCTCTAATTGTTTTCTAATTACTGGTTCGTCTAAATCTTGACCGATGAATACAATTTCATTTTTTCGGTCGCCGAATACACTGTGCCAATCGGCTTCAATGGTTTGTTGATTTTCTACAAATGCCATTTGCTCAAAACGCTCTTGAAACGACATGCTGCTCCACCAAACACCAGCACTATCTGCTCTTAGTGAACCTCCTGCTTGTCCCCAAACTAATGCTTGTTCTGGCCTTGAAGCTATCCAAAACAAACCTTTGCTTCGTAATATGTTTTGAGGGAATTCTTGTTGTGCATAATGCCAAAAACGTTCTGGATGAAATGGTCTTTTTGTTCTAAACACAAACGAGCCAATACCATATTCTTCGGTTTCTGGTGTGTGTTCATCTTTTTTTAATTCTTCAATCCAACCTGCACTTTCTTCGGCTTCTTCAAAATTGAAAAGCTTGGTGTTTAAAATTTCACTTGGATTGACTTTACTGAAAGATGATTCTATAATTTTAGCCGTTGGATTTAACTTCTGAATCGTGGCTTTTAAAATGCCTAAATGTTCCTTTGAAACTAAATCGGTTTTGTTTAAAATAATAACGTTACAGAACTCAATTTGGTCGGTTAGTAAATTTACAATGGTTCTAAAATCGTTATCTATATCGGTAAGTTCGCGGTCAATTAACCGTTCTGGACTTCCAAAATCTTTGAAAAAGTTAAAAGCATCAACTACAGTAACCATTGTGTCGACATAACTAAATCTAGATAAATCTATATTGTTTTCTTCATCAATAAACGAGAAGGTTTGTGCCACAGGAACGGGTTCGCTAATACCTGTACTTTCAATCAATAAGTAATCGAAACGGTTTTCTTTGGCAAGTTTTTCAACTTCAATCATTAAATCTTCTCGCAAGGTGCAACAGATACAACCGTTGCTCATTTCTACAAGTGTTTCTTCAGTTCTCGATAAGGTGTTTTCGCTTTTAACCAAATTGGCATCGACATTTACTTCGCTCATATCGTTCACAATAACGGCAACTTTTAAGCCTTCTTTATTGTGTAAAACGTGATTGAGTAAGGTAGTTTTTCCTGCGCCTAAAAAACCGCTCAAAACAGTTACTGGAAGTTTGTTTATATTATTCATTATTAGAAAGTGTGGTAATGTATTCTATGTATTTTTCTTTATTGACTTTTATGTCATTCCAGACATCAAAAACCATGATTTTATTACGCTTATCAACGCTTTTTTGAATGGTATTCCTATAAGCTTGGTAATCGTTATAGTGTGTGTGGCTGAGTTGGTTTAGTTTATTTTGAAAATAGGTTATCGGGTTAAACCAGTAGGTTTTTGAAATCAATATATTTTTCAATTCGTTTTCTTCTTCAATACTTTTGGTTGCATTTTTCATTTCAACATTAATCAAAGCATCTGTAGAAAGACCTCTTATTCCGCTAACCCTAATATTTTCTTTAGCAACTTTGGTGTCTTTTAAATTGGGATATAATTCAAAAAGTTGTGCGTCTATTTTGTCAATCGATTGTGCATTTATCTCACTTTTTGTGTCTCTACTCACATCAATAAGATCTACCATTAAATTGGTTGGTTTTTCAATCGTAATCCATTGTTGTACCGTTGCAGGAATAATAAAAGCAAAGAGCAACCAAACGCCAATCATTTGTAAGGTGTTTGAAACGGTGTTTTTGCCGTATTTCAGAATTAAAAAGTAAATAACAATCCAGAAGAGAAGATATAAAGTTACCCAAAGAAATATACTTCCGAATATATTGGCTGAGTCAAAAACATTAGTAAGCATGGCACCATAAAGCATTAACCCAAATAACACAAGTACAAGAAGTAGAGCGTAAAATGCAGTTCTCGATAATAGCCACCAATTTTTTGAACCTGTTTGTACAAACACCAGTGGTAAAAAGCCATGCTCCGCTTCTTGTCCTTTTATGTTATACAGCAAGACGAGCAATAAAAGCGGTAAAAGGAATAAGATAACGAATGAGAAATCTAAAGTCCCAGACTGAATACGTTCAGGGTTAGCAATTTCGTTGGTCATGTCGGCATCATAAGGACTACTAGAGGTACCAATAACTTTATAAAATCCGTATTGTTCGGTTTGTCCAATATTATATACTAAAGCTGGCGATGGTTTTTTAAATTGATACGTCGGTGTGTGCCAAAGTGCCCAAAATGGTGATGTAACATCAATCCAAGGTTTATTTTTCGGCCCTTTTTGATTGTTATCAAAATAAGAAAGAGAGGTTTCTATTTTTGTTTCTGCCTCATTATTTATTCTTTCAATTTCTGCATTTTGCTTCTTATATAAATCGGCACCATTATGTAAGCCATAAATACTTGCTACAATAAAAAGTAGTACGGCTACAATTTTAAATGGACTACCCACAAAATGCTTCCATTCGTATAAAAATATCGTTAAACTTCTCATACAATTTTTATTTTTTTAGTTCCGAAAACAATAAGAGCTACGACTAAAATGGTCCATAAGAATAATAGGATAACATCTAGTATATATTTGGAAATGACTGCTGAAATTTGAGTGGGTTGATAATCAAAATCAGGAACCGATTTAAAAAAGGCATTATCTATTTTCCAGCCCCAATCACCAGTTTTTGAGCCACCATAAGTCTGCTTGTCGTTTAGCATTTTAATAAAGACTCTTCGGTAATTTTCTACTTGTAATAAAAATTCTTGATGGTGTAAATTATCGCTAGCCATAAAACCCATACTTGTATTTTGTAGCGAGATAAATGGATTTACAATACCACCTAATTGAAAACTTTGTTTCTGTTTTTGTAAGACGGAACGGTTATTTCCAAAATGTTTGTCCCAAACGCTGTTGCCATAATCTTCGTCGGCTTGCATTCGCATTCCATCAAAGTTTATAGGGAGTTGCGACACGCTATCGACACCGTATTCCTTGAGTACTTTTTCTTTTAAGGCTAAACTTCGTTTATCAGTAGGGTTGTGACCATCGAGACCTTTAGAACGGTCTTCTTTCATGGCGGTTTGAAATTCATTTCGACTAGGAAGTTCATGCCATTTTTCAACAGAACTCATTAAAATATTGGGCAAAAATATAGTCCAGATAATCCAAATACCTAACATTGAGGTTAAGGCCAATGTTGCATTTTGCCAACGTGCAGAGAAGAACACTGTAAGACCGCTAATAATAAAATAGTATAGACTATAGGATAAAAAGAATAGGCCTGTTCGTGCTAAAATATCAGCAGTTAAGCTTTGTAAATTTAATAGGCCATAAACGAAAAGTATTAAACTTAAGAGTAGCATACCATAAAGCCAAACGGATAATGTTTTAGCTAAAATAATCTGCAAAGGTTTGGCGCCTTGTAATACCAATAATTTAAGGCGCCCACTTTGTTTTTCATTACTAACCGAATTAAAGGCTAAAAAAACTAAGAGTAGTGGAACAATATATTGTAATAAAAGGGAAGGTTTCAATTTTCCAAATCGCGATACGGCTTGCATTTGCGAAGCTTCAGAATGTACGATTTCATTTTGAACATGGCCTTCAACTCTAAGCACATTTCCAGTAACACTGTTAACGCCTTCATCGAGATTACTGAGTAAATTGGAAGGTTTAAAAATAAAAGTACCATAATGTGCCGCACTGTGCGGATTCATTTCATCAATGCTTACCCATTGCTGGCGCACGTGGTCTTTAGCATTTTGATGCGTTTGTGCTTGTTTCTGAGTTTGGTAATTTCCTAGAAAAACAGAGAGTAACATAATTGAAATAAAAGCAATACTTATTCCTAAAAAGATACGACTACGCACTAAGAATCGCCATTCATTTTTTATAATTTGAAACATACGATTGGAATTAGTTTTGCATGAATTTTAAGTATAAGGTCTCTAGTTCGTTAGCGCTTACATCTTTACTGTTGAGCTCTTTTACCAGAATTCCTTTTTTTAAGATACCTATGCGATTACAGACTTCACGTACCCGAAAAATATCATGAGAAGCCATAATAATTGTAGCGCCTTCTGAGGCCAGTTTTTGTAGTAACAAAGAAAGTTCGTTGCTCGCTAAAGGGTCTAAGCCACTCGCAGGTTCATCTAGTAAATACACTTTTGCTTTTTTTGCGTAGGCAATAGCAATACCTACTTTTTGTCGCATACCCTTAGAGTAACCACTCACTTTTTTTAGATGTGCATCACTAGCCAATCCGCAAGAGGTTAAATAATCTTCAAGTTCGGTTTTAGAATAGTTTAATCCGGCGAGCTTACAGAAATAATCTAAATTTTCTAAACCAGATAAATAAGGGTAGAGATTGACATTCTCGGGAATATACCCAATAAGTTTTCTAGTGTCTTGAGCGTTTTTACTGGTGTCTATACTATTTATAGATACGTTTCCAGAATCTGGTTGCAGAAATCCTAATAACATATTGATAGTGGTAGATTTTCCGGCACCATTAGCACCTAAAAGGCCTAATATTTCACCTTTGTTAACCTCTAAATTTAAGTTTTGAACGGCTAGTTCACTTTTAAATGATTTACTAACATTTTGTATTTGTATCATAACATCTAATTCCTTATTGCAACTAAGTTGCGAAAATAGAAAATATAATTTGTAATTGCAACATAGTTGCGTTAACTTTGTTGTTATGGGAATTGTTAGAAAAACAAAAGCTGTTACGACAGTTTTAAACTATTTTGAAGATAAAAACGAAGCAAAATCGGTAGTGCATCTTATTGCACTTGTAAAGGATAAAATGAACAAAACAACCGTGTATCGTATTTTAGACCGCCTTGAAGCCGATGGTATTATTCACTCGTTTAATGGGAAAGATGGTTTAAAGTGGTATGCAAAGTGTCAAGGGTGTTCTGCTGAACATCACGCAGATAAGCATCCGCACTTTCAATGTACCGAATGTGATAAAGTAGAATGTTTATCGGTTGAGGTTAAAATCCCGACCATAAAAAATCATAAAATCGAGTCTACAGATATTCTATTAACGGGACGTTGTGAAGTTTGTAGTGTCTGAATGTTTTTTGAAATCTAAAGAGAAAAACATCAACTCTTAATTTTTTATTATTTTAAGTTGATGTTTTTATAACAAGTGCTAATTTTATCTAATGTTCGATATACCAAAAAGGTATTTTGTAATATAATTTATAGAATCAGGGTTTTTAGTTTAGATTCAAACGCCAGTTAAAGCAATGAAACACTTTAAGTTTTTATAACTTAGCTAAGCGCTTTAAGCGCATCAATAATTTCATCTGGTTCAGAGCGCGTTCTATAATCTACATTAACGTAATTCCATTTTACAATGCCATCGGTATTTAAAATAAAGGTCGCAGGAATCGGTAAAACATTGGCATTACCATTATTAATTTTCTTTAAATCGAGTCCACGATCTACACGCATATGTTCCATTAAAAATTCAGGAACTTCCCACGCCACACCATATTGTGAAGCTATCTTTGCATCTTGATCAGTTAACACCGTAAATTCCATAGTATTAATTTCATTTTCCGTTAAGGAATCATCTGGTACTTCTGGGCTAATGGCAACTAAGCTTGCTCCTAAAGCTTGTATTTCACTAAGTTTAGCTTGCAAGGCTCTTAATTGTAAGTTGCAGTAAGGGCACCAACTGCCACGATAAAATGTGACCACAACAGGTCCTTTTTTTAGTAGACCAGATAATGAAATGAACTCTCCTCTTGGATTTGGTAATTCAAAATCTATCGCTTTGTCTCCAATTTTTAGGGCATCTTT
>Ga0193951_1001158_pt1 | contig 11847 bp, 11 predicted proteins | sample BB_2_MG_FD_140370 | JGI IMG/M metagenome (GOLD analysis project Ga0193951, IMG submission 140370) | Microbial mat bacterial communities from the Broadkill River, Lewes, Delaware, United States - BB_2_MG | ecosystem: Environmental > Aquatic > Freshwater > River > Microbial mats | place: USA... | reverse complement strand
TATAATTGATGTTCCTTTTGGAACGGTACATGAGCGTTGCGATTTTATTTTACATACGTTAAAACACGATGTATGATACAGCACTTCAAATACTAAAACACTACTGGGGGTTCAACTCGTTTAGAGAACCTCAACAAAAAATAATTACAGAAGTATTAGCAGGGAACAACGTAGTTGCCCTACTTCCTACTGGTGGAGGTAAATCTATTTGTTTTCAAGTACCAGCTTTAGCAAAAGAAGGCATTTGTATTATCATTTCTCCTTTAATTGCTTTAATGCAAGATCAAGTTGCAAACCTTACTGAAAGAGGTATTAAAGCTACTTTAATTCCCTCTGGAAGTACCCAGGATGAAATCATTACACTTTTTGACAATATCCGATTTGGAAAAACTAAGTTTTTATACCTTTCGCCCGAACGATTACAATCTCGTTTTATCCAAGAGAAAATTAAGCAATTAGATGTTAATTTGATTGCTATTGATGAGGCACATTGTATTTCTGAATGGGGACATGATTTTCGCCCGTCATATCAGAATATTACAATTTTAAAAGAATTACAACCTTCTGCCCCTATTATTGCTTTAACCGCTACTGCTACACAAAAAGTAATTTCGGACATTGTGGGCTCACTTGGTTTAGAAAATCCAACTATTTTTAAACAATCGTTTTACCGAAAAAATTTAGCCTATCAAATTTATAAGATTGAAGATAAACTTGGTAAGCTGAATCAAATTTTCACTAAAACAAAAGCTCCTGCGATTGTATATGTAAATACACGTAGTAAAACAAAGGAAATTAGTAGTTACCTAAATGCACAAGGTTTTAAAAGCTCTTTTTATCATGGCGGACTATCTGCTCTAGAAAAAAAACTTGCTTTTGATAATTGGATGACAGAAAAAACACCAATTATTGTGGCTACCAATGCTTTTGGGATGGGAATTGACAAACCAAATGTTCGAGTAGTTGTGCATATCAATTTACCTTCTTCTATCGAAAATTACATTCAAGAAGCAGGTCGTGGTGGTCGTGATGGAAACAAAGCTTTTTCTGTAGTATTAACAAATAACAGCGACATTTCGCTAAGTAGTGAATTACTTAAAAAATCGCTTCCTACTATTGATGAAATAAAAATTGTTCATCAAAAGTTATATCAACATTTTCAAATTGCCAAAGGAGAATTAATCGAATCAACTTTTGACTTCAATTTTTTAGATTTTTGTAGTAAGTATGGTTTTATTCCTAACAAAACCTTTAACGCACTTCAAATTCTAACCAATAATGGAATTATAGAACTCAATCATAATTTTCAACAGAAATCTACCGTTCAGTTTTTAGCTACGAGCAAACAAGTCATTTCTCAAACACATCAAAACATACAGCTTAAAAACTTTATTCAGCAAATTTTACGTTTATATGGTGGAATTTTTGAAAATCCTGTAAAAATTGATGAATTCTATATCGCTAAAAAACTAGGCTCAACCTCTTGGTCTGTTATTAGTATGTTAGAAAAACTGGCTCAAGAAGAACTGATTGCCTATACAAAATCAACCAACAATGCTGAGCTTTTCTTTTTGCATCCTAGAGAAGATGACAAAACCATTAACCGAATTTCAGTAAACATTCAGCAATACATCAAGCAGAAAGAACAAAAAAACAACGATTTACTTCAGTTTATTCAAAACGATACAGTTTGCAGGAGTGTGCAACTTCTCTCCTATTTTAATGAACAGGACACTCAAAACTGTGGAATTTGTGATGTTTGTTTAAAGAAGAAAACAAGAACTAATGTAAATCAGCAAGATATATTATCTCTATTTAAAGATGGAGAAAGCTATACAGTTATTGAAATCTGCTCACTTCTAAATGAAAAAGAAGCAAACATTTTAATACTTTTGCGAGAGCTTCTTTCCGAAGAAAAAATACACACAAAAAACAATAAATACTTTTTAAAATAAATGAGAGATTTACGCATCGTTTTTATGGGAACCCCAGATTTTGCTGCTACTATTTTACAACACTTAGTAGAGAATGATTATAATGTTGTGGGAGTTATTACCGCGGCAGACAAACCTGCAGGAAGAGGTCGTAAACTAAATCAATCTGCAGTAAAAAAATATGCACTTTCTCAAAACTTACCTATTCTTCAACCTAAAAACTTAAAGAGTGAAGAGTTCCAAGAAAATTTAAAGAAATGGGACGCCAACTTACAAGTAGTTGTTGCTTTTAGAATGTTACCTAAATCAGTTTGGGCACTACCAGAGTATGGTACGTTTAATTTACATGCTTCATTATTACCAGAGTATCGTGGTGCTGCGCCTATTAACTGGGCAATTATAAATGGCGAAACCAAAACAGGTGTTACTACGTTCTTTATTGATGATAAAATTGATACAGGAGAAATTATATTACAAAGTGAAGTTGATATTAAAAAAGATGAAGTTGTAGGAGAGTTACATGACAAACTAATGTATTTAGGAGCCAACTTGGTTGCTGAGACAGTTGATTTAATTGCAAAAGGTGATGTGACCACTACCAAGCAACCAGAATTAGAGGAAAAATCAGCTCCTAAATTATATCCTCATAACTGCAAAATTGATTGGTCTAAATCTTTAAATGATATTTATAATCATATTCGCGGATTAAATCCATATCCTGCTGCTTGGACTACCATTATAAATGGAGATGATGAACTTTCAGCTAAGATTTATGGGGTTTCAAAAGAAAACACTTCGCACTCTTTAGAATTTGGAACAATTATCACCACAAAAAAAGAGTTAAAAGTAGCAGTTACAGATGGTTACTTAAACATTCATCAAATTAAAATTTCAGGAAAAAAATTAATGGATGCTCAGAGTTTATTAAATGGCTACCTATTTAAAGAAGGTGCTAAAATGCTGTAGCCCTTTATTTATAAGGTTTTAGCGTTTTTAACAAAAAAACAATCAGGGTTATTAACAATTCAAGGCAACTTATTAACAAAAGAGTCTTTTTTTTAAGGCAAATCTTGCACAATCCCGCATTCCGTCTATATTTGTTGAGCTATTGAAGCAAAAAAAACATTAATTAATTTTAAAAATCTATTTAAATTATGAACAAATCAGATTTAATCGATGCGATGGCTGCTGATGCAGGAATTTCAAAAGCTGCTGCTAAAGCTGCATTAGACTCTTTAACTGATAACGTAACTAAAACTTTAAAGAAAGGTGATAAAGTTGCTTTAGTTGGATGGGGAACTTGGTCTGTTTCTAAGAGAGCTGCTAGAACTGGTAGAAACCCTCAAACAGGAAAAGAAATTAAAATTGCTGCTAAAAATGTAGTTAAGTTTAAAGCTGGTGCTGGTTTAAGCAATTCAGTAAACTAATATCCTCCTCAAAACATATTACAACAGCATTTAGGAAACTAAATGCTGTTTTTTATTTCTATAGTGTCACAAAAACATATAGCTATTGTCTTTAAAATAGAACTTAAAACAATTATACAATGAAAAATATAGCCACTCTTATCATACTGCTATTTTGTTTCTCAACTACTTTTGCTCAAAAAACCATAAATGTATCAGACATTATAAGAGATGTTAAAAACGGTAAAACCGTAACCATTTCAAACGCTACTATTAAAGGCGTATTAGACTTTACTTTTATGGAAGAAGCCTTACCGAAACTACCTACAAGAAAACGTTGGTGGAATAATGGTGGGTCTAACACTATAGAAAAACAAATTACTAATAAGGTTTCGTTTATAAACTGTGTTTTTGAAGATGATGTATTAGCTTATATTCCCGATGAAAAAAGCGGCTATACTTTTGTTGCTAATTTTGAAGACTTCGTAATTTTTAAAGACTGTACCTTTGAACAAAAAGCCATGTTTAAATATTCTGACTTCGAAAAAAGCACAGACTTTTCTGGCTCTAAGTTTAAAGGAGACTCTACTTTTAAATATGCTAAGTTTAACAGAGATATTTCTTTTAAGAATACCTTATTTGAAGAACCTTCTACTTTTAAATATGTAAACTTTAAGCGTTTTGTAAGTTTTGAAAACTCAGTATTTAACGAAAGTGCTATTTTTAAATACACTGACTTTAAAGACGGTGTATCGTTTAGAAATGTAAAATTTGAAGAAGACTTAAACATAAAATACACCAAAGTATCAGGTGAATTTGATATAACAGGTATGGAAGTAGCCTTTGATATTGACTCAAAGTACACTAAAATAAACGGTAAAAGTTTTAACAAATATTTACTTAAGAAGTAACTCTCTTAAATATATAACACCATAAACCCTTCTATACGAATAAGGATTTATGGTGTTATAAATTAAAAAAGAGGAACAAAAAAATCCCTCTTTTAGACATAAACTATTTAATTCATTTTTTAACTACATTACACTAAATTTTAGTTTACAATTTATCTTTCCAGAAAACTCCTTTTAAAGTTATTTCTACTCCTTTAACATCTGTAAAAGTAACTTCAAACTCTCCTGATGTATGGTATACTAAACCTCCTATTTCTTTATTCTTATATAAAATTACTTTACCAACTCCGTTATCTTCATAAGTATCATTTGTGGGTAAATACATCTCTACAACCATTCCTGACAAATACTGTGATTCTTCTAAACTTAAGGTGTTTTCATTTAAATTACTTCCTTTTTCATCGTACATTAAATCATCAGGTAGACTAACTTTACTCCCAAAAGAATAACGTAAATACATTGTTGACATATAATCATTACCTATCTTAAACTGCCTAAAGTAAGCTGAGTTCAGTAATTGTCCTCCTCCATAACTTACAAAACTACCTTCTTCATTTTTTACTTTACTTCCATTCTTGTATACTTCAAAAAAAGCTCCTTGTTCTCCACTTACATTATCCCAAAGAGTTACTCCTACTTCAGAAGGTTCTGACTCTGATAATATTTCATTTTCTGAGCATCCTACAGAAAACATTAATACTGTTAATACTATTATTATTTTAAAATAATTTACTTTCATAATATTTGTTTTACATAAAGTGTCATTTTGAGTGAATTTCTGAACATTATTGGGAAAAAATAAAAATTATTGGTAGCTACATAATATGATGCTATTAACAAATAGTGAAAACACCCAAAATGACTTATACTTTAGCTTCTTCTTTAATCTTTCAAGTTGAACTTTTCTTTTACTTCTTCCCAGCTAAGTTGTGATAAATCTTCTTTATCCAGCCCTTTACCACTTAATTGTGTACCTGCAGGAATTAAAACATAACGAAACTTGTTTCCTTTAGTCGAATCATACTCAATATCACTAAGGTCAGATCCGTCTATACTCTTTAAAGAAACCCATAAATCATTTCCTGTTGTAGAAGGGACAGCTTTATAGCTTCCGTTTCTAAACTCATAATTGAATAGTTGAAAATAATTCGCCCCATAATTTTTTCCATAAACTAAAAGTACACCTCCTCTTTCTGAGAAACCATGTAAACTATCGTAGCCTGCTGCTGCTAATACAGGATCTGGAAAAGTATACTTCATCGTTTTGCTAGTAGGTGTACTATATGCTTCCCAGTTATAATTTATCCATTTAGTTGCCACAACATTAGCTGTTCCCTTTAAATTTATTGGATTCCCCCACCCATTGTTGGTTTTTGGTCCATAAAGATCTCCTGTTGATGAATCTATATAGTAATCTCCAAGATTACCAAGAGTAGTAGAAGGAGCTGTTGAACCTTTTAAAATATCCGAACCATCTGCTCCGTCTTGACCATCAGTTCCGTCTGCTCCTTTTAAATTTAAAGGAGTACCCCAGTCACCTTCAGTTTTAGGTCCGTATAGGTTACTTGTAGTTGTATCTAAATACATATCTCCAATATCACCTATTTCTAAACCTGGCGCTCCTGTTCCGCTAATAATAACATTTCCATCCTTACCGGGTATACCCTGTACTCCTTGAGGTCCTTGTTCTCCTTTTTCTCCTATAGGTCCCTCATCTCCCGAACAACTTACTATTGCTACCATAGCAAATAATCCTATAATTAATGTAACAACCTGTTTTATCATTTCTTTCATTTTGTATAATCTTTTTTAATTTGTTTATTTTTTCTCTTAACTATTTAAATAAAACAAGTAGATTTTTAAAAATCTACTTGTTTAGCCACATATAATGTTCCTGAAATAGAAACCTCTACATCATTTGAATCTGTAAAGGTTCCTGAAAACTCTAAAAGAGTTTCAGTTTTCCCTACCTGATCAGTTCCAGAGTTTACTGTACTGTATGGAGCATCTTTTTTAATAGTTATTGTTCCTGATTTAGAGGTATACATTTTATTATTAAGAGTAACAGCTACTGCTGAGTTTTCATCTTCACTCCTTCCAAAAGGTTTTAAATCTCCATCTATTTTAACTGGAAAAGCGTTTATTTTTAAACCTTCATCTTCTATGTAAGCAAAAATTGTATAAAAAGCTCTTTGTGTTTCTTGATCCGTTCCTTTTACAATAGTAGCTGAGGATTTTAAAACTTCTTTATTTTCATACTTTGTACCATCTATAGTAACTTCATAATAAGAGTCTTTAGCAGATAGTAAATCATCTATAGAATCATCATTCCCTGAACAAGAAACCATTACGGTTATACTAATAAAAAGAGTTAAAAAATTAAAAATGTGTTTTGTTGTTTTCATAAGTTCTTTTTTTATTGTAAAATTTATAAACTTACAGGCTATACATTACACCTGCACTAAATACAATTTGATTTCCATTATTCAACATTGCTTTGATCTCTGAAAAACCTGTTAATTTATCAGAAACCTTATAGTTTAATCCTCCTCCTAAGTTTATTCCAAAATCAGTTGAGGATGCTGAGTACACTGAATTAAATGATGATGATACGCTTGTGTAGAACACATTAATTCCTGCTAAGGGATATACGCTTAATTTTTCTTTCAATTCAAAGAAATAATGAGCATCTGCATCAAAACTCATCATTGTTGTTGATACTTCAGGCACACTTTCTGTGAAGAAATAACTCACACTAGGCGATACTTTAAATTTCTCAGAAACATCAAATGAAGCTTTTACTCCTAACCCAAAATCTGACTCTGAACCATACACTATGTTTGCTCCTACTTTTGTTTGACTATAGGTAACTATAGTTATTAATAATGTTAAAATTGTAAATACGTTTTTTCTCATTGTCTTTTAAAAATTAACTATTCTTTATTGTGTCCTTTCTGAACACAAGGCAAATGTGCATTAATAAGCTAACCTTTAAAAAGCTCTTTTTGTAGATTGTTAGGTTGTTTTGTAATTTGCTTAATAAACCTCATACAGCAGATTAAAAGAGAGAAAAAACAAACTATGAACTATTTTATACGATATATAGCTTAAATTCATAGTTTTATAATTTCAAATATGTATTTAGAAGAGATAAGTAATAAATTAGCTTAAAATTTTTTGTAAATGATTCGAGCAATTATTGTAGACGATGAGTCAAAATCTATAGAAAACTTAATTTGGGAACTAGGAAGCTTTAAAGATGATATAAAAGTTATACAAACATTTACCAATCCAAAAGAAGCAATTCTTTTTTTAGAAAAAAATACCGTTGAGGCTATTTTCTTAGATATAGAAATGCCTTCTATGAATGGTTTTACTTTTTTAGACAAGCTTAAAAGCAACAGTGAATTTGCTATTATTTTTACTACAGCCTACAGTGAACATGCTTTAAAAGCCATTAGAAAAGGAGCTTATGATTACTTATTAAAACCTGTTAGCAATTCACAATTAAAAGAGGCTATAGAACGTGTTAAAAAAAGAAAATCACCTACAATAAACATTGATGCTCTCGAAGATATTTTAGTTGACTTTAACAACCAACAAACAAAAAAAAGAATTGCAGTACATACTGATGGATGCCTAACATTTATTGAACTACATAAAATTATTTATGCCGAAGCAGATGGTAGTTATACTCGATTAATTATTGACGGAGAAAAGGATATAATTTTAAGCAAAAAGCTAAAAGATGTTACCAATATGTTAAGTGATAAATTATTTTACCGCATTCATAATTCATACGTTGTAAACCTTCAAAGAATAAAAAAGTTTTTTAAAACTGAGGCTTATTTAGTTATGGATAATAATAAAAAAATCCCTGTCGCCCGTCATAAGAAAAATGAACTTTTAAATCATTTTTAATCTAAAACTATTTGAAAACAAAGTATCATGCCTCTTTTAAAGCCTTTCTTGTTAATCTTTTCTTTTCTTTATGTAAATGCAGCCTTAAGTATAACTTCTATTGATAGTTTAGACTATGGTAAAACATACACGTATAAAGAAATAAATAAGTTTTTAAAGAAGTATAATAAAGATACAACTAAACAAAAAGAACTTTTTGAAAAATTTAAAGAAAGTAGCTTTACTTCAGGTCAAATATATGAGTTAATTCATTTAGGCAACAATTATAGAAAGTATTCTTTATTTGATAAAGCCATTACTACTCATAAACAAGCTTTGGAAATAGCTAAAAAAACACAAAACAATGAGTTTATTATTTTTTGTTTAAACATGATAGGTGTTGATTATCGAAAAATGGATGCTCATAAAACTGCTATTGACTATAATCAAGAAGCCTTAGAAATTGCAGAAAAAATAGAGAAACCTTCATATGGTATATTGAGAAGCATAGAGGTTTCATACAATTCTATTGGTAATGTTTATTTTTATTTAGAACAATATGATTTAGCTCTAAAAAATTATAAAGCTGCTTTAGAATATGCTAAACAATCTAAAAACAAATGGTCCCAATCTATTAACTATGAAAATATAGGAAAAATAAAAGTTGCCCAAAATAAATTTAAAGAAGCAGAAAAATACATTCTTAAAGCCTTAGAGATTGATACAAGTATCAAAAATCATTTCGGCCGAATGATTTGTTACAATAGCCTTGCGAACATTTACATAAAAACTAATAATTACCAAAAAGCAAAAGAATACTTAGAACTAGCAACGCCAATTGCATTATCTGTAAAAAACAAATTTTACATTGCTAGTACTAAAGCTAATTTTGGATATTTACTTTTAAAAACAAAACAATACAAATTAGCAAAAGAGTATTTAGACGAAAGTTTGAATATAGCGAACAAAGAGTCCTTTAAAACTTTATTGGTAAATATACATTACTATTTTTATGAATATTTCCAAGATAACCATCAATATGAAACAGCTTTAAATCACTACAAAAAACATATAAAAATAAAGCAACAACTTAATGCTAACAAAAAGGCTCAATACGTTAATGATTTAATTCTTAAATATGAAACTAACAAGAAAAAAGAACAAATAAAAAAACTAGAAGATGAGAAAAAAATAAGTGAATTAAATTATAAAAACTCTAGAAACCTTTGGATAATAGGCTTAGGTACAATTGCCTTACTTTTTTTAAGTATTTACTTCCTTTCTCGTCAAAAACAACTTAGATCTAAGAAAAAAATTTCAGATTTACATAGCAAAGTATTGCGTTCACAACTAAACCCTCATTTTATTTTTAATGCACTTAACTCTATAAAACATTATATCATTAAAAATGAAAAACATGATGCTATTGACTACCTTAATAAATTCTCCGAGTTTACAAGGAGGGTATTAGAAAAAAGCATGGAAAAAAGTATTTCTTTAGAAGACGAACTTTACAACTCACAATTGTATATTGAACTTGAAAATGCCCGTTTTGAAGACAATATCACTTTTAAAATAGAATTTTCTGATCATATTCCTCTATCTAAAATTAATATCCCCCCCTTTGTTTTACAACCTTTATTAGAAAATGCAATTTGGCACGGAGTTGCAACTATACCAAACAAAAAAATAAGTATTCAAATACTTCAATTAAAAAATTATATTCAAATAACTATCTCTGATAACGGTGTTGGTAGAGATAAAGCAAGAGAAATAAAAAAAGAGCAAAAAAACTATAAGAAATCAATAGGTATAAGCCTTGTAAATCAAATTCTAGAAAACTTTTACAAAGAAAATTACACCTTTTTTTATGAAGAGTTAAATACCTCAACAGGAACTAAAGTTAGTATTAAAATTCCTATACAGACAACTTCCCCTTAAACATGTATTTAAATATCGAAGTTATATGGAAGTAACATCTTTTTTATGGCATATAGTAATAGCAAACCTTACTATCTTCCTTATTATCAGTATTTTTATTTATAAAAACATTAAAGAAAATGTTTTTAAGTATTATGCTTTTTTTAAATTCTTCTTGTTACTATATCTAATTCTAAAATCAGGAGCTATTATAAAATTTTCTTTGCCAGAGTTTGGTCATTTACGCCCATTAAACTGGGGAATACAAGTCGTTTATAACATCTATTTATCTTATTTTGGAATCTCTTTTTTAAAGCTTGATGTTTACTTTCCAAAAATTACACATAATGTACATAACATTTTAAGAAACGTTTTAATTGGTAGTAGCGTTTTTTGTTTTTTTACTATAGTTTTTAAACTTACAAATGCTTACTTCTATTTCTTCACATTTATATACCTTCCTTTTCACCTTCTAATAAGTTTTTATCTTTTGTATTTAGCTAGTAAAACTGAACTAAAAGAACGCATTTACTACTTTATAGGTACTTTAAGTTATATAATTTTTGCTAGTGCCGCTTTTATTTTAACAGTAACCAATAATATTAATGTTGGTCCTTTTACAGCTATATCTTTTTTTTATATAGGAATACTCATTGAGGAATATAGCTTCGGTTATGGTTTAAGTGAAAAAATTAAAAAAATATATTATGATAAGATTATTACAGAAAGAAAACTGACTCTAGCTCAAAAAGAAATAAACCAACATTTACAAAATGAAGTGGATAAGATTAAAGTTGAAAAACAAATTAAAGATTTAAAGTTCGTAGTAATGAACTCTAAAATGAACTCTCATTTTATCTTTAATGCTCTTAACTCTATCAAACATTATATTATAAAGAATGATAGAAATAATGCTATTGACTACTTAGGAAAATTTTCTGAATTTATTAGAAACATCTTAGAAATAGATCCTACAAAAATGATTTCTCTTGAAAAAGAATTAAACAATGCCAAACTTTATGTTTCTCTAGAAAATATGCGCTTTAATGACGATATAAAGTTTAGTATTACAATTGCTAATACAGTGGATTCAGACAATATAAAAATCCCTCCTTTTGTACTTCAACCTTTTATAGAAAACGCTATTTGGCATGGGGTTGCTTCTAAAATAAATAAAACTATTCAACTTTCAATTAAGCTAGAGAAAAATAGTTTACTAATAAGTATAACAGATAATGGAATAGGAAGAAAAAAAGCTAACCATATTACAAAAAAGAGAAAAACGTATAAAAAATCTATGGGAATTAACATTACCAAAAACATCTTAAAAAACTTTTATAATAATCGTTTTTCCTTATGTTTTATAGATCTTTATAATAACGAAAAACCGTCGGGAACTAAAGTTATTCTTGAAATTCCAAAATAGTTTATATTTACTTGAAAACTAATTCTCAAAATTTAAGTTGCTTCACATTATTAATTATACTAACTTAGTATACAACTTCTTACCCTCTAAAAAACAACTACTAATGGAGTCCAGAAACCATTTAAAAACGGGGTAAATCCGAAAAACCAAACGAGTAGGAACTAAATCTATAAATTATGCCAAAGTATGTTATTGAGCGAGAGCTCGAAGGAGCTGGTGACTTAGCCCCTGAGCAATTAAAAGAAATCTCACAAACCTCTTGTAATGTTTTAGAAGAATTAGGACCAAAAATTCAATGGGTACATAGTTATGTTACAGGTAATAAAATATATTGTATCTATAATGCTCCT
>Ga0193951_1001157_pt1 | contig 11848 bp, 12 predicted proteins | sample BB_2_MG_FD_140370 | JGI IMG/M metagenome (GOLD analysis project Ga0193951, IMG submission 140370) | Microbial mat bacterial communities from the Broadkill River, Lewes, Delaware, United States - BB_2_MG | ecosystem: Environmental > Aquatic > Freshwater > River > Microbial mats | place: USA... | reverse complement strand
ATTGGCTTAATTATATTGAAGAATGAGATTCGTGAAACCTGCAATCAATTTTAATATTGTGCAAAAACTCTTTTCTAAATAAAGGGTAGAGAAGTATTAGGGAAAACGTGTGTGGAATGATTTTAAATTAACTCATATTTAAATGTTTACGGTTTTACTTAATACAATACTTACAAAAATTATTATATTTAAACTCTTACTATTATTAGTTTTACTATTGATTATTAAAGAATTGAACCTTGTATGATTTATGACCCTAATTAAAAAGCTAAAAACAATAATCCCAAGGGAAAATAGTGGTTCAGTTTCTTCCAATAGATTTGATTATCAAAAAAATTGGGCAATATGTAAATTAATTGATCTTTCTAAAAAAACAGATTTTCTATTAGTATTTGAATTTTATGAAGATATTATCGTTTTTGATTCTTCAGATAATCCGAACGTAATTGATTTTTATCAAGTTAAAACAAAAGAAAAAGGAAAACATTCCATATCATCTTTATTAAATAAAACAAAAGGTAGCTCAATACTTGGTAAGTTATTTGCTAATAAGATTAATTTTAATGATGAAACTAGTTCGTTAAACATAATAGCTAATTGTGATTATAAGTTAGAACCGAAAGAAGGTGAAGTTTTAGGTGTGAAAATATGCTGTAGTGAATTAAGTGAAAAAGAAAAAAAGAAAATCGCAGAAAGTTTAAGTGAAGAGTTATCAATTACTTGGCTTAAAGAATACTTCAAAACTTTGTTTTTTGAAAAAAGTATGTTAACAATAGAACATCATACAGAATTAACACAGCAAAAATTAAATAAGCATATTGAAGAAGAATTTAATGATGTAAAATTTAACCCTACAATTGCCTATAGTACAATATTTGATGAAATTAAGAGAAGAAACAATATTGAAAAATCATTGACTTCTTTTGAAGAGTTGATAGAATACAAGTCAATTTCTAAAACTGAATTTGATAATATGATAAAGGTTGTTGGAAGTGAACCTAAAAGAATACAAGATCTTAAGTCTGATATTATAAATCGAATAGATGCAGAGAAATTACCATTAAAATTTAGAAGATTTTTTAAATCAAATTGGAGTGATTTTGAAGTAGAATACTTAAAACCAAATAACCTTCTATTTAAAGAGATCGAGAAGATCATAAGTCAGAAAGTTAATGAAAATGAAGATGTTCTAGAGGACACACTAATTAATTCTATGAATAACATTTTAAACATAGTGATTAAGGAAAAAGTAGTTAAAGAACAGCCAATATTTGATGAAAATTTAATTAAAATAATGATTTTGAAAGATATTTGTGATGGAGAATAATTTTAAAAAATTAGTAAGAAATTTAAGAACTAAAACTTATGAAAAGATTAGTCCTAAAAAAACTGATGATAATATCATTAAGGGAGAAAAAAGCAAAAAAGATAAGCTTTAATCCTGATACGACAATAATTAAAGGAACTAATCAAGTTGGTAAGTCATCATTAATAAAAAGTATTTACTATACATTAGGAGCTACACCTGGCTTAATGCACCCAAATTGGATTAAATCAGAGCCAATTAGTTTACTTAAATTTGAAGTTGATAATGAAAAATATCAAGTTCTAAGGTTCGATAAAAAGCGTTTTATTGTTATTGACAACAATGAAAACGTGTTGTATTTTAAATTTAAGGAATTTTCAGAATATTTAAATACACTACTTGATTTTCAACTTATTCTAAACAATAGAAGTGGAGAACCTGAAACTCCTCCGCCAGCATATCTATTTCTTCCTTTCTATATTGATCAAGATAAAAGTTGGTCTAAAAACTGGGATTCTTTTTCTAATCTTTCACAATTTAGCAATTGGAAAAAACCACTTATTAATTATCATACTGGGATAAAGGGGAATGCTTACTATATTACTAAATCCCAATTAGACCAAACTAAACAAGAGTTAGATGAGACCTCAAAAGAGATTGACGCCCTAAATAAAATATTAAAAAACTTGAATAATAAATTGACTGAAGTTCATTTAAGTATTACGGTTGATGATTTTAATGATGAGATTACTCAATTACTATCAGAATGTGAAAGCCTTAAAATTGAGCAAAATAAAACCAAACAGAAGTTGGTTGAATTGTACAATCAAAAGATTTCAATTGAGTCTAAAACGACTATCGTAGAACGTTCAATTAAAGAAACTAAAAAAGATTATAAATATGCTCTTGAAAAATTAGATGATGACATTGATTGTCCCACTTGTGGTGCGCATTATGAAAATAATTTTGCTGAAAGATTTTCAATTGCGGAAGATCAAGACAGTTTAGAAGAATTATACGATGAACTTAGATTAGATTTAATTAAAGTTAAAGACAACATAGAAGAATCTAATAATATGTTTAGTGATATGAAAGCCGATTATGAGAAAATTCAAGAGGTCTTAAATAAGAAACAATCTAATGTTAAATTAATGGATGTAATTGAGAATGAAGGAAAAAAAAGAGTGAAAGAAATATTTGAGCAAGAACAAGCATCTATATTTTTACAAATAGGAAAAGCACAAAAAAAGAGAGCAGAGCTTGAAGAAAAATTAAAAATGATTGATAAAAAAGGTAAAATTCGAAAGGATAATATTATGTCAATGTATCGTACTAATTTTTCAAGTAATTTGAAAAAATTAAATATTAACACAGAAAAATTTTCACAAAGTTCACTCAAACAAATGGACACAGTTATAAAAGAAACTGGTAGTGCTTTGCCAAGGGGTTTATTAGCTTATTATTTTACTTTGTTTAATATTATGAATAAATATTCCACTTCAACTTTTTGTCCAATCATTATAGATTCTCCGAACCAACAAGAACAGGATAAAGAAAACTTAGATGCCATTTTAACTTTTATTCAAGAAAACAAACCTAAAGATTCTCAATTAATACTTGGTTTGGTTGATGATTTCGAAAATACATTTAAATTAAATAAGAAAGATTCTCTATTAAGAAAAAAAGATTATAAAGAAGTTTATGAAGAAATCAAGCCTCTAATTGATAGCAGTGTTTTTGGAGAAGGACAAATATCATTGTTTTAATTACGAGTAAAAATTATATTCTTTAATAATAAGCTGTAATTTTTGCGCCAATTGCGCACCGTTTATTACATATTTTACACGTTAAACAAGAGGATTAATTTTATTGAGTTATTAAGTGTCCAAATTTTTAATAGAACAACAGTGCAATCTTATAATTCAAAATGTTTCCTAAAGTATAGCGGAATGAGCCGTAATCGTTTCCAAAATCATATGCTGCCTTGAATTTTTGTTTCTTTTGTTTCAAGACATAAGACATAAGACATAAGATATAGAAAAAATATATTAATAAGCTTTTACGTCTCATAATTAAAACAAAGTTCCCCAATTAAATACTATAAAGATCCTTACCTTAAACTTATCAAACAAATAAAACGGTTCAGTGTACTTCCAGGCATTTTCATATAGTAGGCAATATATCATCTACATTAAGCGGTGATGCATTTATACTTTCATTGATATAATCCACAACAAAATTCCACCCCAAACCACCAAAAACATTAAAAACATTCCATTAATTTCGCACTTTACAAACATCGCCTAAATTGAGAAGCGTGCTAGAAAAAACACCACAAGTCCCACAAGAAGAGATTACAGACACAGAGTATTTTATTTATTGCTTAGAAGGAGTAGAGGATATAGAGTCCAACACCGTAACTGAAGCACAACAAAACTTAGAGCAATTGGCCCTCAACTATGGCATAGCCAGCATCTATAAAACCTGCGACACCATTGAAGGCCTAGAAGAGAGCTTAAACGCACTGGTACTAGAGGATCATAATTTTAACGACTATGAAATCATCTATTTAGTGATGAGGGGAGAAGCCAATACCATTTGTTTAAATGACTACTACTATAGTTTACAAGAAATAGCAGAACGTTTTGAAGGCCAGTTGAGCGGAAAGATTTTACATTTTTCAAATGCCAAAATTCTAGATTTAGACGAAGAAGAAGCCCAATTATTTTTAGATATCACGGGAGCCAAAGCCATTTCTGGCTATGGTCATGCCTATAAGGGCATCGCCAGTACAAAACTAGATGAAGCCTTCTTTAATTTATTTAAAGACGATGATGATATGTTCGCTGTGGTAGAAGAATTACACCAAAGACATTATAGCGCCTGCAAATTACTGGATTTTAGATTGTATTATTAAACCTAGCGTTTTATAGTGAAACACCATCAGCCAAATCTTATCAACTAAAGACTAACCACTAGCAATAATCAACTGCTATAGTCTTAAAAGTCAACTTAAATTGTTGAATCAGTGCCTACCAAACTTTCCAAAGCATAATACAAACGGTTCTTAGCATTGGCTTGCGATCCAAATACGGAACGAAAAACCGTACCATCTGCAGCAAGCAACACCCATTGTGGAGTCCCTTCAGAGGCAAATTGATCATAAACCTGATGGTCGCGATCTATATAAATCGGAAACGGCAATTCTCCACTAGTAAAAATAGCTTTAATAGAGGCTTTATCACCAGTTCGACCTACAAAATCCGCATGAATCCCAACCACCTGTATACTTGGAAATTCCTGCTGAAACTCATACGCCAAAGGTATCGCACGACCTGTACAACCCAAACAGTCATTGTTATAGATAATAAGTAATAGAATTCGATCCTTGTACATTTGCATCAAATCTACAGCAACACCGTCTAAATCTAAAACGTTGATAGTGGGTATGGAATCCGTCATGTTTAGGTTGTATGAATGAAATTGAAATAAGACACAAATTTAAACATTTAATAAAAGGGTTACGATCTAAAAACCAAAAAGAAGGTGATAATAAGTATAAAACAGGTATTTTTTTAAGAGGAAGAGAAACACTAAACTTAGTGAGGACGTGCTATTATTTGTAACTTTACATGTTTAATTTGAAATTAATAATAGTGTAATGACATACAAACACTTAGTTAAAGAAATAAAAGAAAACAGCCAGCGTTTCAAAAATAAAAACGCCGTCTATTATAAAAACGAAATGCGGAATACTTGGGAAGGCATGTCATGGTTAGATTTTGAATCTCGCATAGAAGCCTTAGCAAAGGCCTTAATAAATTACGGCATAGCGATACAGCAAAACGTCGCTATTTTCTCTGAAAACATGCCAAATTGGATTATTGCAGATAGTGCAATTATGCGTGTTAGAGCCGTAACCATACCAATTTACGCCACCAATTCTAAAAAAGAAGTAGCGTATGTGATTGATGATGCGGAGGTCAGTTTGCTTTTTGTAGGCGATCAGAATGAATACGATAAAGCTTATGAACTTTTAGAAACATCAAGCCATTTAAAATTAATTGTAGCCTTAACTAAAACCATTAAATTACACACGTCTCATAATTCTATCTATTTAGAAGATTTTATAGCCTTTCAACCTACGGAACAGATTGATATAGAACTTCAAGGCAGATATGATAATTGTAATTTTGAAGATATTGCCAGTATCATTTACACATCAGGAACAACTGGTGAACCTAAAGGAGTGATGCTAGATTATAACAATTTTGGTGGCTCTTTAGCGGCACATGATATCGAATTAGACGTTTCAGAACAAGATGTGTCTCTTAGTTTTTTACCGTTAAGTCACATTTATGAGCGTAGCTGGGTGTTCTTTTGTTTAAAAAATGGAATTACCGTCTACTTTAATCAAGATCCTAAAAAAATTGTGGAGGTTATAAAAGAAGTCAAACCCACACTAATGTGTACGGTGCCTCGCATTTTTGAGAAAATTTTTGCAGCCATCCAAGACAAAAGGAAAGACGCATCGCCTGTTAAAATGAAAATGGCGAGTTGGGCTTTAGGCATTGGTAATAAGTATTACAACAAACACAAACGACTTGGTAAAAAAGTCCCTGTAGCATTACAGTTAAAATACAAAATAGCCGATAAGTTGGTATTAAGTAAGTTGCGCGACGTATTTGGTGGCCGCATAAAGTTTATGCCTTGTGGTGGTGCACCTTTAGTACCAGATATGGTATCGTTTTTTCATTCTTTCGGACTTAATATTAAATGTGGTTACGGATTAACTGAGACCACAGCTACGGCAACGCTTTTTGGCGATACACATTTTGAATTTAACTCGGCAGGAAAACCTATTTCAGGCACCCAAATTAAAATTGGAGACCATAACGAAGTCCTCATTAAAGGTCCTGGCGTAATGAAAGGCTATTATAAAAAACCTGAAGCTACAGCTGCTGTATTTGAAAACGGTTGGTTTAAATCTGGTGATGCTGGTAAAATCGATTCAAAAGGTAACTTAATTATTACCGACAGAATTAAAGACTTAATGAAAACCTCTGGCGGTAAGTATATTGCACCTCAAAAGCTAGAAAATGCTTTAATTACAGATTCCTTTATTGAACAAATTGCAGTAATCGGTGATCAACAAAAATATGTCACCGCATTAGCAGTACCTAGTTTTGAAAATCTAAAGAAATACGCTTTAGAACACAAAATTAGCTTTAAAGATGTCGAGGATTTAATTTCAAACAACCAAATTATATCGCTTTTTGAAAAACGATTTGAAGCGCTTCAAAAGGAATTCTCTAGGTTCGAGAAAATTAAAAAGTTCACTTTACTACCTAAAGAATTTAGCATAGAAGCTGGTGAAATTACCGGGACCTTAAAATTAAAACGAAAAGTCATTCAGAAAAGATACCAAGAATTGATTGATAAGATGTATTCAGAATAACAAATTCTTGTGAAAGTAGGACTCTCATTATCAAAAAAGCACATTTTAAATAAAGCTTTTCTTTATTTTTTTAGCTAATGATTTTTTTTGCGGTTAGTAAACTGCCAAGTAATCACTAGCTCTTATTTATTGAATAAGAGTTGGGCGTGCAAACACTCTGTTTCTGAAAATCTAGAAACGAAGCTATACGAATTCACATTTATTAAAATTTTCAATTATGAGAAAAGGGTAGAGGAATAGAAGAAAATGTGATGTGTGAAATAGATTTATATCTATTCATACTCAATCTCAATACTTTCTGTTAAGGGTATGCTCTGACAACTTAAAATATAACCTTGTTCAACTGCTTTATCGCTCAACGCGAGATTGTTTTTCATATGAATTTTACCAGATGTTAGTTTACAGATACAAGTAGAGCAAACACCACCTTCACAAGAATAAGGCGGTTCTTTGCCTGCATCAATCAGCGTTCTTAAAACAGTTTTACCTTTAGGCATAGAGACTTCAATACGTTCATTATTTAAATGTGCTATCAATTTAGCATGGTCAACACCGTCTATAATAGTCTTGGATGGGCTGCCTCCAAAACGTTCAATAAAAATACGCTCGTTTGGCACATCAATAGCGTTCAATGCGTTTTTAGTGTTGGCAATCATAGTTCCTGGACCACAAATGTAATATGCAGCATTTTGAGCATATGGTGGATATTCATTAATAAACCATTTGACAGCATCAGTATCTACGCGTCCTTTTCTATAAGACTGTGCTTTTGAAGTTTTCCATAAATCACTCCAATTACTTTTTGGGCGACTTAAAATATGTTCTAAAATAAAACGATCACTATATTGTTCTTGAAGTGCATTTAATTCGCTGTTGAACATAATGGAATCCTGACTTCTGTTGCCATAAATCATACGAACATAACTGCGCGCTTCAGTAAATAATACAGTTCTTAAAATTGATAGTATTGGAGTAATACCACTGCCTGCTGAAAACAAATAATAGGTTTTATAAGAGTCTTTTTTTACATCCGCAAAAAAGCGTCCATCTGGTGGCATCACTTCTACAGTATCTCCAACTTTTAAATTGTCGTTGATATGATTAGAAACCAATCCGTCCTTTACACGTTTTACACCAATGCGTAATGGTTCTTCTAAAACAGGCGAACTACAAAGCGAATAAGAACGACGCACGTCTTCACCATCTAAGTTAAACTTTAGGGTTAAGTATTGTCCTGGTTTATAATGAAACGTGTCATACAATGCATAGGGAACATCAAATGCTATAGAAGTAGCATTTTTAGTTTCTTTTTTTACGTCTAGTACTTTTAAGGGGTAGAATTTAGGCATCCTCGTTATGTTTTTCTAGCCATTCTTTTACAACACTTTGAAATTTGCGCACTGCAAATTCTCCGTTTTGGGCTTCAGCACCTACGCTAAATAGAGGAGAACGTAATGACTTTTGTTGCTGTTCGCAGGCATAGACATCTTCTGCCATAAAATCACCAGAAGCCATGGGGTCGTTTTTGTCACCGTTATATTTACCTCTGTTTCCTAAGGTTTTCCATACCTTACTAGACATCGATTTGGTGTATTGCTTAGTATATTCCCATTCACTTACATTCATAGTTTTAGATCGAATGACGACCAAAGTTCGGTCTGGTGCTAAGGGAATGGCATGAAAAGTGTTCCAAGCACTTTCACTTTCAGTAATACCTATATTAGGAAATAGCCAAGGAACGTAAGCTCCCATTTTATCTTCTGGCATTTTATCTATTAAAGGATATGGTGATGCATTTTTTATATCGGCCAAATACGCAGGAACTAATGGCTCATAAAAATGATAATGTGGGCCTGCCCAACCAAATTCAGCTTTAGCATGATCGTACATATTAAGCGTACCTTCATGCAAATGGGCTAAATGGTATTGGTCAATATAGTTTTCAACTATAATCTTCCAATTGGCATTAATTTCTTTGGTATAAAATGGAGCTCCTTGTTTGGCTTTGTATTCTATTAATTCTTCGGGTACATGAGGACCAAGAAAAGGTTCTACAGCACCAAAAAACTCCATAATGTTTGGGGCATCTTTTTCAGGATGCACAAAGAGCATGCCCTTAAAAATATCTACAGAGGCTTCATGAAGATTTAAGCCACAATCGTGTAATGTTTTATCACATAAGTCTGGAAATTCTTCTTCTTTTTTAGGAATACTGATCAGCTTGCCTTCCAAATCATAGGTCCAATCGTGGTATGGACAAGTAATTGCTTTTTGACCTTTACCAACAGCTCGTAATAATTGGGTGCCTCTGTGACGACACATATTATGAAAAGCACGCAGTCGCTGATCACGTCCTTTCACAATAAAAATATTATTGAGTCCAGCTTGAACAGAAATATAATCTCCAGCATTTTCAACATCTTCTACCAAACCGGCAAATTGCCAAGTTTTGCTAAAAATATGTTCTTGTTCTAAATCAAACCATTCTTGAGAGGTGTAGGCTTCAACAGGAAGCGTATGCATCATATTTTTTTGATTACTCATAATGTCTAATTTTTAATGCGCTCCACTTAAATTTAATCCTATAATTCCTAAAATAATTAAAGCAATGGATCCTATTTTTAAAGCAGAAAAGCTGTCACCAAATACAAAATAACCAATGACGGCTAAGATTGAAATGCCTACTCCAGACCAAATGGCATAGACCGTTCCGAGTTCAAAATATTTCATGGCGTATTGCAACAAGCCAAAACATATAATATAGGCGACCCAAACTGTAATGCTCCAATAGGTTGCATATTTTCCGCCTTGAGAGGCCATTTTCATTGCTGAAGTTCCTAAGACTTCAAAAGCGATAGAGCTTAGTAAAAAAATCCATTTCATGTTAGTCGTTATTTAAGTTATAAGTGGTGTTTCGTGTCCACGTTTCTGTATAGGGCTGTCCTTCAACAGTCATTGTTGCTTCTAGAGTATTGACGTCCTTCAAATTAAAAAGAACCTCATAATAACTCCCATCTGGCATATACATTTTACCTTTAATATTGTGCTTATCTTTTGCTTCTACAGCGGTTAAAAAATAATCTTCTTTTTTATCATCTCCGTGATATGTTGTAGTGCCATCATGATAATAATGAACCTTTCCGAAAAATGTATGGTCGTGCTCCACGATTTCATATATAGCTCCATAGTAATCATTTTTTACATCCCAAACACCAATAATAGAATCTTGTTGCGCACAAGAATTAAAGGATAAGCCAAGTAGAAATAACATATAAACTAATTTTTCAGAGGTCATAGTTATGGGTTTTAAAATAGGGTACAAAGATGCGGTAATTGATAAGACTAATTTTTGACTTATATCAAAATGTGGATATAATTATTAATGGAATACACCGCTAATAAACTCCAAATGACAACCATAATCCAATACAATTTTGGGGTCTCCTTTCTTTTTACAGCTTCTACAAAATGAATTTCACCTGAACGAATAACATGTATTAACCCAAGGAAAATGAATAAGGCCCAAAACCAACTCCAGTTAAGGTAAATGGCAAATGCCATACAAACTAAAGCTACAATTGTTTTCCATTTTTTCATCTTAATAGTAATACAAATTGTAATCTATAAAAAGGGTTGAGAACGAGTAAACAGCCATTAAAATCCAACTTACTATAATGATCCAATAAAGAAGCGGATGCTCTTTTTTTTCAATGGGCTCAATAAAATATGTCATACCAGATAGTATATCGGGCACTACCCATAATAAAAATAAAATACCCCAAGCCCAGGTCCAATTCATTAGCATGGCGATGTACATAAGTACCAACGCAATTATAGTGCGCCATTTAATAGGTTTCTTCATGTCGTGTGATTATTTATTGTTAAAAGTAATACCAAATCTGCGTAACATCTTTTTTTCCATAGTCCAGAAAAATTGAAACTGTCCAAACAGCCATCCATATAGTACTAAAAATAATTGGTAAAATATAAAGCTCGATAGTATAAAAAGAGGGTAATACACAAAGGCGTTTAAATGCGCTAAGGTGATACCTAGTAATTTCAAAATTGGTCTACCTATAGCTATGGATGAAGAACCTGTAATTGAGAAAACAAAGAAGATAACCGCGAGTTGCCAAGGGGTATCAATTTGCCATCGTGCCATTAATTTTTTCATGTGTTTTATGTTTAAGTACTGCAAAGCTATAATCTATTTTAAGATGGTGTTTTGACATAAATCAAAAACAGTAAAACTTAAGTTCAAATCATGATTTTGACATAGGTCAAAAAAAAGATGTAATCCTCACAATAGTTTTGTCCCAAGAAATAAAACAATGAAAATACAAACTTACATACTGCTGTTATTAATAATGTGCTCTTGCTCTAAAACCCCAACCGTGTTATTAGGCCAATGGAAAGTAGAAAGTAAATACTATCAAGCTACCTATGCCATTATTGAAGACAACGATTCCATTAAGGCTAAAGTACTGTATTACAATGACGGAACAACTATAGTAAGAGAAAAAGACCAAAAGGATTATTACGTCTTTAAAAACTTAAAATACACTAACAATAGGTATGTAGATGCGGTATCTGGTGCCACCAAAGTGAAAGAAATACAACCAAGTATAGAATTAAACCCAATACATAAAGACACTTTAAAAATCACTAAGTATATAAGAAATAAACCCTTAAAAGAAGTTTGGACAAGAATTAACAAATAACAAGTTTATATGAAAAAAACAATGCAAATTTTAAGTTTCAATACCGCAGTATCACTAATGTTATTAGGCTGTTCTACAGAAGACATTAGAAATATTTCTGGGCCAGGTGGAGTAGAAGTAGAACAACCAGGAACAACCGAAGTTATTCCTGTAGATATCAATTCAGATGGTTTTGATTTTATGGAAAAAATGCAAGGCCATTGGGTAGGGAACAACCTTGTGATTAATGAAGAATACCCATTTTTTGCTTGGGACTATAGAGCCATTTCTCCAGCGCACACTTTTGGGATTCATGAAGGTGGATCGGCTGGTAATTTACTAACCTCCTTTTTTGTAACCAACTACAAAGGGAAACGAACCATT
>Ga0193951_1001156_pt1 | contig 11855 bp, 10 predicted proteins | sample BB_2_MG_FD_140370 | JGI IMG/M metagenome (GOLD analysis project Ga0193951, IMG submission 140370) | Microbial mat bacterial communities from the Broadkill River, Lewes, Delaware, United States - BB_2_MG | ecosystem: Environmental > Aquatic > Freshwater > River > Microbial mats | place: USA... | reverse complement strand
GTGCTTACAATACTTCACATAAGCTACTACGGACTAAAAAGCTACTTCACTATTAAATCTATTACAAAAGATTCTGATGCCTTGGTAAGTCTTATCAATAGTAAACTTTTAAATGAAACATCAAAAGCTACATTTCAAAATAAAAACATCAAGCAAGTTGCAAACATACTAAAACAACTTGATATCGATGTATCAAATCAAGACTTCAGCTGTGAAGATGAAAAAACTAAAAAAACAGTTGAGCAGATATTCAACGTACAAGGTGGAAAATATGTTTCTAATAAGGAACTAAAACTTCCAGCATCAAATCCACTCATGGAAAAGAACATTAAAAATAGAATTGATCAAGATGAGAACTTTGCACTTGAGACTCTAAAAAAACCAAAAGAGTACTCTAAAGATATCATCAAAACTGCTTTTGACAAAGTATTGGATGCAAAATCTATCACTACTATTAAAAAACTTATAGATGAGATCGAATTTGATGAAGGTATGGTTATGAACCTTCTTAAAAAAGATTCAGAACAAGATCCACAGTTTGCTATGAACAATGAACAGATCATCAATCTTATCACTAAAGTGAATCTTACAAACCACCAATTAGTAGCAATTGCGAACTACTACAAAACAAAAATGTCTCCAGATCAGATAATCAAACTTTATGAAGATCTTTGTTCTCAAAAAGAGGAGTATATGAATGCTTATCTTTTTGTACTAGCAGAGTACGAGATGATAGACAAAGTAAGAGATATCCTTGACAATAGTGCAAATGATGAATACCTTCCATTTAAAGCACTTGTAGATCTAAAAGATAGTGGAAAACATATCTACTCTTTAGATACTATCTCTTATAAATAAAAAAGGTTCTCCCTTTTTTAATGAAAAAACTAGACTTCTCTAAACCTGTTATCGCTTTAGCACCACTTGCAGGATACACTGACCTACCTTTTCGATCTGTTGTTAAGAACTTTGGAGTAGATTACACAGTAAGTGAGATGATAAGCTCAAATGCTCTTGCTTACAATAGTGAGAAAACAAAAAAAATGCTCACTAAGTCTCCAAATGAAGATCCATACTTCGTACAGCTTTCAGGAAGCAAAGAAGAGATAATGAGACTAGCCGTTGAAAAGCTCAATGAAATAGATGGAATAGATGGGATCGATCTAAACTGTGGATGTCCTGCACCAAAGGTTTTTAATCACGGTAGTGGTTCAAACCTCTTAGGAGACCTTCCAAGGCTTCAAAAGATACTAAAAACAATCAAAAACAATTCAAACAAGACCTATACCACTGCAAAGGTAAGAATAGGTATTGATGAAAAGATTCCTGTAGATATTGCAAAAGCCGTAGAGGATTGTGGTGTTGATTTTATAGCAGTCCATGGGCGAACAAAAAAAGGTGCGTATAAAGCTCCTGTGGACTATGATGCGATCGCTGCTATGAAAGAAGCTGTTAGTATTCCAGTGATTGCAAATGGAGACATTACTGATCTTGAAAAAGCAAAAAAAGTACTCGAACACACAAAAGCAGATGGAATCATGATAGGTCGTGGTGCAGTTGGAAAACCTTGGGTATTCTATCAAATAGCAAACAACAATGAAGAGATAAGTGATGCACTAAAAAAAGAGATCATCTTAGAACACTTTTCTAAAATGGTTGAGTTTTATAAAGAATATGGAGTTGTGATGTTTAGAAAACATCTTCATACCTACTCAAAAGGATATGACAATGCCAATGGTTTTAGAGAAGTAGTAAATAAAATAACTGATCCAAAAGAGATGGAAGAGCTTATTAGGAGCTTCTTTTAGACCTTCTTTTCAAAATAAAGAATAACCGCTTCTAAAAGTTTTTTTATATCCAAAGGCTTTAATATATAATCATATACATTAAGGCTTTGTGCTTTTGATAGATACTCTTCTTCTCCATGAGCTGTTATAACCAAACAAGGGATATTAGGATCAATATTTCGTATCTCTTGATACATACTAAGTCCATCCATTTTTGCCATTTTTATATCAGTAATAATAAAATCAATATTTTGCTTTGTCTTAAAAAGTGACAGTCCCTCAACGCCGTTATTTCCGATATAAACCGTATCGAAAACCTTTTCTAAAATAGGACTAAACGAAGATACTATAGAAAGATCATCTTCTACATATAATACTTTTTTATCTTTTAGAACTTCAAGATTCAAAAAAACTCCTCAAAAAAAAAGCCAAGTGGTTTCCCACTTGGCTTTTTGAATATTCTTATAAAGAATCTAATGATTATCCTAAGAATGGGTTTGCATATAATGCAATTAAAGCAATAACAAGTGTATAAATAACTTGTGCTTCGATCATCGCTAATGCAATGAACATTGTAGTCATAAGTTTTCCACCCATTCCTGGATTTCTTGCAGTTCCTGCGATTGTAGCAGCAGCAGTGTTACCCATACCAATAGCACCACCAAGTGCAGCAAGACCAAGTCCGATACCTGCAGCAACTACAGAGTAAGCTTGGATCATAGATTGACCAGCAGCAGCTTCAGAAGCGAATGCAGCAGAAGCGATAGCTACCATTAAGAATAAAATCTTTTTCATGTGTTTTCCTTAAAAAATTGTTGTATTTAAAAGTCTGTTCGGCTAGCGTAAACAACCAAATCGATTGCCAACAAGGATATAAATACCACCTGTTTCCCTACTTAACACTTTTAAAGTGACGCAATTATAGTAAAAAAAGTTTTAAAACTCCCTTGTACCTTAACTCTCTTCTTCTATGTGAAATTCAATATGCTTTTTTAACTCTTCTAAATAACTCTCTTTTGTCATATTTTTAACAACTTGATAGTTCTCTTTTTGAATAGTCTTAAGCTCTTTTTTGTTTACTAAAAGTGCATCGACTTTAAAATTGACACTTCTATCGTCATCCCCTAATATCAAAGAAAACGAATCGATAAGTTCTGATGCCATATTATCCCGCATCACAAAAACTACATTTCGAAAATACATCGCTTTTAAAACTGCTGGAGCAAAAAGCTTTTGCTTTGTTGGTAAGATAAAAATATCACTAAAAATTAAAAGCTGATCCAAAGAGTACTCTTGTCTTAAACCCAATCTTTTATCTTGCAAATTCATTTTTTGAAGTTTTAATTGAAGTTTTTCCTCTTCGTTCTTTTCAATGTCAAAGAGAAGTACAAAGTTTTTATTTTCTAAGTGTAAAGCTATCTCTAAAAACTTATCGACTCCACCTTGATCTATATTCTTGGCACTAAATAATAAGATTCTTGTCTCTTTTTCAAGATCGTGTAAAGCTCTAAACTCTTTTTTCATCTCTTTTGAATAGCTCAATGATGTATGTATATAAGGATAAATTACCTCTATCTTATCTTCATTGATATAACTTCGCTTTTCTTCTACTTGCGATTTTAAAGCTCGGCAATTAAGAATCGTAAGCTTTGAATGCTCGATCATATCCAAGGCCTCTGTATTGATTATACCTTGATGGAAGTATATGTCAGGGTAGCGTTTATCTTTTAAAAGAAGTTTATCAAAAAAAGATTGCTCTTTATAAAAACTTATCTCATAAGAGCTCTTGAGTTCGTTAATTATACTGGTTTTATTTTTTATTGCAACAACTAGTTCTTTCATTGCGAAATTATATCAAAAGGAAACTATATTTCATCAATCAAGAAGTTAAAAAAGATTTTACAGCACACTCTAAAGCATTAGGGATATCTTTCCCTTGGTAATCCATAAAATCTATCTGATTTTTATATACAAGTTGTTTATCCTTGAAGATCTCTAAGACCACATATCCTCTAAAAAGCTTACATTTATCAGATTTTTTGTTTGGGTCCTCTTTATCATTTTCATATATTTTTATCTTTACTGCCACACCATTTTTATATAGTATCTCTTTTTTTGTAAAAGTTTGAATGTGGTTATATAAAAACTGCTCTGTATCTTCAATACTAACAAAATCAAATAATGTTGATTGCATATGTGTTGATTTATCTATACTTGAATATATCTTTAGATCACCATCCATAAAAAGCTTTTTAGCAAGTTCTAATTGATCTTCTAAAAAAACCTTTTCAAAGCAGGTTACTTTTTTATGACACTCCAGTCTATCGAGTTTTCCTGGTATTTGTTGCTTTTTGACCTGCTCATATAAGCCATATACTAAAAGTACCAAGATAAATACTGAGATGAAAACCGTGAGTAGTTTTTTCATATTGTATTAAAACTCTTTTGCAGTATTGATCCCTGGATTTTGTTCTGTTCCTACATATTCATCCACATCATTATAGATAACTTTAAATGAAGCGAATATTGCACCAACAATTAAACAAAATACAATAACTTTGATAACTGTTTTTCTTTTTTCTGGGGATTCGTTGTTGTTATAATCTTCGATCTGTTCTAAGGTCGGTTCATTTTTCATTGTTGATCCTTTTTTTATTTTTAGAAAAAAAAAGAGCCAGAAGAACTATGTCTTCTAGCTCTTCTTTATAAACTTAGTTGTTATGCAAACTAAGTTTTTACGAAAGGAGAGTGTATGAACACAATGAAAGTATATACACTTTAATTGAATTCAATCTTAAGTTATATTTTTAAGTTATCTTTATTATAATATATTATTAAGAGTTAGCTTAAATAATTTTTGTAATACCATTTACAAAACAACCATAAAGCATAGAAGTGTTGCTTGAACCTGTTTTGACTAGCCTCATTATAAATATACCTTATGTAAGTCTCATTAAAAAGATCACTTTTCTCATTGACATACAAAATTTCCTCTAAAAGTTTCTCTTTGTATTCACTAAAAAGCCACTCATTAAAAGGTGAATTGAAACCTTTTTTAGGACGATCAATGATCTCTTTTGGGATATATTTCTTTGCTATCTTTTTCAGTAGATACTTATTGGTATCTCCAACTTTTAAATGAGATTCTATCGAAAAAACAGTATCTACCAAACGATGATCTAAAAATGGATTTCTATTTTCAACACTATTTGCCATACACATTTTATCTACTTTAGATAAAAGAGCTTCTCCAAGCCATATTTTCATATCTATATAGCTCATCCAATCCACAGGATCACTCTTTGGGGTTTCACTTTTATAAGATGCGACTTTTTTCAATAATCTTTTTCTTTGAGTTTCTGTATATATCTCTCCAAAGCTATTATAGATATTTTGCTTCTTGACTACTCTTTTTAAATATTCTGATTCTTTTGTATTGGTTTGTAAAGCCCCAATGATCCCATCTAAAAACTCAAACTGCTCAGAAGATAACGTATCCCCAAAAGAATAATAGCTCAAAAATTTTTTATAGTTGTCATAGCCTAAAAAAAGCTCATCACTTCCCTCTCCACTTAAAACGGTTTTTATCCCTTGATGTTTTATCTCGCGTGTCAAATGAAAAAGGGGAATAGCCGCTGGATCAGCGTGAGGTTCTTCTAAATCTTCTAATACTTCATCTAAGGATTCTATATACTCTTTTTGTCCTATTTCTAAAGCTGTGTGTTCACTTTTTATCTCTTTTGCAACAAGATCTGCAAAAGGAAGCTCACTATACTTATCGTGTGTTTTATATCCTACGCTAAAAGTATTTATCTTTTTTCCATACTGTTTTGCATAAATGCTTGATATCAAAGAGCTATCGATACCACCACTAAGAAGCGTTCCTACTTCCACATCGCTCACCAGTCTTAAATCTATAGAGTCAAACAATATCTCTTCTATATTTTTTAAAGCTGTTTCTTCATCTTTTATCCGTTTGTAGGTGTTTATCTTGTAGTATTTTTTTTGTATGAGATTGTTATTTTCAAGGATTAAAAAAGAAGCCTTATCTAGCTTGTTTATATCTGTATAAAAGGTATTTGGAGCCAAAGGGGTAAAATACTGAAGATACTGAGCCAGTGCAACTTTATTAAGCCTTGGAGTAGTCTTAAGAATTTTCAAAATAGGCTTTATCGCACTACTAAAGATAAATTTATTGTCTTTATAGTAAAAATAAAAAGGCTTTTTTCCATATCTATCTCTAGCACAAAAGAAACGCTTTTTTCTTTTATCATAGATACAAAAACTAAAAGCACCATTTAGAAGCTTTAAAAACTCCGTACCATACTTTTGGTAAAGCCTTATCAAAACCTCTGTATCACTTTTGGTTTTACATTGTAGCTCTTGTGTTTGTATCAACTGTTTATAGTTATATATCTCTCCATTAAAAACAACTACAAGACCATCGAACTCCATTGGCTGATTTGCTTCATCATCAAGATCAATGATACTTAATCTTGTATGTCCAAACTGATTACCATCTATAAACTTTGTTGCACAAAAGTCTGGCCCTCTTTTATCCATACTTAGGGTGATTTGTTTAAAATCACCTCTAAATTCGAAGTTTGTTCCTATTATTCCACACATGGTGGTATTATACAAAGAGTTTTATCTATTTGTACTTTTACCGCTCAATAAATGACTCATCAAGTGTTTTTATGATCGGTTTTACTAAATAGTGCAAGACCGTTCGCTCACCTGTGATAATATCTACTTGTGCTCCCATCCCTGGAGCTATATCTATAGGTGAACCATTTTTAGCAGTTAAGTTCATATCATCTAGAGTGATTTGTACTTTAAAATGATACTCTTCACCTTTGTTTGTTTCTTCTACAATACTATCAGGACTAATATAGGTTACTTTTCCATTAAACATTCCATAGATACTAAAATCATAAGTATCAAGCTTTACATAAGCTGTCTGTCCTAATTTTACATAAGAGATATCTACAGGGCTTAGTTTTGCTTCTATTACAAGTCTATCATCAAGTGGTACAACTTCAAGAATAACATCTCCTGGTCTTACTTTTGCACCTTTTGTAGTGATGAGTATCTCTTTTACTATTCCCTTCATTTGAGAGTAGATATCAGACCTCTCTAAAGTCACTGCTTTTTCTGCTAAAAGCTGTTCATTGACAGAGAGTTCCTCTTCTGCTTTTGTCATCTCCTCTTGAGCTGTTTGAAAATATTTGTTTTTACTATTAAGGATCTTTCCTTTTATCTCACTTATCTCTTTTTCTATATTGATAAGTTTCATACGACCTATATCACCTGAAGCTACTAGTGGACGATTGAGTTTTAACTCTTCCTCTTTTAACTCTAAAGATTTTTCTAAAGACTCTACTTCGTCTTTGATAGCTTTTTGTCGAAGTGTAAAAAGCTTCTTTTGTGTTTGGATGAATTCACTATACTCTTTTGCAACAAAATTATTTGGATAATTTAAACTTGTTCCATATACTTCTGCTTTTAGTCTTTTAAGCTTTACTTTTAATGAAGCTACTTTGGCTTGGATACTCTCAAGAGCTGCTTTATTTTGCTCTTTTTCTAAAGTGATGATAAGGTCACCTTTTTTTATGATCTGTCCCTCTTTGACTTTTATCTCATCAATTACGCCATCGATTGCTGATTGGATCTTTTGTGTTTTTTTAGAAGCAATGACATTTCCCGTAGTGGTGCTTTTTTGCTCTATATAGGCAAAACTCGCCCAAATCAAAAAAGGGATAATAACAATAAATAACGATCCAAAGATCAATACAAGAGGATTAAGTCTTACTAAATAAGGCAGGTTACGATTCATTTGATACCTTTTTTTGTTGATTTATTGCATTTTGCTGTAGTGTAGCTAGTACCTTTTCTTTTGTATCATCCATAGCAATTCCCTGTGGAGTAAGTACTATGATTCTATCTACAAGAGAAAGAAGTGCAGGCTTATGTGTCACCACAACTAGAGTTTGATCTTTTTGTACATTGTTTTTAAGAACACTTAAAAGATGTTTTTCTGTCCCCTCATCCATACTTGCTGTTGGTTCATCTAAAAGCAACACATCATTTGAAGCTATAAGCATACGAGTAAGAGCAATGAGTTGTTTTTGCCCACCTGAGACACTCTCTCCACCCTCAGGAACAACAGTATCAAGCCCTTCAGGAAGTGCTGAGATAAGATTTATAAGTCCTGTTTGTTTTGAGACTGCAAGTATCCGCTCATCAGTAATCCCTACGATCCCAAAGCTAAGATTATCCCGTAAAGTCCCAGAAAAAAGTTTATTTTCTTGTGGCAAATACCCTACAGATTCACTTAGTACATCTCTTGAGATATGAGAGATATCAAGATTATCTACAAACACTTTTCCCTCACTTGGCTTATATAATCCAGCTAAAAGTTTTAATAGAGTTGACTTACCACTTCCGATCACTCCAAGTATAGCTACTTTCTCTCCACTTTTTATATTTAGTTTTGGAACATTTAAAATCGTACTATTTTCATAGTAGCCAAACTTCACCTCTTCACAACGCAGATCATAAGAGTGTAGCTTGTGAGTGATCGGTCTTGGTATCCCTTCATTGTCCTGTGCTAGTTTATAGATATTATCAAGATCTTCTAAAGATATCTTTGCTCTACCCCACTGAACAAAAAGATTAGGAAGCTGAGCTATAGGAGCAAAGACTTTATTTGAAAGTATCGTAATAGCTATTAATGAACCCATTGTTAACTCTGTAGTAGTCGCTATAATATATGCTCCTGTTGCTACAATAGCCACATAGCTTATCTGCTGAGAGAAAGTAGAAAGGAAACTAGAGATATCAGTATAGTGTTTTATTCTCAGTTCATCATCCATAGTATCTTCACTTAAAGTATTCCATTTACTCATAAGTTGCCATTTAGCTCCACTAGATTTTACTTTTTGTGAGCTTTCCACACTCTCTACTAAAAGTCCTAGTTTTTTATGAGAAGCCATAGAGGACTCTTTTGTAAGTCTTTCGATTTTCCCTTTGAACATGATCCCTAAAAACAAAGCTACCACTAAAAATATCAAGATAACCGCACCTATTTTTATCCCTCCTAGCATTAAAATTACTGCTAAGAACATAAAAAGAAAAGGGAAATCTATAAAAAGATAAACAGAAGCCGTAGTGATAAAAGAGCGCACACTACTATAGCTTTGAAGTTGACCTGAAAGTGTTCCTATACTTTTTGGAAGAGCATCATTTCGTATATTGAGAAATCTTTCAAAAATATCATGAGAATATTCTACATCCATATTTTTACTAGCTTGATCTATGATCGAAGCACGGGAAAGTTTTAAAAGCATCTCTAAAAATATAGCTATTGCTACACCAATAGTCAGTGAAATAAGAGTAGATATACCATTGGTTGGGATCACTCTATCATAAACTTGCATCGTATAAAATGAAGACCCAAGGGCCAAAATATTGATACTTATAGTTGCAATAACCGCATAAACTAAAAATCTTTTTTGAGAATATGCGATACGCTTAAACATCTGCTTTGCACTTGTGATCTTCGCTTTTTCTCTTTTGGTTCGTATCACTTTAAAGTATGAACCTTTCTCAAACTCCTCATGATACTCCATACCATTTTTTCCTATGGTCTTATATCTTCCATCACTTAGTTTTTCTATAATGATAGTTAGTCCATACTGTGAACTTAACACAGCTGTTGGTAGCATAGTATCATCTAAGGTTTTTTTCCAAGTAGTTTGTTGCAGTTGATAGTTTGATAAATATTCATCAAAGAAATTCAAAACAAAATCATCTACAAGCTCACCCTCTTTTGACGCTAGTCTTTGGCTAAACTTCTCTTTTATATATCTACTTGGCTCACTATTTTGCAACTGTTCTAAAAGACACTCTTGAGTGAACCACGCAAAATCTTCTACGAACTTTTCTTTTGTATTATATACCACTTGCTACCTCTAAAGTTTGAAGGTTTACTCTTCCTGTTTTTAAAGCTATTTTATACTCTAAAACATCTCTATCTACTAGAAGTTCGACATATTTGATTCTTTGTTTACTAAGTTCTGAGAGCGAATTTACAAGATCAAGCCAACTCTTTTTTTGTGACGTAAAGAGTCGTTGGTTTGATTCATAGATAAGTTCAGCTGTTTTAATATCTTCTTCTACCACTTGTAATTGACTCATAGCGGAGATATAGTTTGTATAATCAGCCATAAGCTCATCTAAAAGCTCTTTTTGTTTTGTACTTTTTTCAAACTTTGTCCTAGAAATAGCTACTTTTGCTTTATCTATATTTGAAAGACCAGAGAGCCCAGCTCCTGTAGATATATTAAGATTAAGATAAACGAGGTTTTCATTTTCAGGATCAGTATCATCATCATATATAGTTCCTCTTACATGCTCTCCTCTTAGGACTAGACTAGGCCAAAGCTTTGCTTTTGCACTATCTACTTCGGCTACTGCTGCTTGGATTTTTGCATCCATCATTTTAAGGCTTGGATGAAATGTCTGTAACTCCTCTACTAATCTATCTGCATCTATTTGAAGAGACAAAGCACTTTTAGGCTCAAAACCTATTTGGCAATTGATCTTTCTTCCTGTAAGTATTTCTAGCTGAATAAGTGAGACTTTATACTGTGCTTTAGTGATAATAAGATCTGAAGAGAGTGCAGCTATTCTAGAATTGAGAAGGTTTTTATCTGTTTGGCTTAGCTCCCCTGCTTCCATAAATCTATCCAACATCTCAGAAAGGTCATAATACTGTTTTTTATTAAAATTGAGTGCTTTTATCTTATCTTGTGTCTTTAGGTACTCTTTTAAAGCAAGCACATAATTATCTATAAGTTTATATCTATTTTCATCAAGTTCATATTTGGCTTGTTGCTCTTTTGCTTTTGCTTGCTTATGTGCAGAGTCTAGTTTTCCACCTGTCCATATTGGTTGTTCTAATCGTACGACAAGTCTTTCTTTATCAGTTGATTTCATCGAATAGTCCACTGAAGGAGAAGGATAGTATCCCCACTTTGCTGTATCTACCTCAAAGCTCGCTCCTTTTATTGTCTCTTTTGACATCTGGATGCTTGGATGTGACTCCAAGCCATCTATCACAAGCTTCTCAAAACTTACACTACAACTGGTATTTCCCATCTCTGAGAAAGTGACTTTATCACTTGCATAAAGAGTTATTGAAGCAAATATCAAACTTATTACGTATTTTTTCATATATTTTACCTTTTTTACAAAGTTTTAATTATGTAAAAAATAGAATCAATATTCTATTTTTTATATAATATTTATTTTGACTCAAAGATTTTGTTATAAAAACTAAGAAAAACAAAGACTCCCAAGCCAAGAGCTTGGGAGCGAGAGGTTTTTATTTTGGTTTTATTATACCGTTACGTTTGTGCTTCCCTCAACTGTGATAGTATAAATATCATATGCATCACCATCTTGAACTGCTTTACTATAGGTTTTTACAGTGGTATTTGACCATCCTGTTAAATCAATCGTATCTAATGCATCTGTAGAGATAGTTAAACTAATAGTTTCAGCTAAATCACTAGTTAAAGTATGTCCTGTAATCGCTAATACATCAGCAATAGTGATTTCTCCATTAGTTCCTGAACCTGTGATAGCATTTACTGCATCTCCTCCATCAGCATCTACTGTACTTAAAGTAGATACTCCTGTAAATGTCAATGCTGATAAGTCTAAGGCATCAGTATTATTATCTTCAAGAGTTACTGTATCAACATTTACTGTTCCAGCACCATTAGCAGTATCTATTGCATTTACTTCTGTAAGTGTTGCACTATCTGTGATAGTTACATCACTTCCATTTATGATAGTATTTGCTACATTCTCTCCACTTACTTCACTTTCAAGTGTTAAAGATGCAGCTTCACCTGTACTCCCTTGAGTTGTATCTACGGTTATATTTTCACTAAGTACCATCATACCTGTCACACTATCAATATTGATTGGATTTGCAGAATCTATAATTATTGCTGTATTACTATGACTCGTAGAATTTATAAATAGATTTAGACCATC
>Ga0193951_1001155_pt1 | contig 11857 bp, 5 predicted proteins | sample BB_2_MG_FD_140370 | JGI IMG/M metagenome (GOLD analysis project Ga0193951, IMG submission 140370) | Microbial mat bacterial communities from the Broadkill River, Lewes, Delaware, United States - BB_2_MG | ecosystem: Environmental > Aquatic > Freshwater > River > Microbial mats | place: USA... | reverse complement strand
TTGGCCACGAAAAAGGTGCTTTTACTGATGCCGGTGCCCGGCGTATCGGCAAGTTTGAACACGCCAATGGCGGCACCCTGTTCCTGGATGAGATCGAGTCCATGCCGATGTCGTTGCAGGTCAAACTGCTACGGGTACTTGAGGAGCGGGTGATCGAACGGCTGGGCTCCAATGAACTGATCCCGATCGATATCCGGGTGATTGCGGCGTCCAAGGCCAACCTGCGTGAACGGGCGATGGCCGGTGAGTTTCGTGAAGATCTGTATTACCGGCTCAATGTGGTACAGATCGATATTCCGCCCCTGCGTGAGCGGCGTGAAGATATCCCCATGCTGTTCACCCATTTCGCTCTGATCGCCTCCGCCCAGTATGGCCGGGAAGATGTACCGCCACTCTCCGCTGAGCGCCTGCACAGCCTGATCAGCCATGACTGGCCGGGTAACGTACGTGAGCTGCGCAACCTGGCAGAGCGCTATGTATTGCTGGGGGAGGCCTGCACCTTTGGTTTTGATAACCGGCCGATCACCGATAGTAGCGATCAATGGATGAGCCTGCCGGAACAGGTGGCACGGTTTGAAAAACTGCTGATCCATACCGAGCTGGGCCGCCATGGCGGCTCGATCACTGATACTCTGACCAGTCTGGCTGTGCCGCGTAAAACCCTGTACGACAAAATGAAAAAGTACGGGCTGGATAAGAGTGATTATAAGGGGTGATGTAGTCGCTATTACCGTAACGAAAAACGCCGGACTCAGTCCGGCGTTTTTTGTTTGTGCGGTATTAGCAGAATCAGAAAATATCTTCCGTTGCGTTGCTTCCCGTGCCCTGTGCGCCGGGTGCGGTCGCACGGCGTTTAGGTGCATTGTCTGTACGGAATACTTCGAACATGGCGTTGGTCTGGCCCGGGTAGGCTAACAGGCCGGTTTTCGGGTCAATGCGCACACTGACGATACCATCGGGCGGGGTAGGCCCGTGCTCAGCCTTGTCCGCCAGGGCAACGCGCATAAAATCGATCCAGATGGGCAGGGCGGCGGTGCTGCCAAACTCGTTACGACCCAGGGTTTTCGGAGTATCAAAGCCGACCCAGGCGGTGGCAACCATATCGCGGTTAAAGCCGGAGAACCAGGCGTCTTTCTGATCGTTGGTGGTGCCGGTTTTACCTGCCAGATCATTACGCTTGAGGACTTTGGCGCGACGCCCGGTACCGCTTTTGATCACGTCCTGCATGATGTTGTAGATCAGGTAGCTGACCTGCTTGTCCAGGATGCGTTCAGCTACAGGCAGCGGGGTGACCTGAGTACCTTCAGGCACTGAGGCCAGGGTTGCCGGGTCGGCATCAGCGGGCAGGTAGGTGCAGTCTTCGCACACGGTGGGTGGCAATGGCTGTACCAGGGTTTTGCCATAGGCATCATCAATGCGTTTGATAAAGTGAGGCTGCACCTGGAAACCACCGTTAGCGAAGCTGGCGTAACCGGTCACTACTTCCAGCGGGGTGACATCGGCGGTGCCCAGTGATAACGACAGGTTATTAGGCAGTTTGCTCTGATCAAAGCCAAAACGGGTCAGATAATCATGGGCCGTTTTGATGCCGATACTTTGCAGTATTCGGATTGAAACCAGGTTACGGGAACGGAACAGGGCTTCGCGTAATCGAGTGGGGCCGTAGAATTTCTTGCTGTAGTTCTGTGGCCGCCAGCTGGATTCCAGGTTTTTATCATGGAATACCACCGGCGCATCGTTAATCAGTGTCGCCGGGGTGTAGCCACTGCTCAGGGCGGCAGTATAGATAAAGGGCTTAACATTGGAGCCCAGCTGGCGATTGGCCTGCACTGCACGGTTGAACTTGTTGTGGTGGAAGTTGAAGCCGCCTTGCAGAGCCAGGATGGCACCGTTCTGTGGGTCCAGGGCGATAAATGAACCTTGAACTTTGGGCAGCTGGGTCAGTAGCCAGCGCTGGGTGACCGGCGTTACTTCCCCTTCGGCGGTTTGCTGGTCTTCTTTCGGACTGTCTTTTTCGTCCTGTGGGCGTGGGCGGATACGGATAATATCGCCAGTTTTCAGCACATCGGCGGCTGTTTTAGGCAGCTTGCCCAGCCAGTTGACGCTTTTGTAGGGGCGGGCCCAGCTCATACCTTCCCAGTCCAGAGTGGTGCGCTCGCCATTTTTGCGCAACAGTTCGGCTTCTTTACCCTCAATACTGATCACCAGCGCGGGCTCAATGTCACCGTAGCTGACGATTTTACTCAGCTGCCTGAAGGACTCTTCATCGCCCAGAGCTGCCAGTTCCAGCTGCTTTTCCGGGCCGCGGTAACCATGACGCTGACTGTAGTTCAGCAGGCCATTCTGCAGTGATGTTACGGCGGTGTTCTGCAAGGTGCTATCCAGGGTGGTGTAAACGCGGTAGCCCTCGGTATAGAGTTTTTCACCATACTCGGCGAACAGCTGCTTGCGTACCATCTCGGCAATGTAGGGAGCCTGCAGCTCAATATCTGCGCCGTGATAGCGGGCGGTTACCGGCGCTTTGATGGCGGTTTCGTAGTCCTGGTCTTCAATGTAGGCCAGCTTGTGCATCCGCTGCAGAATCCAGTTACGACGCTCCAGTGCCCGGTCTGGGTTGGTGATCGGGTTGTAGGCTGAGGGGGCTTTAGGCAGGCCGGCGATCATCGCCAGCTGGGCCAGGCTGAGCTGGTCTATCGGGACGCCGTAATAGACGTTTGCCGCCGCCTGGATACCGTAGGAGCGATGACCGAGGTAGATTTTGTTGACGTAGAGCTCAAGGATTTCTTCTTTGCTCAGTTCCTGCTCGATGCGGATCGCCAGCAGGATCTCCATGAACTTACGTTCAAAGGTACGCTGACGGGTAAGGAAGAAGTTCTTCGCCACCTGCATGGTGATGGTGGAGCCACCACTGCGAATCCGTCCGGTGCTGGCCAGCTGAAAAGCTGCACGCGCCAGGCCTTTGATATCAATACCAAAGTGCTCAAAGAAACGGCTGTCTTCGGCGGCCAGCAGTGCCTGTTGGTAGCGCTCAGGCACCTCGGCATATTTCACAGGTGTACGTCGCTTCTCACCAAATTCGGCGATCAGTTTTTCGTCCGCAGAATAGACCCTTAATGGTGTCTGGAATTGCACCTCGCGCAGGGTCTGCACATCAGGCAGTTGTGGTGTGTAATAGAACCATGCACCGACCAGTGCACTGGCACCAATAACGGCACCGAGCAGGCCCAGTTTAAGAAACAGCTTTAATGTATAGGTGAGAAAGCGCATGCAGCCCTACAGTCATTGGACGATTTACGAACAGTGATTATACGGGGATGACTTCAGCCACCCAATAGCCAGCAGCCAGCCGGAGGCGAATATACTCAATTATAACGAACGCTTGATGGGTCAAAGGTCGCAGATGTAATGCCCGGTTGGGAAAAATCCGTGCCGGATCGCTTTTTCACTCTACTAAACCGGGGACTGGCCGCTATGATACGGCTACACCTCACAATATAACCTGCCGGTATCCCTCGCCTGGCGCTGTGGCCACGGGAGAGCCGGTGGATGCAATCGCAGCGGAAGGGCTTTGCATGATGCACCATACCTCTACACGTCTCCGGATTCTGAGCTTTCTCACCGCTATGCTGGTCTGTATCGGTGCGTTATTCAGTGCGATGACGGCGCAGGCAGAGGTCGCACGGTTGATTAATATTCAGCCGGTGGTGTTGCCCGGTAATCAGGTGCAGGTACGCTTTGACTTTACCCTGCCACCACCATTGCCACAGAGTTACCGGGTGGAAGAGCCGGCCAGTCTGGTGCTGGATTTCTGGGGCGTGGAAAACGATACCGCCCATAAGGCATTTACCGCCAAAGCTGGCCCATTACGTAATATCGAACTGGGCCAGGGGGGCGGTAGGCTGCGAGCGACAGTGAACCTGAATCAGCCACTGCCTTATCGGCTGTATGGCGATGGGAACAGCATTTTTCTGGAGATTGCTCCACGTCTGCCAACCGGGCTGGGGCCAACAGAGCCACCACTGCGTAAAATTGCTGCAGATAAACCGCCAATGGCCGCACCCACCCAGCTGCTGGGTATGGAGTTTGATCAGGATAATGAGATGGGCCGGGTAACGCTGACGCTGTCGGATGATCAGGCCGGGGTCGATATTCTGGAGGAGGGGAATAATGTGCTGGTTAACCTGCTGGGGGCGCGGTTGTCTGGTGCCCTGGAAACCCGGCTTGAGTTACAGCACTTTGGCACACCGCTGATGTTCCTGGATGCGTTTAATAATGACGGTAATGCGTCGGTGCTGGTTAAACCCAGCGCAGAGCCTTACCGCTTCAGTGCTTACCAGATGGGCCCCAGGCTGGTGCTTGAATTCCACCCTTTGCAGATGGTAGCCAGTGCCGACCCGTCAATAACTGTTGGTGGTCGGTATGACGGTGTGCCGATGACGGTCAGCCTGCAGCGGGTTGATGTGCGGGCTGTATTACAGATGATTGCAGAAACTGCAGGACAGAAACTGGTGGTCAGTGAAACTGTTCGGGGTGAGGTCAGCCTGCGGTTGCTGAACATGCCCTGGCGTGATGCGCTGGCGCTGGTGCTGAAAACCCAGCAGCTGGAACAGCGCACGCTGGGAGATGTAATGCTAATACTGTCGCAGCAGGATGTAGCCGCCCTGAACGCTCCAGCGGCACCGGTGGTTAGCGGCGCTGCGGCAGCGGGTATTGCAGAGGAGCGCGCAATTGTGCGTGTGACCGGTGAGGGGATGGCAGCACCTGCCGAGGTCATGATGGCCCGTCCAAAGCGTAAACCGATCAGTGTACGTACTGAGATGATGCCCGTGCGACATAATCGCGCTTCAGTATTGCGTGACCAGCTGGTGCAGGCTGGATTGATGTCAGCACAGGGGAAAATTCAGGCGGATGATGCTGCCAATATGCTGGTGGTGCAGGATACGGACCCCGTACGGGCCCAGATCAGAGATGTCCTGAGCAAGCTTGATGTTATCGTCTATAAAAGTCTGGACCTGCAAGCTCAGCTGGTGGTAGCACCGGCTGGGCTGGCGCAGCGGCTGGGTATCCGCTGGAGCCAGGTGGCACCACAAGAGAATGGGCTCGAGGTTGGCTTCCGTCCGGGAGATGGGCGTTTGCCTGGCCTGCTACGCTACCTCGAACAGCAGGGCCAGCTGAAGATTATCTCGCAGACTCAGAAACATCTGCAAAGTGGTGACGAGGTCAGTCTGGAGCGCTCCCGTGAGTTGACGCCGCTGGTGGGCCGTGAGAGCAGCAGCTATCAGGATATAGTAATGTCGCTGGATGTTATGTCCCGTATTCAGCAGGGCGGGCGTATTCTGATGGATGTGAATATTGCGCGTGACGTGCTATCCCAGATCGAAGGTGCCGGGGAAATGTCTATAGAAAACAATGAGTTGATTTCTTCGGTTGTGGTACCTGATGGGGACGCGCTGGTGCTGACAGGTTTCTTCGATCGGCTGCGAGCAGGGGCAAAAATGCCGTCTGATCAGGTTTCGGCCGATTCTTCACTTGGCAATCTGCCCGCCAACACCGAAAATAGCGGGCAAGAGATGGAGCTGCTGATCTTTATCACGCCGATTCTGGCGGGCAGCCCATAAGATTTTAATTGACCGGGCTGGCCGTATTTTGAATATTTTTCTGGTCGGGCCTATGGGGGCTGGCAAAAGCACCATAGGCCGTCTTCTGGCGCAGGAGTTGAAACTCAACTTCATCGATTCTGACCGCGAAATCGAAGAGCGCGCAGGGACCAATATCCCCTGGATATTTGATGTTGAAGGGGAAGCGGGTTTTCGTGACCGTGAAGAAGCGGTGATTCATGATCTGTCGCAGGCGGATGATCTGGTGCTGGCCACTGGCGGTGGTGTCGTTAAGCGTGATGCCAACCGGGCGGCTCTGGCAGCCGGTGGGTTTGTGGTGTATCTGCAAACCTCGGTTGATCAGCAACTGGAGCGCACCGCCAAGGATAAGAACCGCCCACTACTGCAGACGGAGAATCCGCGGGCAGTGCTGGAGACCCTGATGGAAGAGCGTGACCCGTTGTACCGTCAGGTATGCGATCTGCTGATACACACGGATAAGCGCCACCCGCGTGCCGTTGTTACGACTATTGTCCGCCAACTTGTGCGTGAGAATGTGTTAAAAGGTTGAGTGATACCGACCATCAATCCTGACGTCTGTCGATGTCTGTAATCCTGCTGTCCAGATGTGTGTCTGGGGAACAGGTGAGCCAAAGAGAACCGTACATGGAAACCTTGAACGTCGAGCTGGGTGAGCGTAGTTATCCCATCTTTATTGGCCGTGGCCTGCTTAGCCAGGGGCTGATGAACCCGTATATTCGTGGTCGCCAGGTGATGATTGTCAGCAACGAGACAGTCGCCCCTCTGTACCTGGAGACGCTGAAAGCCTCCCTGGACAGTGCCTGGAAGATCGATGAAGTGGTTCTGCCCGACGGCGAGCAGTTCAAAGATCTGGATCACCTGAATCTGATTTTTGATGGTTTGCTGGAGAAGCGCCATAACCGTACCACTACTCTAATCGCCCTGGGTGGCGGAGTCGTGGGAGATATGACCGGTTTTGCGGCAGCGGCCTATCAGCGAGGTGTCGATTTTATCCAGGTGCCTACCACTGTACTGTCTCAGGTGGACTCCTCTGTCGGTGGTAAAACCGGGGTTAACCACCCACTGGGTAAGAATATGATCGGTGCCTTTCACCAGCCACAGGCCGTAGTGATTGATACTGATGTGCTGGCAACCCTGCCAGAACGTGAGCTGGCGGCGGGGTTGGCAGAAGTAATCAAGTATGGCCTGATCTATGATGAGGCGTTCCTTGGCTGGCTGGAGCAGAACATGGACGGGCTGAATGCCCGTGAACCTGATGTGCTGGCCCAAGCGATCTATCGCTCCTGTGAGATTAAAGCGGAAGTTGTTGCCCAGGATGAAAAAGAGTCAGGCATTCGCGCTCTGCTGAACCTGGGTCATACCTTTGGTCACGCTATTGAAGCGCACCAGGGCTATGGTCAGTGGCTGCACGGAGAGGCTGTGGGCGCGGGCACGATGATGGCGGCAGATCTATCTGCCCGGCTGGGCTGGATCAGCCAGGCGGACCTGCAACGGGTGAAAGCAGTGTTACTGGCGGCAAATCTGCCGGTAACTCCACCGCCTGAGATGGATGAAGCTGCGTTTATGGATCTGATGTCTGTGGATAAGAAAGTCATGGATGGACAGCTGCGACTCGTGTTACTCAGACAGTTGGGTGATGCCGTAGTCAGTGCTGATTTTGAAACCGCATTGTTACAGCAAACATTGACGGCCGGTATGATGCCTGAACAGGGCTGAACGGGCTGTAAAGAGGCATAAAGGATGCTTGGATTGACAGCAGAAAGCGCCGAAGGGCCATTTGTAGAACCCGCTTCACGGGTGCAGTGGGTAGATAAACTCCTGCACCTGACCCGGTTCTCTGAGTTTACTCTGGTGCTGGAAGGGCTTGAGGGCGTGGGTAAAACTACCCTGCTGCGGCAGTTGAGGCCAGCGGAGCATGACAGCACGCTGAAACTGACGGAAGTTACCCTCAGTGCCAATACTGATACCAGTGAGCTGCTCAATCAGATTATCAGCAAGCTGCCGGACCACAGCCGCCAGGGCGGTGATGACCGTGCCCGGCTGCAATACCTGTACAGTTATGGTCAGGCATTGCGTAACGCTGGTCAGCACTGGGTGCTGGCGGTGGATGAAGCCCAGCACCTGAGCCCTCAGGCGCTGGATATTCTGCTGAACTTTATGATAGCTCACCATGGTGATGGCCAGCCGCCGCAGCTCTTGTTATCGGGCACTCCGATACTGGGTTCATTGCTTTCTAACAGTCATATTGCCACCTCCCAGTCGGGGCGTATTCACCGCATGCTGATGGAGCCGCTCACCCCGGTGGAGGCGGGCCTGTACCTGCAGCGCAAGTTTCCGGCGGTGGCCAAGCAGCCGGAGAAGCAGCGTCAGAAGCTGATTGCGGAGGCTGGTGGTTTACCAGCTGAGCTGGACCGCCTGGCGACGATGCTGATGCATACCGGTAAGGTGGGAGCTGGTCGTAAACCGGTAGCGATGGCGACAGCCCCGCTGACGCTGGCACCAGCCCCGGCGCTGGCAGACACGGCAGAACTGGGGCCGGAGCCACTGCTCAGTGCCGGGAATCCGGCAGACCCCTTATCGGTGGTTGATAGCGGTGGCCATGAAGCGCCTTCACCTGCTGCAGCCCCGGTTAAGGCATCCTCAGCGCGCGCATTCCCACTTTCCGGCTTGCAGCTGGGCATGGTTGGTGCGGTGCTGGTGGCCATTACCGGTGTTGCTGCCTGGCAATTCATGCCGCAGGGTACGGAAGATAAAAACATGATGGAGCAGGGGGCTGATTCCCGTGTCTCCATGCAGCTGAGCCTGAATGTGGATGAGCAGGTTGAGGTGGATACCTCAGCGGTGAAAGAGCGCAGTAATGCCCGGCTGGAGCTGGAAAAGCGTCTGGCTGCCTATGAAAACCGTGCCGTGAACACTGCTATCGTTGAGCCTGTCGCTGCGCCCTCTGACCAGCCACCACTGCCGGTGAGTCGGGTGATTACCGAGTTGACTCCGGCGGAAGATAAACCCCCGGCAGCGTCAGCCGCTGCACAGCCAACGGTTGTTTCTCAGCAACCTGTCATCGCACCTGCCTCCATTGCGCCTGCGGGCGCTGTTGCTGTACCGCCAGCCGTGGCTGCTCAGCCTGCGCCGGTAGTAGTGAAAAAACCTGCTGTTGCTGTTGTTGAAGCCCGGCCTGAAGTGCGCCCAGCCCCGGTCCGTAATGTGGTTGCGGCCCGTGAGGACGAACTGTTGAGCTGGCCATCAACAGGCTTTACTTTGCAGCTGCAGGGGTCACGTGCAGCCAAAAGTGCACTGGACTTTATTCGTCAGCAGGCTGATAAGCGTAATTTCTATTATTTCACCACCATTTATAAAGGTGGGCCCTGGCATGTGGTGGTGTATGGCCGCTATCCAAGCCGTGAATCTGCAATGGCGGATGTGAAGAATTTGCCAGCATCACTGCGTCGCCTCAAGCCCTGGGCGCGCACTGTCAGTGGTGTACAGTCCGATATTCGTAAGAAGTAGCTTTCTTGCGTCAGATCAGAGGCCTGTCAGTTATTCTTAGCTGACGGGCCTTTTTTTTGTTTTTTCCTCACAGAATATTGATCAATGACGGGCTTTTATTGCGGTGTGAAGCCTGCTGTATCTACTCGCAATTAAACGGCCATGAAGCTCTGTTAGATTTGTAACTTATTGTTTTTAAAACGCTGTTGTGGCCGTCTTTGTCGAGGTTATAAACGGTAAATAAAACTATCACCATTGTATGAAATTTGTTCTTGGTGGCTGTTTAATGTAGGATGTCATCCCCCTTTTTGCGGAGATGCCCGAAGATGGCGTCCAGAAGGGGTGTGTATACCACTATAAAGCAACAAGTGAGTGAGATTGGCTTATGACTACAGGTCTGTACCGTCCTGGAGAATTTAAGGACAACTGTGGCTTTGGCCTGATGGCCCATATGCAGGGCCAGGCCAGCCACGGTCTGCTGGAAAAAGCGATTGAGGCTCTGGCCTGCATGACTCACCGCGGCGGTATTGCAGCGGATGGGAAAACCGGTGATGGCTGTGGTCTGCTGATGCAGAAGCCAGACGGTTTCATGCGCGCCGTTGCCCGCGACACACTGGGCGTAGAGCTGAGCGAACAATACGCTGTGGGTATGGTGTTCCTGTCTCAGGACGAGGAACTGGCCCAGGCGGCCCGTACACGTATAGATGCGGAAATTACGGCTCAGGGTATGAAATCAGCTGGCTGGCGTGTAGTGCCAACCGATGAAAGCTGCCTGGGTCCAATCGCTAAAGATGCGCTGCCGCAAATCGAACAGGTATTTATTGATGCGAACGGTAAAGATGCGCGTGAATTTGCCATCAGCCTGTTCGTTGCCCGTCGCAAGATGGAAATAGCCCTCTCCTCAGACCCGGATTTTTACATCTGTAGTCTGTCTGATCGTGTTATCTCCTATAAAGGTCTGACCATGCCGGTCGACCTGCCAGTGTTCTTTAAAGATCTGGCTGACCCGACACTGGAAACCGCGGTGGTAACCTACCATCAGCGTTTCTCCACCAACACGGCACCGCGCTGGCCACTGGCTCAGCCGTTCCGTTTCCTGGCACATAACGGCGAAATCAACACCGTTGATGGCAACCGTAACTGGGCCAAAGCCCGTGCCAGCAAGTTTGAAACTGCATCGCTGCCTAACATCAGCGAGCTGCAGCCGATCGTCAACACCACCGGTTCCGACTCCTCGTCCATGGATAACATGCTCGAGTTCCTGCTGGTGGGTGGCATGGATATCTACCGCGCTGTACGTATGATCGTGCCGCCTGCCTGGCAGAACGTGGATACCATGGACGCCGAGCTGCGTGCCTTCTACGAATACAACTCCATGCATATGGAGCCGTGGGATGGCCCGGCCGGGATGGTAATGACCGATGGTCGTTATGCCGTATGCATGCTGGATCGTAACGGCCTGCGCCCATCTCGCTGGGTAATGACCTCCGATGGCATGATCTGTACCGCCTCTGAAATCGGTGTATTCGATTACAAGCCGGAAGACATTGTTGCTCAGGGCCGTGTGGGTCCGGGGCAGATTCTGGCGATCGACACCGAAACCGGTGATGTACTGCATACTCAGGATGTGGATAACCGCCTGAAAAAAGCCCAGCCATATAAGAAATGGTTGAAGGAAAATGGCCTGCGCCTTGAGCAGACCATGAACCTGAAGGAAGAATCGCAGTCCTTCCGTGAGATGAGTGCTGACGAAGTCAAAACTCATATGAAGATGTTCCAGGTAACGTTCGAAGAGCGCGACCAGATCATCCGTCCACTGGGTGAGTCCGGTATGGAAGCCGTTGGCTCCATGGGTGACGACAAGCCAATGGCTGTGCTGTCGTCCCGTATCCGCTCGCCATACGATTACTTCCGCCAGCAGTTTGCCCAGGTAACCAACCCGCCAATCGATCCGCTGCGTGAAGCGATCGTGATGTCGCTGGAAACCTGTCTGGGTGCAGAGCGTAACGTTTTTGAAGAGACGCCAGAACACGCCCGCCGGGTGATTCTGACTACACCAGTGCTGTCAGCCTCAAAGTTCCGTCGCCTGCGTGACAACAAAGAAGAAGGCTTCGATGTTGCTACCATCAACCTGAACTACGACCCGGAACAGACCAGCCTGCAGGCTGCGATCGAGTCGATCACCGATCAGGCTGAAGAAGCCGTGCGCGATGGCAAGGTTATCCTGATCCTGTCCGATGCCCACATCGAGAAAGGCAAACTGCCGGTTCACGCTGCCATGGCAACCGGTGCGGTGCACCACCGCCTGGTCGATAAAGGCCTGCGCTGTGACACCAACATCGTGGTTGAGTCTGGCACCGTGCGTGACCCGCACCACTTTGCCGTACTGTTTGGCTTCGGTGCCACTGCAGTATTCCCGTATCTGGTTTACCGTGTGCTGAACGATCTCTGTGCGGCAGGTGAACTGGCGATGGACCCGCTGGACAGCCACGAGAATTACCGCAAAGGCATCAACAAAGGCCTGATGAAGATCCTGTCCAAGATGGGTATCTCCACCATTGCCTCCTACCGTGGTGCTCAGCTGTTTGAAGCGATCGGTCTGTCCTCCGAAATCGTCGATCTGTGTTTCAAAGGCGTACCAAGCCGTATTGAAGGTGCCCGGTTCGAAGATTTCCAGCATGAACAGAGCCTGCTGGCCAAAGAAGCCTGGGTTGCGCGCAAGCCGATTCAGC
>Ga0193951_1001154_pt1 | contig 11863 bp, 10 predicted proteins | sample BB_2_MG_FD_140370 | JGI IMG/M metagenome (GOLD analysis project Ga0193951, IMG submission 140370) | Microbial mat bacterial communities from the Broadkill River, Lewes, Delaware, United States - BB_2_MG | ecosystem: Environmental > Aquatic > Freshwater > River > Microbial mats | place: USA... | reverse complement strand
CCAGAAGTTCCAATATTTACATTGGCAATTCCACAATCTGAGCCTGCCTGAGATAAAAACTGTTCTGCTTCACGCAAATTATTAGTCATAATTGCTGATGATAGTCCTTGAACAACTCCATTTTGAATTTCAATAGCATTGGTTACATCTCCAGAATATTTTAATAAATATAATACCGGTGCAAATGTTTCATGTTGAACAATTTTAAAATGATTTTCGGCTTCTGCAATTGCAGGTTTCACATAACATCCACTTTCAAAACCTTCTCCACTTAATACACCGCCTTCTACTAAAATTTTACCACCTTCTTCAACAACTTTTATCAAGGCGTTTTCATACATTTTAACAGCTTCTTTATCAATTAATGGTCCAACATGATTGTTTTCATCAAGTGGGTTTCCTATTCTAAGTTGTTTATATGCAGCCACTAAAGCATCTTTTACTTTATCGTATATAGATTCGTGAATGATTAATCTACGAGTAGATGTACAACGTTGTCCAGCTGTTCCAACAGCTCCAAAAACAGCTCCAATTACTGTCATTTTAATATCTGCATCAGGCGTTACAATAATTGCATTGTTTCCTCCTAATTCTAGTAAAGATTTTCCTAAGCGTTCTGCTACAGTTTTAGCAACAATTTTTCCCATTCTAATAGAACCTGTTGCCGAAATTAATGGAATTCTTTTATCAGTAGTTAAAAATTCACCAACTTTATAATCTCCATTAACAATACAAGAAATACCTTCTGGCAAATTATTTTCTTTTAAAACATTAGCTATTATATTTTGACAAGCAATACTACATAATGGAGCTTTTTCAGAAGCTTTCCAAATACATACATCCCCAGAAATCCAAGCTAACGCTGTGTTCCAGCTCCATACAGCTACTGGAAAATTAAATGCGGAAATAATGCCTACTATTCCTAATGGATGGTATTGTTCGTACATTCTATGTCCTGGGCGTTCAGAGTGCATGGTCAAACCATGTAATTGACGAGACAAACCAACTGCAAAATCACATATATCAATCATTTCTTGGACTTCACCCAAACCTTCTTGTAATGATTTTCCCATCTCATAAGAAACCAACTCACCTAAAGGTTGTTTCAACTCGCGAAGCTTATTTCCAAATTGACGAACTATCTCTCCTCTTTGAGGAGCTGGTACTAACCTCCAACTTTTAAATGCACTTTGAGCACTTTCCATCACATTTTCATAATCTTCTTTAGTGGTGGTGATAACTTTACCTATTAGCTTTCCATCAACTGGTGAATAAGACTCAATAATTTGCCCATTACCAAAGAAATTATTTCCTGTTGAAGTTCCTTGATTAACTTCTTTTACTCCCAATTTTTCAAGAGCGTTTTCTATTGTTTTATGTATTGTTGAAATTTCCATAAATTGGATTAAATTTAAATAATTGATTTATTACAAATCTACAAATAAAAAGTGTTTATAAAAGTAAAGCCATTTCAAAATTGAAATGGCTCTCTTCATTCAATATTTGGTAACCAACCAAATAATAAACCAACTAAAACTTATAATTTAAACCTGTATAAACCCCTAAGTAGTAAGGTTGAATACTACCAGGGTTTTTAGAAAAGGTATTTGTTTGTACTTTAAACATAGGAGAAATGTTGATGTATAAATTTTTCTTAATAGAATAATCTACATCTAAGCCTATATTTCCACTGAAATTAACTGAACGTAAATTATTAGAGGATCCTAGGCTTTGAGAAAAGCTATTGGTTTCAACAAAAACTTCATCTCTATTTAAAAGTAATGTACTAAATCCTCCAACTAAGTTTACGCCAAATTTTCCATCAGTGATATTGTATTTTATTTCAACTGGAATTTCTATATATCCAAAAACTTGATTTAAGCTTCCTTTATTTGGATCTTCTAAATCTAAGTTACTTTCTTTTGAAGTAGCTACATTTGCAGACCTACTTAAAACTGGGTTTGATGATAAATTTGAAAAGCTAACAACAGACACTCCAGGTGTAATGTATATATTGCTTGTTTTATATCCTAAATTAATCATATTAACCCCTGATTGTAAGCTAAATTTATCTGTTAATTGATATGCAAATCTAACTCCATATGAGTAAGAAGAGCTCCCTGAAGTAGGGTTTTCACTAAATTGAGAATCTACCCCAGAACCATCTCCAAATGAATTTATATAAATTGGAGCATAAATAGTTGCTACCGAAAATCTACTATCTATAACTTCCTTTTTTAGATTATTGTTTTTAGTTGAAGTTGTACTTTTATCCGAAATATTGTCTAAATCAGCTAATAAAGACTTTGTTGAAGAGTTTTTTTCTTTTAATGAATTTTCAGCTTTACTAGATGTATGACTATCAATATTATTAGATAAGGTAGTTTCTTGTAATACTTCTTGTTTTTCCGAAAGAGAATTTCTAAGCGGTATAACTTTAGCTTCTTTTTTCTCAGTTACTAATACCTCTTTTTTAGTAGTATTACTTTCTAAAGAATCATTTGGATTATTTTTATTTTGAAGAATTCTATTGGTAAGTGTGTTTTTAGGAATAAAGTAAATGGTTCCAATACTAAAAAACAATATTAATAATGCAGCTACGCTTGAAATTTTAACCCAAAAAGGTACTTTGCGTCTTTTAGGTATAGGTACTAATTTTTTTTCAATAGCATCCCAAGCTTTATTTGGTGGAAACACCTCAAAGTCCTTTAAATTCTCTTGGAATAACCTATCAATATTTTTATAATCTCTCACTACTATCTTTTATTAAATAGACTGTTGTCCATTTTGATAAATTTCAATTTTTTGTTTTAAAATGGCTCTTGCTCTGGCTAAATTAGATTTTGATGTACCTTCAGCAATTTGCAACATTTCTGCGATCTCTTTATGTGAAAATCCGTCTAATACATAAAGGTTAAAAACCATTCTGTATCTATCAGGTAATTCTTTTATGAGATTCAATAAAAAATCTAAAGAAATTTCATCATCATCAATGTCAACAATCACCTCATCAGGAATCTCTTCAGTAACAATGTTTAATACAGTTTTTTTACGATACTTTAATAAAACTGTATTAACCATAACGCGCTTTAACCAACCTTCAAATGAACCTTCAAAATTAAACTGCCCAATTTTGTTGAAAATGGTAACAAAACCATCTTGAAAATTGTCTTGAGCTTCTTGTTTATTTTTTGAATATTTAAGGCATATTGAGAATAACTTACCCGCAAAAAGCTGATAAATCTCTTTTTGTGCCTTTCTATCATTATTTGCACATTGTTTTATGAGTTTATTCAACCCCAAAAGCTAGCGTTTTAATTGTTAATTAGATGCCTAAAAAGATAATAGGTTGCGTAAATTTACATTACTTTTGTGTTGTTTCCCAATTTTTATGAAAAGAAATACGCTATTTAAGTTACATACTGCTACCGAATTTAATGAGATTGCTCTTGAAATTTTTAAATTTCAAGCTAGTCATAATACCGTATATAAAAACTTTATTAACCTTTTAAATATAAATGTAAATTCCATTCAAAAAATTGAACAAATACCTTTTTTACCCATTCAGTTTTTTAAAACTCATCAAGTAGTTTCTTCTTCTAAAAAAGAACAACAAGTTTTTTTAAGTAGTGGAACCACAGGTAATAATCAAAGTAAGCATTTTGTTACTGACTTGGCTGTTTATGAAAAAAGTTTTAGAAAAGGTTTTGAATATTTTTATGGAAAAATAGAAACGTATACTGTTTTAGCTTTATTGCCTTCTTATTTAGAGCGTCAAGGATCATCATTAATTTATATGGTTAACGATTTTATCCAAAAATCAAACAATCCAAAAAGTGGTTTCTTTTTAAATAATTTAGATGAATTGAGTGAAAATCTTAAAAAATTAGACCAAAATAATGATAAAGTTTTACTTATAGGAGTGTCTTTTGCTTTGTTAGATTTAATTGAAAAATACCAATTTAATCTAAAAAACACCGTTGTAATGGAAACAGGTGGAATGAAAGGTAAAAGAAAAGAACTAATTAGAGAAGAGCTTCATTACATTTTACAAAAAGGGTTCGGTGTAGAAAAAATTCATTCTGAATATGGAATGACAGAATTATTAAGCCAGGCCTATTCTAAAGGAAATGGAATTTTTGAATGTCCGCCTTGGATGAAAGTTTTAACACGTGATACAGAAGACCCTCTTACAATTTTACCCAAAGGCAAATCTGGCGGGCTAAATATCATTGATTTGGCAAATATCAACTCTTGCTCTTTTATTGCCACACAAGATTTAGGCAAAGTTTATCCTAATAATACATTTGAAGTGCTAGGTCGTTTCGATAATTCAGATATAAGAGGGTGTAATTTACTAGTGCTATAAAAAAAGACCGCATAATGCAGCCTTTTAAAATAAGTTTTCAATAAAGTTTAAACTACTCTTAATAAAAAATAGCTTTTTTTACCACGTTGTAACAACACAAACTTATCAGCAATTAAATCTGATGGTGTAATTACAAAATCTTCAATTACTTTTTCTTTATTCACAGAAATTGAATTTTCCTTTAAAGCTCTTCTAACCTCTCCATTAGATTTTAAAAATCCATTTTCAGCAAAAGCTGGAACAATTTCTAAACCATTGTCAATTACAGAACGTTCAACTTCTGCTTGTGGCACCCCATCAAAAACATCTAAAAAGGTTTGTTCATCTAAACTTTTTAAATCTTCAGCAGTTGATTTTCCAAATAAAATATTTGAAGCTTTAATTGCGTTCTCATAAGCTTCTTCACCATGGGTCATAATGGTAACCTCTTTACCTATTGTTTTTTGTAAAATACGTAAATGTGGTGCTTGTTTGTGTTCTTCAATTAATTTTTCAATAGTTTCTTTATCTAAAAACGTAAATATTTTTATATAGTTTTCCGCATCTTCATCAGATGAATTTAACCAGTATTGGTAATATTTATAAGGCGAAGTTCTATTGGCGTCTAGCCAAACATTTCCACCCGCAGTTTTACCAAATTTGGTGCCATCAGCTTTAGTTATTAATTTACAAGTAAGAGCATATGCTTTACCTTGAGCTTTTCTTCTAATCAATTCCGTTCCAGTAGTAATATTTCCCCATTGATCTGAACCTCCCATTTGAAGCATACAATTTTTTTCTTTGTACAAATGATAAAAATCGTATCCTTGAAATAGTTGATAGGTAAATTCTGTAAAACTCATTCCTGTTTCAGAGTCAGGGGCAAAACGTTTTTTTACTGAATCTTTAGCCATCATATAGTTTACAGTAATGTGTTTACCAACATCACGTACAAAATCTATTAGAGAAATTTCTTTCATCCAATCGTAATTATTTACCAGTTCTGCTCCGTTTTCTGAAGCACTGTTAAAATCTAAAAAACGAGCTAGTTGACTTTTTACGCCTGCTACATTTTTGTTTAGGGTTTCTTCATCTAATAAATTACGTTCATCAGACTTCCCTGAAGGATCTCCAACCATTCCCGTAGCACCACCAACTAAAGCAATTGGATAATGACCCGCTTTTTGAAAATGCATTAAAATAATAATTGGCACTAAACTTCCAATATGCAATGAGTCTGCAGTTGGATCAAAACCAATATAACCTCTTGTTTTATTTTTTAATAAATACTCTTCCGTATCAGGCATAATGTCATGCAACATACCTCTCCAACGTAGTTCTTCAACAAAATTCATTTTAAAAATTTTAAATTTCAGCAAAGATAAAATTTTACTTTGTAGAAATTACTTTAAACCATCATTTTTATTACTTTCGTTTTATGATTTTAGTTACCGGAGGAACAGGTTTAGTAGGCTCGCATTTATTGTATCATCTTTCTTTAAAACATGATTCAATTAAAGCTATTTATAGAAACACCAGCAATTTGAATGCTGTAAAGAACGTTTTTAGTTATTACTCTAAAGATTTTGAATCTCTTTTTAATAAAATTGAATGGATTGAAGCCGATATTACTGATGTTTACTCGTTAGAATTAGCTTTTGAAAATGTTAAAAAAGTATACCATGCCGCTGCAATGATATCATTTAATCCAAAAGACTATCGTACAATGCGTAAAATTAATATCGAAGGTACGTCGAATGTTGTTAATTTATCCATTGCAAATAAAATTGATAAATTGTGTTTTGTTAGTTCCATTGCTACTCTTGAAAAAAATTTAAACTCTAAAACTATCGATGAAACTTGCGAATGGAATATTGAAAAAAATAATTACGGATACGCTATTACCAAATATGGTGCTGAAATGGAAATTTGGAGAGCTTCTCAAGAGGGAATTGATATGGTAATTGTGAATCCTGGAGTTATTTTAGGCGCTGGTTTTTGGCATCAAGGATCTGGACAAATGTTTACTAAAATTTACAAAGGATTTCCTTTTTATTCAACAGGGGTTACTGGTTATGTTTCAGTAAAAGATGTTGTTGAAATTATGATTCAATTAATGGAGAGTACTATAAAAAATGAGCGTTTTATTGTAGTTTCTGAAAACAGAAGTTTTAAAGATGTATTTTTAGAAATTTCTAAAAACTTTCAAAAAAAACCTCCAACAATTAAAGTTAGCAAATTTATGAGTGAAATTGGTTGGAGAGTTGGCCGTTTTATTTCTTTTTTTTCGGGAAAAGCACCAATACTAACAAAAAACTCTGCAAAATCAATTCATAATAAACATTATTATTCTTCAGAAAAAATAATACAACAGTTAAATTATAGTTTTACACCTATAGAACAAACAATTAAAGCTATTTGTAAGCTTTATAAAAAATAATTAATCTACTTCTCCTCTATTATTTTTTATTTCATCCTCGATTAAAATTCCTTTGTAGTTGGTAATAGAATCTTGTTTTTCTCGTTCGTTATCAAACTCCAACTTTAGTTTTTTAAGCCTTCTTTCTACCTCTTTTAACATGATATCATAATCATCAATTTTAGAGGTATAATAAAAATTACTTTCTTTAAACTGTGTGCTATCAATATTATATTTTTCAAAAACTAAGTGAAAGTAATTTACTTTACGTTCTTCATTAATATTTTTAATATTTCTAGCTCCAGTAGCCAATAATAAATCGGTCATTAAGTCAACCATTTTATCTTTTGGAATTAAATTATCAGGCTTCTCTATAATGGTATTACTTGTGCAAGCTACAAGTAGAAAGCTTAAAATTATTATGTATAATGGTTTATTCATGAGTTCTATTAAATAATAACCTCTTCCCTTTTAAATTATTGTGAAAAACTCCATTTTCATAAACTAAATAACCATTTACAAAAGTGTGTGTTATTTTTGAATAAAATGTAGTTCCTTCAAAAGGAGACCAGCCACACTTGTATAAAATATTTTGTTTAGTAACTGTCCAAGGCGAAGCTGGATCCACTAAAACCAAATCAGCATAATACCCTTTTTTTATGAAACCTCTTTTTTCAATTTTAAAAATTTTAGCTGGATTATGGCAAAATTTTTCTACTATTTTTTCAACTGATATTTTTCCTTGTCTAAACGCAGTAAACAACGCAGGTAACGCATGTTGCACTAGTGGACCACCACTTGGAGCTTTGGTATAAACTTGTGATTTTTCTTCTCTAGTGTGCGGTGCATGGTCGGTAGCAAGCACGTCAATTCTATCATCCAATAATGCTTTCCATAGTCCTTCTTTATCTTTTTCAGTTTTGACTGCAGGATTCCATTTAATATGAGTCCCTTTGGTTTTATAATCGGCTTCATCAAACCATAAATGATGCACACAAACTTCAGCAGTAATTTGTTTTTTTTCTAATGGAATTTTATTAGTGAACAACTCTGTTTCTTTGGCAGTTGACACATGAAAAATATGTAAACGCGCTCCTGTTTTTTTAGCTAATTTAATTGCTTTTGATGATGATAAATAACACGCTTCTTCACTTCTGATTTTAGGGTGCAACTCAACTGGAATATCATCTCCGTATTCTTTTAAATAGGCTTCTAAATTATTTTGTATTGTAGCTTCATCTTCACAATGAACAGCAATTAACATTTTAGTTGAAGAAAATATTTTTTCTAAAACTTCTTCATTGTCAACTAACATATTTCCTGTTGATGAACCTAAAAATAATTTGATTCCAGCCACATTTGAAGGGTTAGTTTTTAATAATTCTTCCAAATTATCATTTGTTCCTCCAAACATAAAGGAATAGTTTGCATAAGATGAATTGGCAGCAATTTCAAATTTATCTTCTAATAATTTTTGTGTTATTGCTTGTGGAACTGTATTTGGCATTTCAATAAACGATGTAATACCTCCTGCAACAGCAGCTTTACTTTCGGTTTCTATTGTTGCTTTATGTGTAAGCCCAGGTTCTCTAAAATGGACTTGATCATCAATTGCTCCAGGAATTAAATACTTTCCTTCCGCATCAATAACAATTGTATCAGAAGATTTTGAACTTATAGAAGTATCAATATCTACAATATACTCTCCATCAATTAGTACATCTCCTTCTACAACCTCACCTTCATTTACTATTTGGGCATTTTTTATTAGTATTAAACTCATTTTCCTTTTCTTTTTATTTTGGTAATCCTTGCAATCTCATTTTAATAACTCCAAAAACAGCTTCTGAAATTATTGATCCACTCATTTTAGATGTTCCTTTTTTTCGGTCGGTAAAAATAATAGAAACTTCTTTATGTTTATAATTTCTTTTCCAGGCTTTAAATTTCATTTCTATTTGAAAGGCATAACCTACAAACTTAATTTTATCTAATTCTATATTTTTCAACACCTTACTTTTATAACATACAAAACCTGCTGTAGTGTCAAATATTGGGATCTGAGTAATTATTCGTACGTATTTTGAAGCAAAGTATGATAAAAACAGCCTTTTAAAGTCCCAATTAACAACATTTATTTTGTTATTTAAATATCTAGACCCTACAGAAAAATCTGCTCCATCAATAGCACAGGCATTGTATAATTTAATTAAGTCGTTTGGATTATGTGAAAAATCAGCATCCATTTCAATAATATAATCGTACCCTTTATTTAAAGCCCATTTAAAACCATGAATATATGCAGTACCTAATCCATTTTTTTCTTTTCTAATTTCTAAAAATAGGTTAGCAAATTCATGTTGTAAATTTTTAACAATGTTTGAAGTTCCATCTGGAGAACTATCATCCACAACTAAAATATCAAATTGCTTTTCTTGTGAAAATACAGCCCTAATGATGGCTTCAATATTTTCTTTTTCATTATAAGTAGGAATTATAACAAGCGTATTTGACATATAACAAATTTATGCGACAAAGATAAAACAAATAATTACTAATTTTGCGTTAAAATAAGAAGTTACTTAATGTTTGAAGCAAAAGAAATAATTTATCAAAATAAAGACTGGGTGACACTTATTTTCTTTACTATTTTATTGATTTTAACGTTCCTTAAAATTTTATTTAAAGAAAGATTGTCACAAATTTTAACCTTATTTTTATCCAAAAAATATTTATTAATTCATTTCAATAAAGATAGAAGTACTATTTTAAGCGTATTTCAAATTTCTCTTTTTGTAGCTCAAACTCTTATACTATCATTAATCATATATTTTTCTTTTGCTTATTTTGGGTCATTATTAAGCGAATCAAATTTTACTCAATTTTTATCTATTTTATTAGGAGTTTCTCTTTACTTTAGTGTACGTTATTTGATAGGTTTATTTTTAGCCTTTCTTTTTAATTTAAAGTTAGAGCATTCTAAAATTATTTATGATAAGATAAACTATTTTAATAATTTGATTTTATGGATAATTCCATTTCTAATAATAAGCATATATGCCCAGAATTTCCATATTATTTTCTTTAAAATTACATGTATAATATTTCTTATTTTACTGGCTATCAGATACATTTTGGTGCTTTCCAACAATAAAAAGCTCATTTTTAACAACTTGTTTTATTTTATTTTGTACCTTTGCGCTCTTGAAATAGCACCCTTACTAATTATAATAAAATTAACTATTTAAAAGACAAAATTGAAATTTTATGAAAGTGAAAACAATTTTGGTTTCTCAGCCAGCTCCCAAAACAGAACATTCTCCCTATTCAGAATTATCGGAAAAACAAAAAGTAAAAATTGACTTTGTTCCATTTATCCATGTTGAAGGGGTTTCTGCAAAAGAAGTTAGAACTCAAAAAATTGATTTAAGAAATTATACTGCTATTATTTTAACCAGTAGAAATGCTGTAGATCATTTTTTTAGAATTGCCGAAGAAATGCGTTTTACAGTACCTGACACTATGAAATATTTTTGTGAATCGGAAGCTATTGCTTACTATCTTCAAAAGTACGTAGTGTATCGTAAACGTAAAATTTATGTTGGAGAACGTACTTTTCCTGAACTAGCAAAAATTATTAAAAAGTATAAAGATGAGAAATTTTTATTGCCATCTTCTGATAAATTAAAAGACATTGTTCCTCAAACTTTAAATGAACTTAACGTAAATTGGAATCGAGGAATTTTTTACAAAACCGTGGTTAGTGATTTATCTAATTTAGAAAATGTTTTTTACGATATTTTAGTATTCTTTAGCCCTTCAGGAATTGATTCATTATTTAAAAACTTTCCAAACTTTAAACAAAACAATACTAGAATAGCAGTTTTTGGAAATTCAACGATAAAAGCAGCAACCCAAGCTGGGTTAAAATGCAACATTCAAGCACCCACACCAGAAACACCTTCTATGACAATGGCTTTAGAAAAGTATATCATCGAGGTAAATAAAAAATAAAAAACACATTAAAAAAATTTAAAACCGAGTTTAATTACTCGGTTTTTTTATGAAAAAAGATTGGCAAAAACGTCTTCTACTTTAGTAACTTTCACCACTTTTATAGCAAAACTAGCATTGCTTATTTTATTAAATTTAGAAATGAAAATTTTATGAAACCCTAATTTTTCAGCCTCTAAAATTCTTTGTTCAACACGATTTACTGGCCTAACTTCACCTGCTAAACCAATTTCAGCTGCAAAACAATAATCTTGAGGAATTGCCTCATCTTCATTAGATGATAAAATAGCACTTATAACTGCCAAATCAATAGCTGGGTCATCAACTTTAATACCACCTGCTATATTTAAAAACACATCTTTAGCACCTAATCTAAATCCTGCACGTTTTTCTAAAACTGCCAATAACATATTTAATCGTTTAGTATCATAACCCGTTGCAGAACGTTGAGGAGTTCCATAAACTGCTGTGCTAACCAAGGCTTGAACTTCAATCATTAAAGGCCTCATTCCTTCTAATGTTGCTGCAATTGCGGTACCACTTAAAGCCTCATCTTTTTGAGAAATTAAAATTTCAGAAGGATTATTAACTTCTCTTAAACCTACATTTTGCATCTCATAAATACCCAGTTCGGCAGTAGAACCAAAACGATTTTTATTTGCTCTTAATATTCTATAGGTATGGTTTCTATCTCCTTCAAACTGTAAAACGACATCTACCATATGTTCTAAAATTTTAGGACCAGCTATATTTCCATCTTTAGTTATGTGTCCAATTAACAGTACTGGCGTAGCAGTTTCTTTAGCAAACTTTATAAGCTCGGCTGTAGTTTCTCGTATTTGTGAAATTGAACCTGGAGAAGCTTCAATAAAATCGGTATGTAAGGTTTGAATAGAATCTATAACTACTACTTCAGGTTGCACCTCTTCAATAGCTCTAAAAATATGTTGCGTGTTTGTTTCGGTTAAAATTAAGCAGTTGGTGTTTTTAATTTGTAGGCGTTCAGCCCTCATTTTAATTTGTGACTGACTTTCTTCTCCAGAAACATATAATACTCTTTTTGGAATTGTTAATGCTATTTG
>Ga0193951_1001153_pt1 | contig 11864 bp, 9 predicted proteins | sample BB_2_MG_FD_140370 | JGI IMG/M metagenome (GOLD analysis project Ga0193951, IMG submission 140370) | Microbial mat bacterial communities from the Broadkill River, Lewes, Delaware, United States - BB_2_MG | ecosystem: Environmental > Aquatic > Freshwater > River > Microbial mats | place: USA... | reverse complement strand
TTTTAATAAAGGTAGATATTCAAGAAATAGACAATATTATAGAACCGGAGTATACTGATGTTTATATATTAATATCATTGCTGTAATCGGTATTTATTTTTGATTTTATAGATTTACTATGAATTTTGGTTATTTATGATGACTACTGTTTATTTTTATTGCAAGTTTTATTGTTCCAAAAACTATTAAATATCGTTTATATAACCCATTAAATTTAGTAAATTCAATTACTAATGATTTAATTTGAGTTTCTAGTATTTTAGTAAACCTATATCGTGGAATTTTAAATGTTATTTTAAATAATTTTGGTTTAAATTTAATTTTATCAAAATATTTAAAAATTTTGTTATAAAAATTAGTTTTGTATTTTAATAAATTAAAGATAAGGGGAAATAGTTTAGTGGTAGAATAACGGTCTTCAAAATCGTTGATGTAGGTTCGATTCCTGCTTTCCTCGTTTTTCTAATATGTTTTATTTTTATGGACAGTATTTTTAGTAGGGTGTTTGTATACTTAAAGCATTCAATATTTTTTACAAGTTTTAAATTAGGAATTCGTTTGTGATGTTTACCTTTATTTTCACTATTGTTTTTTGTACAATTATCTTATAATACAATGTTACAATTATTTGGAATCAATTCTAGTATGCCTAGTACTGCAAATAATTATAATGATGAAGATGATGAATTAAAAGCATATCATTTTCAAAAAAAAAAATGATTTTTTTTAAGACAAAATAAATTTTACTTATTATTAGATTTAATTTATTTACGTTTTTTATCTTTAAGTTTTTCATCAATTTTAACTAATAATTTTAATTTTAGAATTAAATCACGTTTAAATCAAGTTAATTGATCTTTTTATAATAATTTACATAATAGTAATTCAAATTATTTTAATTACTTTTTTGTTCATTATTTAGCTGGTTTGAGAGCAGTTTGATTTGGGTTACGTTATTGATTATTAGCTTTAATTGTTGGTGGTTTAGTTTTTTATTATTTAACTTATGCTCGTTTATTACCTTTTAGTAAAGTTTTATTTGAGTGAGTATTAGTATCTATGTTTTTTTATTGATTAATGTCAGGTTTCGTGTTTTTTATTAAAAAATATCAATATAGTAAATTTACTTCAGTTATTCAAAGATTTTGAAAAAGAAGTTATATTATTTTTTGAATTATTGAAACTGGAACTTTTGGAACTTTTTTCTTTTTAACTTTAAATTCGCCAGAAGAACCAGCATATATGTACGATCAAATTAAAGTTTTTAAATCTCATTTATTTTCATGAAGATTGTTTTTATTAAAAATTGTCCCAACTATTTCTTTAATTATTATTGGGTATTATTTATTGTTAAGTTTGAAATGAACAACATTTTCAAAACAATCTTTAACCGTTGTTGTTTTAACTTTATTATTAGTTTATGTCTTTTGATTAGAGTTTTATCAATTTTTTTATATTATTAATTATTATGGAAATTTAGTTTGAAACTATGATCCTTCAGAGTTTTTATGAAATTTAGATATTGAATTTAAGCGTACTAGAATTGTTAATAACTTAACTTCAATTTGTTTATTAGCAAAATTTTGACACTTAGTGTTTATTTTTTTATTTTGAGTTTTTTTTATTTTAAGAATTAATGAAATTGGTAGAATTAGAGATCCTTTATTAGCGGCAAATTTACAAAATTTTATTATTCTTTATTTAATGTCATGATTATATATGTATCCTTGATTAAAATTTTTAGTTAGACGCCATTTAGAAACTCCATATTATTGATTTTTTTATAATGCAAGAAAAGTTGGTATTAGAGTTTTCTTTAACGATTTATACTTATATTTTGTAAGTGTAACAAATGTTCTACGCTATGATAATTTATTTAATTTTAATAGTGGTTTATTTTACTATTGAATTGAATCATCAAGTGAAAATGGTTTATTACAGTATAAAAAATCTATTATTAGAGATTTAATTATTAGTAATATAAATTCTTATAATAGCCTATCATCTATTTCTTTAAATAGTTCTTTAGTTTAGATATGGTGGTTATATTTATTATAAATAATTTATGTATTTTATGTATTTTGTAATTTTATTTTTTTTAATTTTATCTGTTTTATATACTTATAAGTTATTAATTTCTATTCATGTTTTATTATATTATTTAGTTGTTTTGTTTATTTTTCTTTATTTATTTTTATTATATAAGAATAATAATTTATTATATTATAATTTTTTTTTTATTAGTTTTTTTATTGTTTACTTTTGGTCTGTTTTTTTTTATTTATCTATAGATGTAATGTTTTGTTTGACTTATTATTCTTATATTATAGAATTAAGTCAATTAGTTAGAGAATGGTTTTTTTGAAGTTTATAATACAGGTGGTTCAATATATGAGATATGTTGTTTTAGATTTAAAATCAGTTTTAAGTGATTTTTATTTTTATTTTTTTAATTTTCAAGTTAGTTTAAAAGACTATAGTAGTTGAAAATTACGTGCGTATAAATACTTAACCCAATTAAATGATAGACGTAAATATATTTTAAAAAAATATGTCTATACAATCAATCATAAACGTATTGCTATTAATTATTTTTACTTTAGTATGTGAACTGGTTTATCAGGTGCAGCTCTAGCTACTATGATTAGATTAGAATTAGCTCATCCAGGTAGTCCATTTTTTAAAGGAGATTCATTAAGATATTTACAAGTAATTACAGCTCATGGTTTAATTATGGTGTTTTTTGTAGTTGTTCCTTTAATTTTTGGTGCTTTTGCAAATTTTTTAATTCCTTATCATATTGGTTCAAAAGATGTAGCGTACCCTCGTTTAAATAGTATCGGTTTTTGAATTCAACCTTGTGGTTTTATTTTAGTAGCTAAAATTGCTTTTTTAAGACCCCAACATTGAAGATATTACGATAAAGTATCATATTATTTTCCTTTATTAAGTAAATCAAATCATAGAGGAAATCGTGAATTCTTAAATGAAAATCCATTACAATTACAAGCATTAAAAAGATATTTAGTTGATGAACATACAATTTCATTTAAACCAAAAATTTCAACAAAATATTCAGATTATGAAAATTATTCTGGATTACCTTGAAAATTATTATTATGAAAAGACATTGTAAATTATCCTGAATCTTTTTGATATGCTGTAAGTCGTATTGATAAAGTTAGACGTAAAAAAGTTTATTTTACAAAATGTTCTAATAGAGTTTTAACAACTGCTGGTTGAACATTTATTACTCCATTTTCATCAAGTGTTAAATATACTGGAGTTGGGGCGCAAGACTTATTATTAGTTTCAGTTGTTTTTGCTGGTTTAAGTTCAACTGTTTCTTTTACTAATTTATTGATTACTAGAAGAACACTTTGTATGCCTGGTATGAGACATAGAAGAGTATTATTACCGTTTGTTACAATTACAACATTTTTTGCTTTAAGAATGTTAGCTGCTGTAACTCCAGTTTTAGGAGCTGCAATGATTATGATGATGTTAGATCGTCATTGATCAACAACTTTCTTTGACTTTGCATATGGTGGTGATCCAATTTTATCTCAACATTTATTTTGATTTTTTGGTCACCCAGAAGTGTATATTTTAATTGTTCCAACTTTTGGTTTTCCTGGTATGGTTTTTCCTTATAACAATACTAGAAGAGTTGCTTCAAAACATCATATGATTTGAGCAGTTTATTGTATGGGTTATTTAGGATTTTTAGTCTGAGGTCACCATATGTATTTAGTTGGATTAGATCATAGAAGTAGAACATTATATAGTACTATTACTATTACAATTTCATTACCAGCTACTATTAAAGTTGTTAATTGAACTTTAACTTTAGCAAATGGTGCATTACGTTATGATGCAGCTGTTTTAGCAGGTATTTCATATGTTTTCTTTTTCTTAGTTGCAGGTTTTACTGGAATGTGATTATCTCATGTAGGTTTAAATGTTTCAATGCATGATTCATTTTATGTTATTGCACATTTTCATATTATGTTATCAGGTTCAGCTGTTATGGGATTATTTTGTGGTTTATATTACTATTTTACTGCATTATTTGGTGTAAAATACTCTAGATTATTTGCATATTTACATATTATTTATTATACAGGTGGTCATTGAATTGCATTTTTACCTCAATTTTACTTAGGTTTTTCAGGAATGCCTCGTAGAATCCATGATTACCCAGTTGTATTTATGGGTTGACATAGTATGTCAACTGCTGGTCATTTTGTAACTTTAGTAGGTTTAGTATTTTTTTTTTTAATGTTATTAGATTCTCATTTAGAAAAAAGAATTGCTACTCCAAGTAATTTAGGTGTTCCAAGATGAAATAAAAGAATTCAATACTATATTTTTAAAATTAGATATTTACAATATACTAATAAAAGATTAATGAGATTACCAAATTACAAAATTAGATCACTATTAACTAATAAGTACTTTAATGAGTATGAACGTTATAATTAAAAAATTTTTATTTTTAATACTTATCTATTTAAAGACATTTTTTTACTTAAATTTTTTAAAATTTATTAATTTTTATATGAGTGTTACAGGTTTTTTAATTATATTAATTTATAATATTGTTATTATGTTACTAATCACTTTAGTTATTGCAACTATAACATTAATTGAAAGAAAAGTTCTTGCAATTGTTCAACGTAGAGTAGGACCATTTTATGTAGGTTATCGTGGACGTTTACAATATATTGCAGATGCATTAAAATTATTTATTAAAGGAATTGTTGTGCCTGATGAAGCAAATAAATTTTGATATGTAGCCTTACCTACTTTTGCTACTGTTGTTTCTTATACTTTTTGAATTAATTCAGTATGGGGTCCAAGTGTCAGTATTTTTGAAATCGAATATAATGTTGTTTACTCATCTATTTTTTCGATTTTGTTTGGTTATAGTATTATGTTGACTGGTTATTTTAGTAAAAGTAAATACGCATTAATGTCATCAGTTAGAACTGGAATTTTAATGTTAAATTTAGAAATTTTATTAGGTTTATTTTTTATTAATTTAGTTTTTTTAGTTGAATCATTTTGTTTCGCAGTTTTTGTAATATACCAAGAAGTTTTTTGATTTGTTTTCTATTTTTTTGGTTTAGGGGGCTTAATTATTATTACTTTCTTATTAGAAACTAATCGTATTCCATTTGATTTAGCAGAAGCAGAATCGGAATTAGTAACAGGTTATACTGTTGAATATGGTGGGTTTTATTTTGCATTATATTATTTGGGAGAGTATTTCCATTTATTTTTTTTTTCAATGACTATTAGTTTAATTTTATTGGGAGGGTGAGAATTGCCAAATTTTTTATTATATTTTATTTCATCAGAATATTCATTAAGTATTTTGAGTTAATTAGTAAACTATATTAAAGTAGTATAGAAATTCTAATTTTAAGTGTTAAATTTTTTATTAAATAACTTTGTTGATAATGTTAATTATTGATGACCGTGATTAAATTTTTTTTCTGAAAGTTGAATTTTACAATTAATGATTGTATATACATTATATTTAATTTTTTCTACCTTAAATATATATTTTGTTTTACTATATTTATTTACTGAAATTTTTTTATTTGGATTATTTATTAGTGTTATTCAAATGGAATTATTTACAGGTTTTTTATGAACTGCAGAAGCATCAGTTGTGTTTATTGCAATTTTACTAGCTTTTTATTTAAATATTGAAGGTACACAATTAAGATTGAATTTAAAGACTTATAGATTTTATTTTGCATTTTTCTTATTTTTAATTTTTATAGTTTTTTCAAATTATAGCTATGTTGGAAACTCTGAATTTTATTTACCAGTCTTTTTTAATAATATTGATCTTTGGGAAGATTTTTATGAAGCACTTTATAATGTTAATATGAATGATTTCAGAGCTTTAACAATTGGGTATTATAGCGTAAATTCAATCGAATATATTTTGATTGGATTTTTATTATTAGTTGGTAGTGTAATTTGTGTTAATTTAAATAAAATACAAAAGTCGATGCGTATTTATAAATATAGTAATTATTTTAATATATTTGATTTTTTTAAAGATTTTATTAATTATACATTTATGCGTAAGCAAAATCTAACTAATCAAACTATACAAGGTTCTTCTATTAGAGCATTCAAAAAGAAATAATTTTTTAGAATGATACAAAAAGGAACATATTTAATACCAGTGGATAAATGTGGAGTTTGATGAGTCGGCGTTTTTCACATTTATGGTGGATTTAAAAGAAGAATAGGAACACGTGGAAATTTTGTTAAAGTTAGTGTTAAAAGCACACGTCCAGATAATTGGGTTTCTAGAAAATCAAAACTAAACGGTATAATTATTTTAACTAAAAAAGAAGTACGATTATCTGATGGTAGTTATTATAAATTTCGTAATAATAATATAGTATTATTAAAAAAAAGATTAGCAGCAAAAGGTAAAGAAATTTTAGGTCCTTGTTTGAAAGTTATTAAACGTAAAAAATTTTTAATGTCTTTTTCAGGGACTTTATAATATATTTATAGTTATTTATAACTCCTATAGTCCAATGGTAGGATAGTGGATTTTCGTTCCATTGATCTAGGTTCGATTCCTAGTGGGAGTATAAATGTTTAAGTGATTATTTTATTATTGATTAAACCCTACTGATACACCATCAATTGAATCTAGATTGAATTTATGAGCTTATGTTAATTTAAGAATCTTTAAAATTAAAGTAACAAGTCAAATCGTTTACTATATCCTAAGTTTAAATAACCTATACTTAAAACAATTGAAAATTTTTTATAAAAATATTTCATTTGAATTATTTTACGTTAAATTATTAAATTATATTGCATTATTTGCAATTTTATTATCTTTAATTATTTTATTATAATTATTATGAGTATGCTTTTAGAAAATAGTTTTTTTTTATCTAAATATTTTTTACAATTAAATTTTTATTTTTTATTTTTTATTGTTTTTATCTCTGCTATTGTATTTTATTTAAGTAAACACTTTAATCTGCAATATTTTTATAGAAATTCATCTAGTTTAAATTTTTTAAGATTATTTTTAATTGTAGGGTTAGTTATTTCTTTTTTAATTCACTGTATAACTTTTTGATTATATACTAATATGATTTATTATTTTATTGGATTTAATATCTCGGATAACTATTTTATTATTCCTAATTTAAATTATTTTTATCAGTTAGATTTCTTTAATTTATTTCAATCTAATATTTTTTCAATGTATTTTTCAATGGATTTTTTTGGATTTATATTGTTATTTTTAGCATATATTGTAGGTATTATTTCAATTTTTGCATTAGATACTAGATTATATTGAAAAAATATTAAATATTTATTTTCTTTTAATATTTTTGCTCTAATTGTTTATTTGTATGTTTCAATTACTAATTTAGTTTTTTTTTTCTTGTTATACGAATTCTTATTAATTTTTTCATTTTTTTTTGTTTATTTTGTTAGTCCAAGTAGACGTGCAATTCAAGCATCTTTATATTTTGTTATATGAACTCAATTAGGTTCTTTTATTGTTTTATGCGCAATTTCATATATTCTAGCAACTTCAAATAGTTTTGATTTTTTTTCATTAAAATTGTATAAATTTAACTCAAATGAAGCATTATTTATCTATACTTTATTATTTTTAGGATTTGGATTTAAAGTTCCAATTTGACCTTTTCATTATTGATTAACTAAAACTCATGTAGAAGCACCAAGTGGTTTTTCTATCTATTTAAGTGGTTTTTTAGTTAAAAGTGCATTATATGGGTTTTATAAATTAACTACTATTATTTATATGGATTTAAATACTTCTTTTTTTGTAATGATAACGATGTTTGGTGTAATTGACGCGTCACTAAAAATGTGAGGTCAAACCGATTTAAAGAAACTAGTTGCGTATGGTACAATTCAAGAAATGAACTTAATTTTTTTAGTTTTTTGTTGAGGAGATACTAATGCAGTTGTAGGCGGTATTTTATTTACTGCAACTCATTCGTTTTTATCAGCTTTAATGTTTTTTATCGTTGATTGTATTTATAGACGTTACCATACTAGATCTTTAGTTGAAGTTAATGGAATTTTACATTTAAATCCAAATTTAGGTGTTGCTATTTTATTTATGACTATTTTTTTTGCTGGTTTACCAGGTACTATTAAATATATTACAGAATTTTATATTTTTAGTGGGTTTTTAGAAATTTCAGTATTTTCATGTTTCTTTCTAATGTTTGTTGCAAATGTTTTGGGTTTAATTGGGTTTAGTAAGTGTTGATTTAATGCTACTTTTGGTATGATGAGAAAACATATGAATACAATTCCCCTAGATTTAACTTCAAAAGAAATTTTAATTATTGGCTTCTGTTTTTTTTTTTTATTTATTTTTTCATTTTTTGTAAACTTCTTAATTTAAATAAATTACTCTAAAAGTATTTATAAATAATTTTTTTATATTATTAGAATGGTGATAAAATACTCAAATATTAAAACTTTAAAAAAATTATTTAAAACTCACGATCTCTTTAATTACTGGTTAGATTTGTTAATTTATAATTTTCATTATACAAATTTAATAAAAAAAACTTCAAATACTCGCTTAAATATTAGTTTTTTTAGATTTTTCTTTTGATTATTTCATAATAAGTTAAAATTTACAAATTTTTTTGTTTTTTTAAAACAGTTTAAATATACTATGGCATTGTATACATTAGTAATGTATTTAAAATCAAATTCTATTGGTTTTTATTATTTATTTGATAAAAACCGTACTTTACTGTTAAAAAAAATTAATTTTTGCTTATCTGATAAGCAATTGTCTTTGATTTTTGTATTTAATAAATTAGCATTAGTTCAAGACCCAAAAGTTTATTTTATAAATTTTTTAAATTTTGAATTAGTAAAGATTTTTTTATATTTTTTAAATTAATTAGCTAAATAAAAAAAAATGTTTTTTTTTTTTTTTTTTTTGAATAGTGAAAAATAATATTAGTATAATTTAATACAAATTAAATTAGAAGATTTTTAAAACTACTTAAATTACTAAAAAAATTTTAATATGATAGTGAAAAGTACCGTGAGGGAAAGATGAAAAGAATTTTTGTATAAAAATAAAAAGATTTTGAAATTTAATGGTATATTCAGTTTTAGCTTTTTGTTAAAACGTACCTTTTGTATAATGGACTGACGAGTTTATGTTAAAAGCGAGCAAAGTTGAAAAATTGCGTATTGAAAAAAATAATTAGTTTTTAATGTAAGACCCGAAGCTAAGTGATCTAATTATTATTAGGTTGAAAATTTAATAAATTGGAAGACCGAACTCGTAAATGTTGCAAAATTTTGAGATAAATAATAATTAGGGGTGAAAGGCTAATCAAACTTAGTTATAGCTGGTTTTCTACGAAATCTATTTAAGTAGAATTGTTAGTTAAGAGTATAAGTAGGTATAATTATTTTTTTTGCAAATTATTTAAATTAATTTAATAAAAAAAATTTTTTAATTACTTGTATAAATACTAATAGACAGATTAATAGCGCTAAGGTTTTTAATCTAAAGGGAAACAGCCCAGATTATAAATTAAGGTTTTTAAAACTAATTAACTTTTAAGGTTAGTTAAATTTATAATAATTAAAAGGTAAGCTTGGAAGCAGCTATCCTTTAAAGAAAGCGTAAAAGTTCATTAATTATTACAATAATGTAAATATTTATTGAAATTTAACTAACTAAAAATTTTTTGAAAATATATTAGTTTACCGAAATTATAAATCTTTAAGATGGTAGTAGAACATGTTGTATTTTTTATTAAAATTGAGAAATTTTAAGTTAAAATCAATATAGATCATGTCAGTATTAGTAGTAGATATAATGTGCAAATCATTATTGCCTGATAAGTTAGATTTACTTTATAATGATAATCTGATAAAGTGTGATACTATACTAAAAAATAAAAATATTTTTATTTTGATGTATAATTTAATTATAAATAGGTACAAAATTAAATTTATTAGTATTTTTAAATTTAATAAGTATTTGTACTTATTTCTAGAAATTAATTAAATATAAAATAGTATTAAGTCTAACACAAGTATTTTAGTTGAATAAATGAAGGCAAAAAGATTAATAATATTGAAGGAACTCGGCAAATTAACTTTGTAACTTCGGGATAAAAAGGACAAATCGTAACAAAAAAAAGGGGGTGGCGACTGTTTATTAAAAACATAAGATTTTGCAAAATTTTCTAAAATGACGTATAAAATCTGACACCTGCCCGATGCTGCAAGGTAAAATAAAATGGTAATGCTGTTTTTATAAACCCCAGTGAATGGCGGCCGTAACCCTGACGGTCCTAAGGTAGCGAAATTCCTTGACGGGTAAGTTCCGTCCTGCATGAATGGTGTAACGACTGCCCCGCTGTCTCCAATATTATTCTTACGAAATTGAAATAGTTGTGAAGATGCAATTACTTTACAGTTAGACGGGAAGACCCTATGCACCTTTACTATACCCTATATTATAAAATTGATTAAATTAATATAGATTATGTAGGAAATTTATATTAACGATGGAAAACTACTTTAATTTAGTTAATTTTTGAAATATATAAAAATATAAAATTATATTTAATATAGGTTGGTAGTTTGGCTGGGGCGGCCGCCTCCTAAAAAGTAACGGAGGTGTATATATGTCTTTAAATTATAACATTTAGGTTATTATGAATTGAAATAAATTTTTAAAGATTGATTAATATACTAACAAGTATTTTAAGGATATTTATTGTCTATTATATTGACCCGGTATATTTTTGTAGAAAAATTATCGAGTAACGAATAAAAGGTACGCTAGGGATAACAGGCTGATGAATTTTGAGAGTTCTTATTGATAAATTCGTTTGGCACCTCGATGTCGGCTTATCATATCCTGGTAGTGTATAAGCTATCAAGGGTTCGGCTGTTCGCCGATTAAAATGGTACATGAGCTGGGTTTAGAACGTCGTGAGACAGTTTGGTCCCTATCTGCTGTAAAAATATAGAAAATAACTAAGAGTTGACTCTAGTACGCAAGGACCGAGAAAAGTTAATCAATGGTGAAAAATTACTAAGTAATATTAGTATGTTTTATATCTACATTAATGTAAAAGATAACATAAAATATAAATATAATATGGAATCTAGCTTAGTATTGTTTTCTAATAATAATTTATAAGATTAATAAATTTATGTTTTAAGTTTTATAAAAAACTAGTAATAGTAGAGTAAAACAAAATATAATTATTAATTTTTAATACTGTTTAGTTAATAAAAAAATTTTATTAGTATTAAATTTAACAAAACCATTAGATGGATATCTAATATTAAAATTTATGCGTAAATTTACTTACGATATCTACTATTAAATAGTATTTTGAATTATTTATTTATTTGTGAATAGTAGGTTTATAAAAAGGCTGATGAAGTAAAACATTATAGTAATCAGTTTAAAAAAATCAATTGAGATTATTATTTTATGGCGAATAATAATATTAGTAATTAATTATATACATATAATTGAATATTTTGGAAAAAATAACTAAAAAAGGTGAAAGTCCTGTAAATTATTTAAACGTTTTTCAAACTGTTTGAGTGGTCTCGGTATGGGCTCATTCCCCATTGCATTAAAAAGTTCGATTCTTTTTAACAGTTTTATTTATATTACACTAGTTTATTAGGAGTAGTGGCTGAGTGGTTAAAGCGATAGACTGTAAATCTATTGGTTAATACCGTCGTTGGTTCGAATCCAACCTGCTCCATTTAACAAATAAATATAATTTTGTATAGTAACGGCGAATGTCCTAGTA
>Ga0193951_1001152_pt1 | contig 11865 bp, 10 predicted proteins | sample BB_2_MG_FD_140370 | JGI IMG/M metagenome (GOLD analysis project Ga0193951, IMG submission 140370) | Microbial mat bacterial communities from the Broadkill River, Lewes, Delaware, United States - BB_2_MG | ecosystem: Environmental > Aquatic > Freshwater > River > Microbial mats | place: USA... | reverse complement strand
TCGTTACCTAAATATTGATTATTCGTTGTAGATGAATCGTTACTGACTACTTCTGTAAATACTTGACTCGACATTGCTTCAAGATCTTTTCCAAGTCCTTGCATTCGGTCAATATTTTGTTTGAGCAAACTTAACAATTCACTTAACTGCTGAACTAAGTCGTCTACAAATTCTAAGTAATCTGGATCGTCATCAATAAACGATAGCTCGGCATTATTAACTCGCTCTTGTAAGCGCCAAAGTGACGCGAGTCGAGATTTCAGTTTAGAATCAGTCAACTCTTGATACAGTGAGCTTTCACAAAGACGGAATATACTAATAATCCCTTCTTGAAAACTTAAGCGGCATGTTCCTTGATAAATATCTTTATCCATCAATATGTGACTTTGCAATAAGTTGTCGGTATCAAATGCAAGCGTAATACGCTGACTTTCAATATGACTTACTTGTTGAGAGTACTGTAAAATTTCTAGTGCTAAGTGAGACTCAGTAATAAAACGGACTTTGTTGTTATCCATAGTACGAATAACATTAAACATGATTGTTGGGTGATCTAATAATATGCGTAACGTTTCAATCGTATTAAATTTTTTATCTGAGTGCTTTTGCCCACTTGATACCAAGGTGGTTTGAGTTGAGCTATTCTCGTTGCTGATTGCTTTACTGATAGCCACTTAAGCTTCCTCATTCCCTTGTTTTACTTCACTGGTAATCGTTTGGCTCTCAGTAATATCATTTTCAAGTACTTTACTTTTATTTACTTGTTTGTCAGCTATTTGGTCATCATCATTTTGCAAATCAAATATATCCGTTTGCCCTGCTTCGATACCAGCAAGTAAACCAAGTTGCGACTCTGTTGATTGATCATTATCATGTCGCAAGCTTTCATCAAGCGATGTAAATAACTCTGCGCCGCCCCAATAAACTAATGTACGCTCTTTGGAATAAGGCTTTTGTGTGCGCATGGCCCCTATTTCATGATAACGACCAATTTTATAAATAAGTTGTGAGCTAGCACTATGCGTTGATGCAGCGAATAAAGTAAAGCCACTCGATTTAATATCATCAAGTAACCAATCAAATTGTTTAACATCAACGGTCGCTACTTCATCTAGCACTAATGGCAGTAATAAATCATAACCACTGGCACGTAGACGTTTAAGTAATATTTGTACTAACTTTAGGTTGATTAATGCTGTGGTTGAATTGGATTGTTGTTTACTTTGCCACTGTGTTTGATTTCTTTTACGGGTTTTATAAGATAAGTTTTCAATAATCTTATCCATAGTTAAGCGCTGACTAACGGCCTTTACATTTGAACCACTACTTTTACTTGCGAATATTCCTGAATTGGCAAAGGCACGTAATCTTGCATAAAAATTATCTGAAATTAATTGTTCGGCATATAAGTCAACATGTTGTAATTCTTGTACTAGATTTTCGAACCGTTTATCGATATGAATTTCAACGCTGATACCGTCTAGATCATTAATACTGATTTGTGAAAAATCTCGATTAAGTCCAGTTTCAAAATCTTTAATATAATCGAAGTTTTGTTGTAATAAATTCATGTAACTTTGTACAGATTCATTATGCACATAAATCTGCTCATTCAGCATGGTTTGACGTGCTTCTAAATTAGTATAAACATCACTTAATGCTTCAAACGTTTTTCTAACAACAGAGAAACTTGGTGCTTCGTTCATAATCCCCTGTTTATCAACAATAATTTGTTCTAACACAAAGTTACATAAACCTTTTTGTAACTGTAAATTCAGCTCAGTTAACGACGCTAATTGCGCTTCAATATCTGCTAACTCTGCTGTTGTTAACGTAAATTGGCGTGTTGAGGTAATGGATTTTTCTAAAGCCTGAGCACAACGGGGATAACGCGTTTTTATGCTATCGGCTTGTTTTTGTAATTGCACTAAACTATTTACTTGATTAGCAATAGTTTGCCAATTAAGTTTTGCTTGCTCTGCTGTTTGTTGTAACTGACTTAGCGTAGTTGATGCTTTACCTTGTTCATCGGCTAGCTCTGTTGTTTTCCTTCGTACTTGCTCAAGCTCTTGCGTTACTTCTTCTAGGCTTAAATTATTATGTTCAAGATGCTTAAGCGTAAGTAACTCTTCTTCTGCAAGATTTATATCACGGGTTAGACGTTTGATCTCACCAGCATTGGCGATACTATTATTTTGAGATTGTCGTAATGCTTGTAACGATTGTCTATCTGCTTTTAAGTCAGCTTCTACATCTGTTAGTCTAAGTTTACTATCATCGTTAAGTTGTTGGGATTGTTGATTAAAGACTTCATCAAATAAAATGACTGCATCACTTTTATTTTCAAACAACTCTGCAAACTGATTGAAAGCTGCTAACTGTAGTTCAGTTAAATTTTTACCTGGGTTTGCTAGTGCTAAACGTTTATTTATTGCAGCGTATACTTGCCAAGTACGTTTAGGCAATTGATTACTTAAGGAAAATTCTTGGGTATTAATCCGCGTAATTAAACGTTGTTGCTCACTTTCATTCTGGTTAATACTTGCTTCAAGTTTAGCAATACGATTAATACTTGCTGTTCTATCTTGGTGTGCAGCTAAGTCTTCTTTCATTGTGGCAATATCGTCATTAAACCATTCAATAACGGTATGAAGTGGTTTATCTGGATAGCCAGCGAGAAGCAATTGTGCTTTATCTAATGCTTTGGTTAAACGTGTGTATTTAGTATTGAGTTTATTTTCTTCAATTTGCTCTGCTTTTAAACTAACTTTTATACTTTGCACTAATGCCTGTTGGTCTTTCAACTCGCTGCTAGACTCACTGACAACATTAGCAGCGAGTTGTAAATGCTTTTTCAATTCACTAAGTTGGGTATTAAGCGAGATATAAAAGTTAGCAAAATCTTTGTCTGCCATTTGAAAACGAGAATACTGCTGAAAGTTTTCTTGTAGGCCTTGGTATTTGTTTTCTAAGTTAGAGATTTTGGTTAGCTCTAACTCTTGTTGTTTTAGTTCGTCGTGCTTTGATAGAAACTGATCAATGTTAAAATCTAAAATATCACTAGTGAATTTTTTATCCGCTTCGATGATATTTGCAACGGCTTTCGCTACACCACCGCTACCTGAATTCATTTCAAATAATAAGAGCACTAAAGTACGTAACGATTCAATTCGCGCATCATCACACTCAGCAAGTGGAAACACACTGTAACGCATATTCTGGGGCACTAGTTGCTCGTTCGCGTAAAGTAATTCTTTTAACTTAGTGGTGTCTTTGATTGATACAGTATCTTTATGTAAACTTTTCAGTTGTTTAAAAACTTCGCTGCTACTTAAACTGTTAGCACGATAACCAATACCGTCTTCATCTCCATCAAGCTGCCAAAATAAATGACGAATTTGATCGAATGCTAGCGGTGTGAAAATTCGACTGTAACTTAAATAGCCAGTACTTGGATGTAGAATTTGGCAATGATTATACTCAGTGCCTGCATGTTGATGACTTACTTCTAAAATTAAGAAACTGTATTTACTTGGGAAATAATGATGATAACTTTCTTCATTGTCATAAAAACCATCATTTTTAGGGGTACTGAATGCAAATTTGTTTTTTGAATTCTTAAAATTGTTTTCAGGTAATAAAAATAATCGTAGTGAGTTTAATATACTCGATTTACCAATATTACCATCAGCGAGTAAAATAGCATGTTCATCTACCGGTAGTTCTACATAGCAAAAACCCGCTGAGTCAACGAGTACCATACGCTTAATTTCAAATTTGTATTGTGACGACATGTCTTACCTTTTTCTTTTTGTCTGACAAATTCAGTTTTGTCTGAACTCGACCTTTAATGGGTCATTAATTAGGTTATTACCAAGTTTTACTGACGTTTTAAACTAATGTGTATTAGTTATATACTATTTATCTAATTCGGTCTGACAAATAGACTTCTTGTTCCATAAACGCTCTAGTGTGCTGGAACGCATGAGCTAAATCAACCAAATCAAGTTGTTCTGCTAACTTAATTGCTTGTTGCCAACTCTCTGGTTTTTCTGGGGTTTTATTAAAGTGGGTTTTTAGAAATTTCTCGTTGTTAACTTGATTGTTACTTGGCTGCATAAATAACAGTTCCGTGTTAATTGTATGTGCTTTAAATAGTTTGCGTAAAGTCGAAAACATGGTTAAACCACCAAGATCATAATCAAAACAGCATAATATTGTTTGATATTGGCAGAAAAAATCCGCATGTAATGCATTAGTTATACTATTACCGTGCCCAAAAGCAATATCAAGGGCCTGTAGATCATAATTAACATTTGAAGATGTTTCATCTAACAGAGCAGCTAAAAACTCATTGTATCGAAAAAAATTCTCTTGATTTTCAATTATTACTAAGGTTTTTTGGGGCTTAAAGCTCAATGCTAATTCTGAATGACTACACACAACAACATGAGGACATTTAGGTTTTTCTTGCCAGTATTGATGATTAAATGCTTCAGGAAACACCAACACGAAGCTCATTGAACTTTTATGTTGGTGTGAATTTCCTTTAACTGCGGCTTCAGCTCTATTCGTACTAGTTGTCGCTGCTGATAATAACTGTTCAAAACAGGCTTTATCAACAACTGTTACCAGAAACTTTCCATTGCCTTTTACTTTGCTGACACTAAAAATATGTCGCCAATTTTGCTGATGCAATTTAGGTAGCAAGGTTAAAAAACGTGTGAAGTTTATTATTTTTCCTTCCTGGATTGCCAACAAGTATTGGTGAAGATTCATTAATGTTGTACTGTTTTCAACGGTTGTAATTCCAGCACTAAGGCAGGATCAATTCTCACATCAAACCAATTAATACGCCAATCTAAGTGAGGTCCTGTCGCTCGACCACTTTGGCCTACGGCAGCAACTACTTGTCCTTGTGTTACTTTATCGCCTTTTTTAACATACGAATCACTTAAATGTAAAAAAGTAGAGCTAACGCCCTGACCATGATCAATAATCATAGTTCCCCCCGAATAAAACATATCAGGAACCCACAGTAATACAGTGCCAGAAGCCGGTGCTTTTACTGGATCACCCGTATTACCGGCATAGTCTAGACCAAAATGAGGATTTTTAGGTACGCCATTATAAACACGTTGGCTACCATAAACACCGGTAATGGTACCTTCAATAGGAGGAATAAAGCCTTGAGCAAAATAATCAAGCGAGCTGGCAATTTTTCTAGCCGCTTTTACTTGTGTACTATCTTTTCTAGCGCGTATAGCGGCTTTAGGCTTTGGCTGCATAATGCTTTTTTTAATGCCTTCAATCCGCTGAATGTTATATTCACGTTGCTCAGGTATTAATATTTTCTCTACCCGATCACCATTAATTGAAGTGATGACTAGTTTATGGCTTTGTTTATCATCACGAGAAAAGCCAAACGTGTAATCACCCTTAGCTGATACCATTAATGTTTTACCATTTAGCTTAACAGTGTCACTTGGTAATGTTTTACCAACAATTAAACCGCCCTGCTTAATAACACCTGATAAAGCGATATTTTTTGTATTCACTTTTTCAATTGTTTCAGCTTTATCACTCAAAACATTAGTCGCTGCTTGAGTTGGAGCACTTGTTACATAGCCACCAGCAAAAGTTAATGCCATTAGCGTTAAACGAAAGGTATTATTAATCATAAACAAACTAACCATGAACAATGGCTCCTTTAGCAACCCCTTCATACGCAATAACTTTAATGGTGTTATTAGCGAGTTCAGGGTGTTCTGCTTTTACTTGTCGTAAAATAAAATCAGCCAGTAATTCTACTGTTGAATCACAATCAACAACATCAAGAATTTTAGTATCAACAGCAATATCAAATCGCCCTTGTGGCGCATGATAACTAAAATATTGATGATCAGGGGTTAAGTCCTTCATTGCTTGAGCTGATAATTGAATGTCATCTACAGAAATTCTATCGGCTTCACTGGCAATGTAAATATCTTGCCAGCGTTTACACCAAGCAGCTTCTAAATTTGCATCTCTTTTATCATCAACTAATATTTGAATTTTAGAACGATGACCATGGGCAATACGTTGGCAATTACCATCATGGAGCTTTAAACCGTGAGTGTAATGATAATAATCGGTTAGGATATTTTCAGGACGTAATACTAACGTTAACCCTTCAACATTATTGGGTAACTGCGCTAATATTATTGCTTTTAAATGCTCAATTACTGCTGGTACTGTTATGGTTAAGCAATCAATTGCGGCAAAAGCACACGCAGGTGATTGTAAATAATAACTAGCAATATCACTTACAAAGTCAACTGTTTGATGACCGTCATTATAGGGTGACTCTGCTAAGGTTACCGCTTGCTCTTGCATTGGCAACAATAATTTATGGTCAACTGCATCGTCAATAATGGCTTTAATTTGCTTTTTAACGACGGCAAAATCAAGCACCATGCTCATTTCATTTAATGAGCCATCGAGTAACACGTCAACAATCCAGCTTTCACCCACAATACCGCGCTGTTTACACAGGTACGAAAAATCAATAACGGTTAAATCATCTACAAATAATTGCATTTTTTTCCTTAATTTACTTTTGGCTCTCAATTGTTAATTAGATTGTTTAGCTATTACGTTAGTTATTTACAAAAGGTAAACAACTAACCAACACATAACTTAGTCTTTTACTTGCCACAAAATATCGTCATCGGCACGCACAGGTACAACAACGTCGTCACCAAAACTCATGGTAGCCGGTACTTTCCACGATTTTTTAACTAAGGTTATTTTGTCAGTGTTAATAGGTAATTGGTAAAACTCTGGTCCATTTAAACTAGCAAATGCTTCTAATTTATCAAGGGCATTTTCTTGTTCAAATACTTCAGCATATAACTCGATGGCAGCATGAGCTGAATAAACACCAGCACAACCACAAGCCGACTCTTTAGCTTGCTGTGCATGTGGTGCTGAATCTGTACCTAAGAAAAACTTAGCACTACCACTTGTTGCCGCTTCAATAAGTGCTTGTTGATGTATATTACGCTTTAAAATTGGTAAGCAGAAATAATGTGGTCGAATGCCGCCTACTAACATGTCATTACGGTTATAGAGTAAATGATGAACCGTAATCGTTGCCGCAACATTGTTACTCGCTGATTTAACAAAATCGACAGCATTTTTTGTGGTGATATGTTCTAGCACTACTTTTAAATTTGGGTAGTTAGCAACGAGTGGTGACAATATAGTGTCAATAAATACTTGTTCACGGTCAAAAATATCAATATTGCAATCGGTAACTTCACCATGAATTAATAATGGCATACCAACACTTTGCATTGCGGCAAAAACATCTGCCATTTTAGCTATGTCAGTTACCCCAGAAGAAGAGTTAGTTGTTGCTCCTGCAGGATAAAGCTTAGCAGCAAATACAAGACCAGATTCTTTTGCTTCAATAATATCTTGTGCGCTTGTTTGATCGGTTAAATATAACACCATTAATGGTTTAAAATTGTCATTAGCTGCAACAGCCATAATGCGATCATGATAACTTTTGGCTAGTTTAGTATCCGTTACCGGCGGCACTAAATTTGGCATTACAATGGCACGAGCAAAATAGCGACTAATATCTGCGACGGTATTTTTTAGTACCAAACCATCGCGTAAATGTACATGCCAGTCGTCAGGACGGGTGATAGTAAGGGTATTTTCTGTATTTGCTTGTGCTTTATTTGTCATGGTAACTCTCTTTTCTTTAACGTAACTCACTTAATAGTAAATTACTGATAAATTATTAATTTTCAACGCGCTAACAAAAAAAACATGGTTACGCGTAACTTATTTGATGGTGATTGGTATTAGTAAATTAATTATTTTCAATTATTTCTTCATCATTATTTGCTAACAATGCTTGCAGTTGTTCCTTTAAATTAGGAGGCACTTTAAAAATAGTAATTGAATCATTATGAGGGTTATAAACGACATCTTGACCAAAGTGACTACGTTCAAAACTTAAACTAATGCCATTACCATAACCCGAATATTTCGTTATTTTATTAACAACGGTTTGGTCATGAGGAAAAGACTCTTCAATAGGATAAGATTGTTGCTGACAAAATTGATAAAAGTTTTGTTCATTACCATCACTATCAGTTGCTGTATGGCCAATGACTTTGCCAACTTCTTGCATAGACACATCTTGAGAACTTGCTTTTTGCTCTTTACAGTAATTAAGTAACTCTTTACGTGTTTGCTGTTTTTCATTTGAATCAAGTTGGTTAACAGCGACATAGTCTTCTACTGCTTGTACTAATGTTTGGGTTTGCTCTTTTGAATTTAAGCCTTCTTCGCAACCTAAAAAATCGAGAAAGAAATCAGAAACCTTACGTCCGGCACGTCCTTTAATAAAGGAAATATATCGGTTACCGCTAGCATTTTGCTGATAATCAAATAAATCGATACGCGCTGCTAACTGTAATTTAGTAGTATCAAGGTGTTGATCCGCTGAAATATTTAATTCACCATCAACACTATAATGCTCAGATACAGGAATCACGGCAACCAATAAGTAACGTCCACCCATATATTCATAATGACAAACAACTAAATAACCGGTTTCGTCTAGATCATATTTTTCTATTTCATTTTTTAAGGTATTTGCCGCTTGTGTACTAAAAGTATAAAAGTTTTGGCGCTCGCCTAAGTAACTTTCCATTAAATCAACAAAACGAGCAGTGACGGTATCGCTACTATCTATATCACTTTCGGTACTGCTTGCAGAACTACCAGGTGCAGGCATAGAAGAGAAACTACCATAAGCTTTACTGCCTTTAGCATTATAAATACTATGCAAACCGTCAACAAAAGCGGTTATTTTAGGCCCAATTTCTATACTCTCAGGCCCTAAGCGTAGTAAAACTTCGCTTGATTCTTCTTTTTTCGAAATAAAATGTAGTGCTATGTTAGAAATTATTAAACTCATAAGTAAGGGTCTATGTTAGGGATATATTAGTATATTGTGCAGGCATTTGATAAACTGCAAAAATATTATTAATCATCAGCAATTAAGTGTCATTATGCCCATTGTATCGAAATACTCAAACGAACGTGTAGAAAAAATTATCCAAGAACTTATGGATGTTCTTGTAAATGAATCAGCAACAACCGATTTAGCCTTAATGTGTTTAGGAAATACAATAACTAATGTTATTAGTAAAATTCCTGCCGACAAACAAAGTGCTATTGTAGACAATTTTACTCGCGCATTGAATCAATCTATCCAAAAAACTCACTAGTTTTATTGATAACTAGTGAATAATTCATTTTATAATTTCATCAGATAAGAAGAATAAAGTTCAATGGTCACTTTTGATACCAAAACCTATAGTAGAAAGCTGTTACATTTAATAAGTTGGAGCCATTGGTTCACATTTTTTAATATTTTTGCAGCAATAGCCCTCTCCTCTTATTACCTTTTCAGTGAAACTGCACCGACTACATTTTTAGGTCAAATGTATCTTGTTACTACTTGGGTTAGTCATATTGCTTTTCTAACCTTTATTAGCTTTGTGTTAATTTTGTTTCCATTGATCATTATTTGGCCTAATACCAAAGTGATTAGATCCAGTGCTTCAATAATATTTACCCTTGGACTGCTGTTGCTATTACTTGATGGTTTTATTTATAGCCGTTTGGGTTATCATTTAAATGCATCTTCCAGTGCTCAAATTTTTAGTTTGATTCAAGAAATAGCACAGAAAAATGTTATTTTTTATACTGTTAGTGGTTTTTTAGCTATTTTAATTTTAGCTTTTGAATTCACTATTAGTAATTATGCATGGAAGCACTTGAAAAAATTACAAAAAACGATTTTTGCTCGTTTTGTTATTTTTGGCTTAGTCGCATCATTCTTCTTTAGTCATTTAACTCATATTTGGGCTGATGCTAACTTAGATTACGATATATTACGCCAAGATACTGTATTACCTCTATCTTACCCTGCAACCGCTCAAACTTTACTTACCAAGTACGGTTTATTTGATGTTGACGATTATATAGAACGTAAAACAAGCCCATTATCGTTTAGCAGTGCTATTCCACCTTACCCAAGTTTAACGTCAGGGCAATGTGAAATAACTAACGCAGATCAGTCGGTATTTATAGTACTAACTGATGCACAGTTAAATACCGAGCAACTACAACGTTTTAGCAATAGAACAAGTGGTAATAGTTACCAATTTAATAACCATGTAGACTCGGCGCTAAATGATGAAGCCTGGTTTAAATTGTTTTATTCTTTACCAAATATTTATCAAGACGATATTTTAAAGCAATCCACTAAGCCATTGCTATTTCAAGCCATTGAAAAGCAAAATTTAGCCAGTAGTTTTACGTTAATAGATAAATCTGACGTAAACTCAATAACTGATCAACATAACGCACCTTGGTTTGTTTCTTTGTTTGACGAAAAGAGTCACCTTAACGATATATCGAGCCTAATTTTCGCTGATAAACTTAATAGCAAAAAGTTAGGATTACATATAATTTACTTTAAAAGTGTAATCAGTAACGATGTTGAAAGCAGTATCAGTAAGTATCAATTTGAGCTTTTTGTTGATGCTTTATTATTAGCACAGCAACAAAAACAGCAAAAAGATATTATTTGGATTAGTTCAATTGGAAATCAAATAGAAGATACCCAATTAATTACTAAGCCTGCATTACTGATAACACCTTACAAAAAAGCCCAAAGGCAAGTAAATAAGGATATTGTTACTAAGTTAACAAGCCATATGGATTTACAATCTACACTCATGAAAAATTGGCTTGGCTGTGATACTGAAGATAAAAAATATAGTAATGGTTCAGATCTTATTACATTAAATAAAGACCGTGTTATTGCAAATACTTCTGCGGCTGGTTTGATGGTATTTAACAAAGATAAATCTGTTTTTATTGATAGAAATGGTAATTTTCATAGTTATTCTAGTAAATTAAATGCCCCGATCACCGTAAATAAAGATTTTCCTTTAATGATTGATGGTGTTCACTTTATTAAACGCTTTAGTAAGCAATTAGAACAAGAGAATGAATAATACCAAGTCCATTAAGTTAGTTCACACTCAGAGCTTGCCAGTGGTTTGAGAACAAATATAATTTTTTACCTATAGTTATTCTATATGAAAGAAATTTTGTGCGGTTATCATATCACTGGAAAGCTCCCAAAGGGCGAGTACCTAATAAAAGGCAAAGGTCTATATGCCGCGTTATTGATTTTGACAAGGGAATAACCATTCTCTTCAATCAATGCCTTGCCGACATGGATGTCGGTACTTAAGTTATGTTTGGAACGTATAACTTGTGCCTCTAAACCTTTTAACTCTCGCTGAGTGAGAAGAAACTTATTGGAATTGGTATAATTGTTCATTCGTTAGACGGTTAGTTATTATTGATTAACCGTTCTAATAAATGTCGTTGCATTCGTTTGAGAAACGATTATTATAGTCAGCGTAAATCAAGTGTACTTATGGTGATCTCCCCAGATTATTATTTCTTTAGAAACATAAGTATTAGCTAACTGATTAGAACATTGCTTTACAAACCGGGGTATAGCGCAGCTTGGTAGCGCGTGCGTCTGGGGGACGTGAGGTCGCAAGTTCGAATCTTGCTACTCCGACCAAATTATAGAAAGCCCGTTTAATACGGGCTTTCGCATTTCTAAACAAGAATAAAAGCAGCCCCTTGTTATACCATTCCATCTTAAATTGTTCCCACTTCGATCCAGTCTCTGCTACACATTTTTGTGACTCGTTTAGCATCACTAATAAATACATTCCATGCATCTGAACAAGCATCAACTATGTCAAC
>Ga0193951_1001150_pt1 | contig 11872 bp, 10 predicted proteins | sample BB_2_MG_FD_140370 | JGI IMG/M metagenome (GOLD analysis project Ga0193951, IMG submission 140370) | Microbial mat bacterial communities from the Broadkill River, Lewes, Delaware, United States - BB_2_MG | ecosystem: Environmental > Aquatic > Freshwater > River > Microbial mats | place: USA... | reverse complement strand
GCGTTTGGATACATTTCATAAAGAACATCTAGGATTTCTTTTACTCTTTCCATATTTTATTAAAATCCTTAAGTACACTGTTTTTTTGTCTTTTAAAATCATCTTTATATGATTTATTTAATAACAAATTATCAATGTATTTCATTGAAACTTTGTTATTTTTCATTGCTACTAATAAAGCTTCTTCTATTTGCTCTTTTGTATAGTTATCTTCTGATAACCATTTTGTTATAATTTGAATATCTAAAACACTAAGTGGTTTTTTTAACTCTGTTTCTAGCATATCAACTAAGTCTGATTCCATAACTTGCTGAGAGCTGTTTTTTTCTTTTTGCTTTAGTTCAAACTCAATCATTAATATCTTTTCAATAAAGAAATCCAAATTAAAACTTTCAGATTCTTTACCATTCTCTAGTTTAATCAACTCAAATTTAACATAACCCTTCGCTGTTAAATTATCTAGTTTATTAGCTGTTTTAATCTTTGTAAGTGATAAAATCTTTGATAACTTTTCAGGGTTTATGAAAGTAATTCCTCTTTTTAGAAGGGAATTTAATTTTATAATTATAATAGCATCTATTTCATCTAGATCCATTTTGTAATAGTTATTCAATACTAACTCGTTAAAGTCGATGATGTTTTTCTTCATCAATATTTTAATATCTTCTTTTTTCAATTGTCTCACCTAACCTTGTAAATTAATTATATCATAATATGTGGTTTAAAAAAGATTATCATTGATAATCTTTTTTTTAGAATTTTAAGTGTTTCATAGCTAACTTTTTAAGTGCAGCTTCAGCTGCGTTTTGTTCGGCTTCCTTCTTTGATTTTCCTTGTCCTTCACCCATTACAATTCCATCCATATATACTCTAGTTACGAATGTTTTACTATGTGAGGGACCAGATTCCATTACTACTTTATAATCTAGTGTTCTTTTATCTGATTGAACTAGTTCCTGTAAATGTGATTTGTAATCAACAAAATCATCTATTTTATCAATTGAAGATAGTGGAACTACAATTTTATCAAATACTTTTGTTGCTTCTGCTAATCCTTTATCAAGGTAAACAGCACCTATTAATGCCTCAAAAGCATCTGCTTGAAGAGCAATTCTTTCTCTTCCACCACTTTTTTCCTCACCATGTCCAAGGAATAAATATTCTTTTAAATTGCATTCTTTTGCGTATTCAACAAGTGCACTTTCACATACATTTTTAGCTCTTGTTTTTGTAAGGTCACCTTCGTTAAAGTCTTTAAATTTTAGATAAAGATGCTTACCCATTAGTAAGTCTAAAACTGCATCACCTATAAATTCAAGGCGTTCATTGCTTTCAGTCTTATTTTCATTTGCATAAGATGAATGTGTTAAAGCTGTAATTAGTAATTGTTTATCGTTAAAATCTAGGTCGAAAAATTCTTCTAACTCTTTAGTTTCTCTCATTCAGTTTCACTTTCAATTATTGTTTTCACTTTCGTTAAAACATCTTTTCTCACGATATTAGCTGCTTGTCTAATTCCGTTATAAAATCCATTCTTTTTACTCGACCCTTGAGCTTTAACTACAACACCATTTAATCCGTAAATCATCGCTCCACCGATTTCTTCTGGAGATAGACGATTTTTAAAGTTTACGAGATTCTTTTTACTTAAGAAAGCACCGATTTTACCAAAGAAACCTTTTTTCACTTCTTGTTTTAACATCTTAGATATACCAATAGCTGTTCCTTCAATAGTTTTCATTGCGATATTCATTGTAAATCCGTCACTTATTAAAATCTCACAAGGAGGATCTAAAATTTCTTTAGGTTCTACATTACCATAAAAATCAATGTTTGGATTTTCTTCGAAAAGTAAAGCAACTTCTTTATCAAGTTCTCTTCCTTTACCTTTTTCAGTTCCGATATTTAATAAACCAACCTTAGGGTTTTTAATACCTAAAACTTCTCTTGCATAAACTACAGCAAAATAAGCTTGTTGAACCATAAACTCAGCTTTAATTTCAATGTTTCCACCAGCATCTAAAAGAATTGTAGTTCCCCCATGGATATTTGGTATTAATGGGGCAATTGCCGTTCTCTTCATTTTTTTTATACGACCAACTAAAATGTGAGCTCCTGCGATTAATGCTTGTGTTGCTCCACTACATACAATAGCATCATTTTCTTTAGTTTTAACACTACTTAAAGCTTTTGCCATTGAACTATCACGATTACTTCTAATCGCTCTTATTGGGTCTTTTTCACCCATTCCAATTACACCTGTTGTTGGTACTACTTTTATTCTATTTGAATTGGTTAAGTATTTAGATACTTCATCAATGTCTCCGTACAATGTAATTTCAATATCATCAATATTTTCTATTGCTAACATTGCTCCTTCTACTTGTTCTTTAGGTGCGTAATCTCCACCCATTGCATCTACTGCGATTTTTATCAAAGTCATCACCTCAAAAATATTATATCATATATCAATCTAATTTCGTGTTTCTAAGTTCCTTTTTTAAGTATTTAAATATCGGTGTATAGCTCTTGTTGTAATACGAGTTTTGATCTGTCAATATTTCAATTGCATCAGCTCGTGCTAATTCTAATATTTTATAGTCTTCAATCAAGTCAGCTTTTAAGAATTTTAGGTCTCCTGTTTGTTTGAATCCAAAGAACTCACCAGGACCTCTTAACTTAAGATCATGTTCACTAAGAACAAACCCATCATCTGTGTTTTCAAGGATTTCAAGACGTTCTTTAGCATCTGTGTTTTTATTGTAAACAAGTAAAGCAGTTGAAGGTTTGTCGCCTCTTCCTACTCGACCTCTTAATTGATGGAGTTGACTAAGACCAAATCTTTCAGCATCTAATATTACTATTAAACTAGCATTTTTATTATCAACACCAACCTCAATAACAGTTGTTGATACTAAGATATCAAGTAATCCATTATTGAAATTCTCCATTACTTTATCTTTATCTTCAGAACTGATTTTAGAGTGAATTAATCCTATACTATAATCTTTATAATGTTTTCTAAATGTCTGGAAGACTTGTGAAGCATTACTTAAATCTAAAGTTTCGCTTTCAAGAATAAGTGGAGTTACCACATATACTTGTTCTTTTTTTAGTAATGTTTCATTTATAATCCCGTAAACTAATTCCATTTCACTTTTATCAAATAGCTTTGTTACGACTTTTTTTCTCCCTTTAGGTTTTTGCTTAATTACACTAACATCCATATCCCCAAAGAAACTAATAGCTAATGTTCTTGGGATTGGTGTAGCACTCATATATAAGACATCAGGAAGAAATCCTTTTTCTCTCATTTTTTTTCTTTGGTTAACACCAAAGCGATGTTGTTCATCAGTTATCACAAAACCAAGATTATTATAAACTACATCATCACTAAAAAGAGCGTGGGTTCCAATAATTATTGTATTTGGTTGAGTTTTTATAATTTGGAGTTTTTCATTTCTTTCTTGTTTTGATATCTTACCAGTTAGTAAAACAACATTTACATTGAAGTCCTTATAATAACTTAGAAATGTAAGGTAGTGTTGTTTAGCTAATATTTCTGTAGGAGCCATCAATGCTACTTGATAACCAGATAGAATTACTGCATAGGCTGCAATACTTGCCACTACAGTTTTACCACTACCAGTATCTCCTTGAAGTAGTCTGTTCATCATATAAGGAGATTTTATATCTTTAACAATCTCATTGACCACATGTTTTTGATCATCAGTTAAAACAAATGGTAAAGTTTTGATGTATTCTCTTAAAGAATTTATATCGTATTTTTTGATATTTACTTTCTTGCTTTTTGCTTTTAATTTCATATAATTCATTTTCATTTGAAACTTAAACAGCTCTTCGTACTTTATCCTGCGGTCAATATGTTTTAGATTGTTTAAATCTTGTGGATTATGCACAGTTTTAATCAACTCTTCAAAGGTAATCAACTTATATTTATCTATTAAAGTCTGTGGTAATTCTTCCTTTAATAAATAGGAATACTCGGTTATTGCCAACTTAACATATTTATTGAACTGTTGATCAGTAACTCCTTCAAGATTATATATTGATTCAATATGATCTTCATAATTTTTAAGAAGTTTCAATGTGGTTGCATTAAAAGTATATTTTTCTCTTTCAATTTTTCCTGTAACAACTATTTCTTCAGCGACATTAATAATTTTTGATAAATACTCACGGTTAAAAATAACTACAGTAAATATTCTTTCTTCAATATTAATCTTAAACTGTAGTTTAGTTAAATTTCTTCTTATAAATTGAACAATTGGTGTTGATATCACTGTCCCTTTTAGAGTAACAGTTTCATTATCAATAGTATCCTTTAATGTCTTTTGTTGGTAAACAACATAACGTGAAGGATATTTATACATCAAATCAAAACAATCGTAAATTTTATTACGATTGAGTTTTTCTTTCATTCTTGGTCCTATACCCTTAATACTTTCAAGTGTACTCATATTTATCACCACACCTAAATTATACAAAAAAAATAGGGTATTTTACAATACCCTATTCAACTGCGATTATATAAGAATAAATATCTTGGTTCCCTTGGATTAATTCAACTTCAACTTCTGGGAAAGCTTCTTCAACAAATAACATAACTTGTTCAAGTTCTTTTTCTTCAACACCTTTACCAATCATTACAGTAACAATTTCAGTATCTTCATCTATTAATTTCTTGAATAAATCACTTACTGTAGCTACTCTATCAGTATTAGTTGTTACGATTTTACCGTTTAAAATTCCCATAAAATCATCTTTTTTAATGTCAAATCCATTAAACTCAGTATCTCTTATTGCGTAAGTTACTTCACCACTTTTAACGTGTGAAATTAAATCTTGCATTTCTTTAACATTAGTTTCTAAATCTTGATTCATATCAAACATTGTTAAACTTGCATATCCTTGAGGGATTGTTTTTGCAGGAATAACAGTTACATCACGGTCTTCAATAAATTTAGCTGCAGTTTCAGCACTTAGTAATACATTACCATTATTTGGAATAATGATGATGTGATCAGCATTTAAACTTTCTACAGCATTAATGAAGTCTTCTGTAGATGGATTCATTGTTTGCCCACCATCAATTACACAAGAAACTCCCATTTCTTTAAAAGTATTTTTTAAACCATCACCATTAACAACAGTAATAATTCCATACTTTTCTTTACGATCACTATGATAAACAGAATGATCATGACCACAGTCATGTCCTTCTTCTGCAGTATGTAATAATGTTTCAGTATGTTGTAAGCTCATGTTTTCAATTTTCAATGTTGCAAAGTTACCATATTGTTGTCCAAAGTTTAAAACATCTCCTGGAGTTTTTGTATGGATATGAACTTTACAAATTTCCTCATCATTTACAATAACTAAACTATCTCCAAATCTTTGTAGACGTTTAGTGAATTTTTCTTTATTAAATTTATCACCATTTTTAAGTTGAATAATGAATTCCGTACAATAACCAAAATCAGTATCACCTTCATAAGTATCAAATTGGTTTGCCATTGAAGCAACAGTTTCCATTTTTTGATCTTCAAAGATTTTTCCTTCAAGTGCTGCCATCATACCTTCAATAATAACTATAAAACCAGCTCCACCACTATCTACTACTCCAGCTTCTTTTAAAACTGGTAATAAATCTGGTGTACGGTCTAATGATTCATATGCTTCTTTAATATATATTTGAAGTAGGTCTTCTAAAGTAATGTCCTCAGTAACTGATTCACTCGCTTTGTCAGCTGCTTCTCTTGCAACAGTAAGTATTGTTCCCTCAACAGGATTAATAACTGCTCCATATGCTTGTTTTACCCCTTGTTGTAAACCTTCTACAAAATCTTTAACAGTAGCCTCAGTTTTTTCTTTAAACACTTTAGCAAACCCACTAAATAATTGTGATAGTATAACCCCTGAATTTCCTCTAGCTCCCATTAATAATCCACGTGATAATGTTTTTCCAATTTTATCAACTGATTCATCGTCTAAAGCTTGAATAGCTTTAACCCCTGACATCATAGTTGATTGCATATTGCTTCCAGTGTCACCATCTGGTACTGGGAAAACATTAAGTTCGTTAATTCGTTGATGATCATTTCTTAAATTTATTGTCCCATTAGTGATCAATAATTTAAGTAAGTTACCATCAATCATAGTTGAGCTCATATAATTTCCTCCGTTATCGTTTATTATGTCAATTAAATTGTTTTTTTGTTTATTAAAATATACTTTTCATATTGTATCATACTAAACTTCCAAATGCAAGAATATACCTTTTAATTAGAATATCAAAGTATGAGCGTTTATTCATATATAAAGCCATTTCTAAGCATGTACCAACCCCTCTAAGTGAGCAACTTCTAACACTAAAACACCTTTAAAACTTAGATATAGAAACAAATACTAACTTAAATGTTATTTATCAAACTTACTTGCAATTTGATGATAAAAAAGATACTATAATATAGTACATATAGAAATTAACAAGAAAATACAAAAAATTATATTTTTTACTTGCTTTTTTTAATTTTTATGCTAAAATTATTAATGCTTGTGAAAGAGAAATCGAATGGAGGAATGTATAATGGCTAGAGTATGTTATGCAACAGGTAAAAAAGGAATGAGTGGAAACAATCGTTCTCATGCCATGAATGCTTCAAGAAGAACGTGGAAAGCTAACTTACAAAAAGTTTCTATTATTGATGAAAATGGAGAAATTAAAAAAGTTTTAGTTTCGACAAGAGCTTTAAGAAGTGGTTTAGTTAAACGCGCTAAATAAAGTACTATAACGCCGATTATAGTATCGGCTTTTTTTATGGCAATTTTGGAAATATCCCCCCTCTTTAACAGTATTTCCCCCTCTTTTTTATAAAAATTAATCCCCCTCTTTTTATAAAAAAACAATTAAAAAAACACTTTGTAGAAAGTGTTTTTTTTATTATCATTTTGTAATAACTACCAAAACTAGTCCTTCATCAAAACTTATAGTTCCAGTTCCTTCATTAGAGATGCAAATGGGATCATCAATTAAGAACTCATGATTGACTAACTCATATTTAAAACCTTTTAAATTTAAGTTAAAGGTATCTTCAAGTGCAAAGAATGATATATATTTATTCTCTTTACTTATCTCGTATTCACCTTTACTTAAAACAAAAGTTATCTCAGTATCGTTTTCCATCGTAATATTACCTAATTTCAGTAACGATAGATTCGCAAGAGTGTGGTCTAACCTTTTTCCAAGACCTCCATAAATAAGGATTTCTTTAGGATTAAGTTTAAGAGCTTCTCTTATTGCTAGATAAGTATCTGTGTAATCTTTAGTGCTTGGATATTTATACACATTTTCATTCTCTAAGTAATACTTATATGAATCATCTAGTGAATCAAAATCACCTAAGGCTAAATCAATTTTAATATTATTATCAATAAGAATTTTTAGTGCTTGATCTACTGCGATAATATATTCGTTTTCCTCTTTATTATATAAGTTATTGATATTGTAGTTAAGTGGACCTGTAAAAATTTTTATAATCATTATTTTAATGATGCAATTCTTTTTTTAGGATCATCACTATTAAAAACATAACTTCCAGCAACTAATACATCTGCGCCCATATCTTTACATAGTTTTCCTGTTGTTTCATTAATTCCACCATCAACAACAATAACTAAATCAGGATTATGGATTTCTCTTAAATCGCTTAAAAGTTTAATTTTATCTAAGGCACTATCCATAAATTTTTGTCCACCAAAACCAGGTTCAACACTCATCACTAATACTTGGTCGATTAAAGGCAATAAATCAATGATTTCTGCGACTTTTGTTTGTGGTTTTATTGATATTCCCACTTTAACATTTAAATCCCTTAAAACGTTAATTAACTCTAAAGGATTTTTAACAGTTTCAATATGAAAAGTTATTCGATCACTACCTGCAGCTACGAACTCTTTAGCGTATTTTAATGGATCACTAATCATTAGATGTGTATCTAATATTTGTGATGTATATTGTCTTAATCCTTTAACAACTAAAGGACCAATTGAGATATTTGGAACGAAATGTCCATCCATCACATCAACATGTAACCATTTAGTTTCTTCTACTTTTTTTATACTATCCTTAAGATTACCAAAATCTGCGGATAAAATCGAAGGTGCTACTATCATTAAATCACTCCTAATATTTCTTTTTTGTACTTTCAATTTCTTCAATTATTTGTAAGTAATTTTGATACCTAAATCTAGGTATCACTTTTTTTTCTACCAATTCTTTTACTTTACATCCGGGTTCATTGATATGTGAACACCCACGGTATTTACATTCATGTGAATGTTCAAAGAAATCAATAAAATTTTCTCTAACTATATCTTTATCAAAATCAACAAACTCTAATTTAGAGAACCCAGGTGTATCCGCTACATAACCATTAAATACTCTAATTAGTTCTGTATGTCTTGTGGTATGTTTACCTCTACCTAAAGCTTTTGATATTTCTTGAGTCTTGATATTCAAGTCTTTATCAATCGCATTTAAAAGGCTTGATTTTCCAGCACCTGTTTGTCCAGAAAAAACACTTATTTTATCATTAAATAGTTCTTTAACAGCATCAACATTCTCAAATGTTTTTGAACTAACATAATGAACATCATAATATTGTTCATAATAGCTAACTTTATTTTTAAGTTTCGTTAATTCTTCATCAGTTAGTAAATCGATTTTAGTAATTACGATAACTGGTAAGATCTGATTATATTCAATTAGTAATAAGAAACGATCTAATAAGTTCGGACTAAAATCTGGTTCTTTTGCACTATTAATCAGTATTACTTGATCAACATTACAAATCATCGGTCTATATAAATCATTCTTTCTTTCATAAACTTTAGTAATTAAATCCTCGTTATATTCAACTCTATCGCCAACTTTAGGGCTAATATTTTGAAAACGAAATTTCCCTCTTGGTGTTATTACATGTTTGACAAAGTCGCTTGATGTAACAGTATATTTACCACCAATAAGTTTTGTTATTATTCCTTTAATAAAATAACCTCCTATACTTGATACATTTTCATTGCTTCTTGTAATGATACTTTTTTCAGTTTCCTTTTAGCGCTAAACGCAGCGATAAAAAAGACTACATTATTAATTATCAAAGCCAAGATAATGTGATACCAAGATATTTGTAATGGTAAGATTAATTCATAATATCTTGCCATCATAACTTCTATTAATTTTAACATACCAAACGTAATTGGCACAGTGATAAAGAAAATAATATTTCCATAAAGACTATATCCACCTAGTATCATTTTATTTATTTCATTTTCATTATAGCCGATAACTTTAAATAATGATATGTTATAGAAATTATCTTCAATTGTTAATGCCGTTAAAATATAAATAATTATACCACCTATTAATACTGATACATACATTAATAACCCAATCATTAATCCAAATATTTTTTGCATTTCTTCTGATTGCACGATTATTTTTTCATTACTTAAGATTAGTAAATAGTCATCATCGCTAAGCTCAACATCTGAATAAACAGAGTTATAATAAGTATCAACTCCAAATATTTCAGTACTAAGTAATTCTCTATTAATATAAATTTTACTACCAGAATATTCTTTTGTAATTCCTTTAACTGTAACATCAAAAGTAGTTTGTCCAATTTTTAATGAAAAACTATCATTTACTTTAATATTCTTTATTAACGCAAGAGATTTAGTAATGATAATCCCTTCATCAAGTTTACTAGTAATATCATTTTCTTTCATATCTAAAAGCGGGTGTAATGAGTTATTTGTTTCAATACCAACAACGCTGACTTCTGTGTTGTGTAATAAGGCAGAAGGGATTGTGATTACTTTATCTTGATTATTAATTGTTGTAGGGCATGTTTCTTCACAATAACCAATATAATTATAGTTAGTATTGTCATAATAATCTAATAACATTCTATCAAATATGCCAACCATACTAAAACTAAAGTAGATTAAAAACGCTGCATAGAATAACCCAATTAAGTATACTGTAAATTTCATTAAACTACGATATAGTAACAAGTGTTTTAGTTTTTTTGTTACACGTTTCTTTCCAAGTACTTTAGAAACAACCATCGTTATTTTGTTTTTACTGTTTGAAACCATTGGACTTAATAAGTCTACTGGTTTTTGATTTAGGATTCTTCTGATAACTAAATAACTGAATAAGAATAAAAATGCAAATGGGACTATTACACTAATAAAAAATGTCATTAGGTTTTGATCAATATTTTGTGATGGTAATAAGTAAAACAATAAATATAAATTCTTCATTGTATCACTAAACCAATAACCAATGAAATATCCCAAGATTAGTGTTGGTAATGCAAGAATAGCTATATACATGACGTAAGGAAGGGCAATTTCGCTGTTTTTATACCCTAATGATTTCAAAATTCCAATTGCTCCTCGTTGTTTTTCAAGAATCTTTGAAACCATTATAGCTACAATCAATATCCCAATAGAAATGATTAAAACACTGAGTCCAAGTCCAGTGACTTGACCTCCTTCTATTTCTCCATATATAGCTCCACTTCTCATATTATTCTTTGTTTGAATCATATTAGTAACAAAGCCGTTAATTGTCTCATTATTATAGTATGTATCGATAACATCTTTTTTAAATGATTCCTCCGTGTAATTTGTATAAGTTCCACCAACTTCAAACTGAATTTGCTCCTCTAAGTTCTCAAAATCAGTATCAGTTAACAAAGCTACTGTTTGGGATTTATTATCAAAAATAAAACTATCACCAAACATTGCAAGTGAGTAATCTGGGAATAAAACAAATCCACTAATTGTATATGATTGATTATTTATAATTAATTCATCATCAATACTTAAATTGTTATTTTTAGCATAAGCTTCACTAACTGCAATCTCAAAAGCGTTAACTGGTTTTTCACCACTAACCATAAAACTTTTGTTGATTACACTCATATCTTTTAAGATTCTAGCTTTTGTTGTACTACCATTGAACTCATAAAAGACATCTTTATATTCTCTTACTTCAAGTTCAATATTATCTATCACACCTGTTATAAGATTAAGTCGATTATCTAAAATATTGTAATAACAATCTTTATCAATTTGTTTTAACTGTGATAAAGTAAAAACTTGTTCAGTTATAAGACATGTTTCATTTAAATAAACTTCTTCTTCAAGAGTAAAATAATCAGCTAGATTCACTGCGAAATCTTCTTGATTAGATATCTCAAAATATTCTTCAGTAGGATTGAGTATCCCACTAACACCGTAATCCATAGTTGCATATATAAAACTACTAGAAGTTATTATTACTCCAAGTAGTAATAACTGTATATATTGTTTTTTTAAGGTTCTAAAGACGTTTTTATATAACATTTTTAGCTCCAGTTTATCTCATAAGCAGAAAGACGTTTTTTATTTTCAATAACTTCAACTATTTCTGCGCTGTTTAATTTGATAATACGATCAGCCATCATACCAATACTTGGATTGTGAGTGATTATAACTAATGTTGTTTTATATACTTCATTAAGTTTTTTAAGTACACTTAGTACTTCTTTTGCAGTTTCTTCATCAAGTGCTCCAGTTGGTTCATCACAAAACATAATTTTAGGTTTCTTAACCACCGCTCTTGCGATACTAACACGTTGTTGTTCTCCACCACTTAACTGATAGGGATACTTATGTTTTTGATTTAATAATCCTACTTGTTCTAAAACTTCATCAATCTCAAATGGATCAATTCCAACTTCTCTTCCAACTTCAACGTTTTCTGAAACGTTTAAAGTTTGAAGAAGATTGTATT